>Ga0335073_10006559_pt1 | contig 16357 bp, 15 predicted proteins | sample Lox_Sample_22_FD_207093 | JGI IMG/M metagenome (GOLD analysis project Ga0335073, IMG submission 207093) | Soil microbial communities from Loxahatchee National Wildlife Refuge, Florida, United States - Lox_Sample_2.2 | ecosystem: Environmental > Terrestrial > Soil > Wetlands | place: USA... | reverse complement strand
ATTACTGAAATCAGGTTTGGACTTGGACCGCCAATGGATGTTCGTTGATGCAGAAAAGGGGAACTTCGTCACTATTAGACAAGTGTCCAAGATGACTTTAATCGATACCGCTATCACTGAGAATGATGAGCTGGCAGTGAGCATCCGTAACAGCAACCCTCCAATTAGCTTCACGATCCCAGCGCGTCCGTCTAGAGAATGGCTGAAGAATAATACAACCCTTGCTGACGTCGAGATTTGGGGGACTAAGCTTGATGGATACATGTACTCGGAGGAGCTCACAGCACCTTTCTCAGAGTTTCTTGGCCGAGAAGTACGACTCGTGTACAAAGGACCGAAAGTACGCACGCTCAGAGGCAATGGCGCCCCCAAAATTCTCGGTCGAACCGAAAGCATGAAATTCGCGGATCTGATGCCTCTGCAAATCTCAAATCAGAAGAGCATAGAGGAGTTGAATGGCCGCCTGAGTCAGATAGGCCATGAAGAAATCAGTATTGAGCGATTCCGACCGAATATTGTGGTGGAAGGAGAGTCACCCTGGTATGAAGATACCTGGAAAACAGTCAAGATTGGTGGCAAGGCCAAATCAATCATATCAGACGTTGTAGCGAGATGTGCCAGATGTCAGGTACCCAATGTGGATCCAGAGACAGCTGTGAAAGACAAGAATCAGCCGTTCGTAATCCTCTGGGTTGTTACTACTACGAGTTTCTGCTAACCCTGGTCATAGATGGGATATGTTAATGAAGTATCGACGGATTGATGAGGGCATCAAGTTCAAGCCTTGTTTCGGTATGCTATGCGTCCCTCGAGCACAGGGTGAGGTGCATGTCGGCGATACGTTTACTATAACAGAAGTCACAAGCAAGCATAGATACTTAAAATCGAATTAAGACCGTTCGCGGATGGCTGGTTTGTTGTTTTGAAGCATGAGACTGCCTTGGTAATGCATAATGAGTTGCTTTGGCTCTTGAGATATTTGTGTGCTAGTAAGCAAAATCGTGAAAAGTGTCCAAAGCGGACGATCTGATATCAAGCTCCTTGGTGTGGTTTCGAAGCCTCGCCGACGCTTCAACTCCTAGCCTTGATGTTAGTCTCAATGTTGTAATTCTTATTCACGCAGCATCAGTATCCAACGACAAAGTGACTGACCTAATTTGCTAAAACCTCCGTTGCGATCAATACGATTTGACCTTGCAGCTGCCTTTCATTGATACCATCCTAATGAAATGCTTCTAGAAATGTTATGTTTCGCGACCGTTTTATCGCTCGCTCAAATCTGCGCGGTCTAGCTGCTCGGGCGTGACATAGCAGCCACTGAAATCGACATGGTCCAGCCTCCTCTATTCTCTGTCCAACTTTCGAAGTCAGGCAGAAAAGTTCAGCTCATCTTGCCTTGGAAATCGGATGATGGTTTCCCTGGAACCTTCCCGGCCATGCAAAATGCGGTAGGGCAGTCGTTGTGGCGCTGGATCGTTTTCCAGAAACTGCATACGAGTTGGAGACTACCTCCTAGGATATCGCAGCTACCTGCTCGAGAGCGAACGCGAAGCCTCTTCTGCCCGAGACCCACATGTGAATTCAAGAGGTTCATATAAGTCGTAAATGCCAGCATCATCAGTCTACCTGCTTCGATAACCCAGCTGACGGAAAGAGCGAGCGGAGCTGAAGCAGCTACCTGCATGTGAACCATTCAAGCTTCACAATGGCCACAGAATACAAGAAGACACCCATCAACGTCCGTCAATCACCTCCTCTTGACCTCTCCAAACCGTATGATCCGAATTGGGTGAAGAGCAGGGTTATCATCGTCACTGGAGGGGCAAGCGGTTTCGGTGCGGGCTTCGTACGGAAATGGGCAGCTCATGGTGCAACGGTCATCGTTGGAGACATCAACGTTTCGAAGGGTGATCAAACGGTGCGGCAAGTCCGGCAAGAGACTGGAAATCAGAATATACATTTTGTGCACTGCGATGTGGCGGATTGGCAGTCTCAAGTCAATCTGTTCAAAGAGGCGGTTCGTCTTAGCCCTCATGGCGGCATTGATACCGTCGTTGCAAATGCCGGCATTGCTCAACCCGAGACTATACACTTCCCATCGAACCTCAGCGCATCGGAGCCGAAGAAGCCGGACTTCAGGGTCGTCGATATCAATCTCTACGGTGTGCTGTACACGGCCCACCTCGCGTTATACTGGCTCCAGAAAAACCCTGGCTCGAAGCCATGCTCGCCTGACACGGATCCGTCAAAGACACCCAGGGACCGACACTTGATGCTCATCGGCTCCGTAGCCTCATTAGCGCCGATCGTGGGTCAGCCTCTCTATGGAGCCTCAAAGCACGGTGTGTTGGGGCTGTTCAGAACACTACGGACATCATCAATGATCGATGGCGTCCGCGTCACGGCGTTATTCCCTTATTTTATCGATACGCCTATGGTGAATGCTGGCGGTCGTGTTTTCATCCTTGCGGGAGGACCAGGCCTTGGTAAGGTCGAAGACGTGGTCGACGCTGGTACAAGGCTCGTCGCAGACTCGGGTATTCTTGGGCGAGGCCTCATGATCTCACCCAAGATAAAGGCAAAGCAGGAAGAGAGTGGAGAGTGGGTTTTTGTTCCGAAGAATTCACTCAGAGGCGAAGAAAGAGCTGTATGGGAGGTATACGCCGACGACTTTGAGGACTCGGAGCACTTTACACAGCAGATGGTAAAGATATTGAACCTTTTTGCTAGAAGCAAAAGGTGGTACGGTTGGTTTTCAGATGTCATTGCGGGTATCCGGTATGGGTTGTTTGGATGAGGTTAGTCTTCATGGCCCTGGAATCCACATTCCTTGTTGAAACGAACAAGTCGTCTTTGTCTAGACCCTTCAGTGCTGAGTTAACATCGTAATCAGTTTCGAGAATATTCGCATCTCCCTCTCTCGCAGGTGTTCCACTCTTTCGATAGAAAGCTTGTCTTTCTCCCTCGCGTGTGCCACGAGCTTCCACACCAGCTCAGTAGAATGCCAAGTCGTGATTCAACCATCGATCGAGCTTTACGGTGTCGTATATCTTTAGAGGTAGAGTGACACTATAACTCACCAAGGGTGTCGTTAGATACGCTCGATTTCTTGCTCTAGGCCTCCATCACTGTAAGTCCTGTTCAGTTCTTATATGCACTCCTTCGTCGGCGCGATCTTTGTGTCGGAGGAACTAGACCAGCTATTTAGCTTGGTTATCTCTGCTTCGACGATGGATTAAGGACGGACTGAACCATAATAGCCTGCGTGTACGTAGTTGACTGACTGGGACTGTAGGGTAATGGGCTTGCTTGAGGAATGCACTGCTGCCCTTGCATGCATCGTACGAAACATACCTGTGCAACTGAATCAAGTATCAAGTGCTTACTCGTCTCTTCAACTTCGATTTTCAAGTGCAGTGGTGGTGGTAGAGTTCCAGTCTTCCGATGGGGGTGGTCGGAGAAGGCTCAAATGAAGTTGGGTCTCCAGGTACTTAACTCCCTAAACCACAACATCCTCTTTCGATTCCTCCTTCACCTCTCTCAAACCATCAGATTCATCACACCACACGCCCTGTAATAATCTATTTCCCATCCTACGTGTTCTCTGCCTCATCACCTTCGTAATGAAGGCCCTTTTCTCTGCGGCGTTCGCCTTCCTGGCATTTGCCTTTCTCCTTTCGCTGGCTAGTCCAGATAAGGGTTGTACCGGCACTGGCGCCTACTTAGGCGGCAACTGGTATTGCAGCGTGGTTCCGTGTCTATCCTACCAGGGCGTTGGTCCTACCAGCAGCTACGTCTACCCGCTCATCGTCAACATGAACAATGAGACTGGCGAGTGTGAGAAGACTCCTCAGGCCTTCTCCGGGAAGATGGCGCCTCTCAACGAAGATGTAAGTCCTCACCATCATCCCCTTCCTCTGTATGCATTATACACACAAGACTGGCTAGTACACGTGAGGATTTCAGCACTGCTCAAACCAGATCAGCTCTGGTCTTGATTTCAGAGCCCGAATCTGAACGCTGTATTGCTAGGTCACACCTTCTACCTCAGAACTAGCGATATACATTTTTATCTAGGACATAATTTTATTCTCGATTCTCAGAGAATTCTATCACCAAAGATAAATGGCAAATGATATCGCTAACTCGAAGTGGATGTTGAGCACATCTCTCACAACAAGTCACCCTCTTTAGATGAAATCTTTTGCTGACATGTTTCTATTTAGCTATCTGTTCACCTCCGTGGCCCACTTGTCCTCAAGCAATTTGCTGTGTACTACCCTAGTGCGCAGTCCAGCAAGCGCCACGTCGATGTGCAACGCGGTCATCAACACGGTCATCAACACGCCCACGGCAAGTTTCGAAAGCACGTCGAGAACCACCGCCGTAAGTCTGGAGAGGCAAAGCGTGCCGTCGGTGATCTTGTTACCGCGACTATGGACGGCAAGGTTGTTTCGTGGATCAATCAGTACGACGGCTCGGCTCCCTGCGCAGTTCCTGTGACGGCCACCATTGACGGCTCCGTGATCTCTTGGACTAACGGCTACTGCGGCCCGAGCACTGCTGAATCACCTCCATCGACCACTCTATCCGCCCCTCAGCCGGTCACTGTCACTGCTACTCGTACTGTTACTGTGGTGGACTTTGTTGATGTCGAACTTGTGTCGGCACCATCTCAGCAGCAAGGCCCAGCCAGCTCAATTCTATATTCAGTCTCGTCGGCCCCCACTCCAGCTCTGAGCTTGCTTCCTGGTGAGGTTACGGGTTCTGGCGCTTGGGTTCGTGACGCGTACTATAATACCGACGATCAGAGCGCCTCGGGTATTATGTTCCTCAATAACATGGGCGGCACCAATCAATCTGGCACTTGGAATTCCATCTGGGGTAGCAGCTTGTCGTATGCAAACGAAGACAGCTCCCTTGGCAGCGGTGAGCCTCAAATCTTCGCTGGAACCTTGGAGAAGAACTATGAGATTTCCATCTTCTCAGACACCGAATGCACTGAGGATATCTGTGGATATTGGCGTCCTGGTTCCGTTGCATACAACGGCTTCGCTGGTTCTGAGAAGGCCTTTTTCTTTGAGTTCTCCATGCCAGATGACGGCGACAATGTGCAAGGCTATAACATGCCAGCCATTTGGTTCCTGAACGGCAAGGTCCCGCGTACGCAGCAGTACGGCAATTGCTCGTGCTGGCCTCCTTGTGGTGAGTTCGACGCCTTCGAGGTCCTGACTCCGGGTTTCGATAAAATGAAGGCTACCTTGCTCGGTATCATCAATGGCGGGATTTCGGACTACTTCGAACGCCCCGTCAACGGTACAGTGAAGAGTGCCGTCATTTTTATCAACAACAATATTGTTGTTCAACTCCTCCCGGACGATTTCGACTTCGATACCAGCCTCTCGCTCGACCAGATCACTGCGCTCAGCGATACCTCTAATGGTACGAACTGGCCCCTCTCCTAGCCGCCCATTGGCGAAGATCGTGAAGTCTTACATTGTACATGTAGTTATTTGCTTACCGGGGGATACATATGCCGCATTCTATGATAAGTCGGCTTGCACATTCGGAGGATAAGGGTGCCAAAGGCTTCACGATGCATGTATTTATGGTCTTTTAACGACCTCATAGCATGAATTTATCGAGTCTGCGCCATCGCGACTCAGGTTTACACCAATTGATTCTTTGTGTCTGTGAAAGAAAGTTCAAATTGCAATAAAGACATGTATAAGGGACAGTAACGTAGTTTGGGGGCTTCGTTAGGGTGGGTACGAGCCGTTGCCAGACCGTGATGAGAAATGCTGTGAGGTTCTGGAGCGTGGCAAGTGCGAGCCGCCAACCTCGGCTTCTTTCTTCAGTCCACCCATCCACTCCCGCCTGCACCCATCGACATCTGCACCTTCTATCTTCACCATTCTCAGCCTCCATCTTCACCTCCTCGTGTCCTCGAAAACCGTAAAGCCTTTTCTCGAACACCGCCGACCCATCCGCGGTGCTATCACGAGCAACCACTTCCGTCTTAGGCCTGATCTCGGAGTCTTGGCAAACGTAACAAAGACGGAGCGAGATTGATAATCGACCCCAGTGCGCACCGCTGGGTGTCGCAACCCAGCCCATGACCGGCATATAATATCACACGTAAATCCTCACAATGTCTAACCCGTCACCTCCAAAGCCATGGGAAGTGGCCGGTGCTGGAGCGACATCCGCATCCGTTCTGAGCGCCTCAGCATCGACAACAACACTGCCTACCACGACTTCCTCATCCGAACCTCCTGCTCTTCCTTTACGACCCGACTCTCTTACCTCAACCATCAATCAAACCGCTCAAAACTACTCGACACTGAACTCAGCCCACCGCTTCGGCTCGTCACCGTATGGATATGGCGGCTACAGTGGGTACTCACCTTACAACAGATTTAGCTCGGGCTATGGATCTATGTATGGAGGAATTGGAGGCTATGGAGGCTATGGAGGCATGTACGGCGGGATGCCGGGCATGTACGGAGGCATGGGTGGCATGGCACCGGATCCAAACAACCCTCAGAGCCTGACACAATCTTTCAGCCAGAGCACGCAGGCCACCTTCCAACTTATCGAGAGCATTGTTGGTGCATTTGGCGGTTTCACACAAATGCTCGAGAGCACGTACTACGCCACGCATAGCTCCTTTTTCGGTATGTATCTCTTCCGCACTCACTGAATGCAAGCTAACCGCAGCGCAGCAATGGTCTCCGTAGCCGAGCAGTTTGGCAACCTCCGCAACACGCTGGGCTCAGTCCTCGGCATCTACACCATCATGCGGTGGATCCGCGCTGGCATAGCCAAGCTGACGGGCCGGCCTCCACCCGCGTCATCGAAGGAGCTCACGCCAGCGAAGTTCGCCGCGTTCACGGGCCGCCTGCCAGACGGGTCTCCCGCGCCGGCCGCGCCGTCCAAGAAGCCCTTCATCTTCTTCCTCGTCGCGGTGTTCGGCCTGCCCTACCTGATGGGCAAGCTGATCAAGGCGCTGGCCAAGGGCCAAGAGGAGGCGGCGCGGCACCAGCGCGAGGGCCTGCCGCAGCCCGGCGAGGTGCCCGACGCCGCTTCCGACCCCGCCAAGGCCGACTTCTGCCGCGCGCTGTACGACTTCGTGCCGGAGGCGCAGGCCGGCGCTGTGCAGGGCCTCGACCTCGCCGTCAAGAAGGGCGACCTGGTCGCCGTGCTGAGCAAGACGGACCCGCTTGGCAACGCCAGCGCGTGGTGGCGGTGCCGCGCGCGCGACGGCCGCGTCGGATACCTGCCGGCGCCGTATCTCGAGCCCATCCCGCGCCGACAGCAGGCGGCGATTGCGGGCGCGGCCCACGAGAGCCCCGCCGCCAGTAGAGCGGCCACCATGGTTGGTTCCGCGAGCCCCGCTAGCAGCAGGGCTGCTACCATGACGGCGGAGGCGCCTGCCGCTGCCGAGAAGGGCCGCGCCGCGCTCCCGCCGAAGCTTGAGAGTAAGGCCGGCGATATCTCGGTGGAGAGCTTCCAGAAGGGGCAGTATTATTCTTAGGATGTGTTTTTGTCGATCGCAGCGCTTTAGACGATTTTGAACCGTTGTAACCGTGCTTTGGGCGATGGAACGGATGGAAAAGGGCTGCTGGGCGTTGCGGAGTCGATCGGTTTGGGACGAGCCTGTGACCGTGAGCTCAAGCTCAAGCTTACATTAAGCAATCGAGTTGAGATGTTTCCCACAATTCTTTCGGTGTTGGGCTTTCCTTCACGCCTGATTGGTAGATGAAGTGTCACAATCTGCACAAACGTGGACAGTAATATGAAGAAAGACTTCGAATTTCCTTCGTTTCACAATCATCACAGTCTGTTCGGAACCAAAAAGGTTGGCATGCAGCTGGATTCATTTAAAAACTAGGTATGGACATCATGGGAATGATACGCAAGCAATAGTCAAATCCAACTTCAAAGCGGTGTATATTCTCACGAGTGTTCAATTACTAATAATCATTTTACCCCAATGGGCACATGGCAAGAAAAAAAAAAGAGTCTAGATCAGGGCAGCGACCAGCGCGATGACAGCGGCCAAGACACCGCTCACAGAGTTGCTGGAAGCAGCCGACTTGGAGGAGGTGGCGGCGGCGGCCGACGAGCTGGTGCTGGAGCCACCGCCGGCGGCGGGCGCACCCGAGACCGATCCGCCGGTGGTTGGGGTACCACCGCTGTTGATACCGTCGGGAGCGTCGTACGGGTACACGTTGGTGTAGTTGTACGTGGCTGTCAGGTTACCCCAGGTGCTCTTCACAGAGGCTAGAACGCCTTGGCCCGACGCGCAAGTTGCCTTGGTGTTTGGCACCGGCCATTCCGGGACGTACAGGTTGTCGGAGAGCGGGCCGGGGTATGACTGGTTGAAGTACAAGTTTGTAATATCAACGTTGGCGTTGGTGTAGCCGGTCTTGTTGGCAACAACGGCGAATACGTTGGCCTCGCAGTCCCAGCGGCCCAGAGAAGGAAGACCCCAATTGACGGAAACGGAGCTGATAGTGCTGTAGTGGTTGTAGAAGGTGTTGTCGGTGGTGCCGTGCAGACTGGAGTTGATGACGTTGGGACCACCGATCAGAATGCTGAAGATGTTGTTGTGCTCGGTGTAAGTCTCATCCTCGTCAAAAGTAAGGAGCAGCAGAGTGCCGTTCATGAAGTAGGTATTATTGAGCAACGGCGTCAACCAGTTGCGCAACCAAGCGGCGGCGAAGGTGACGTTGGTGTCGTGACCATCATCAGTCATGTTGGGAGTAATGAAAGCCCATTGAGGCAGGGTCTGGCCAGTGATATCACTGTTGAAGCTGGTGAAGTTCTTGATGAGCGAGAGACGGGTTGCATTGGACGCAACGCTATCGAAGAGGATGAGCGGGTCATGCTTGCGGACGTAGTCGTTGGCAAATGTCACTTGCTGTTTTTTTTGCAAAGTTAGCACAGATTGGCCAAGCAATTGATTGATATGCATGAGCACTAATGAAGCGAGTGAAAGGTTGCGGCTGCGTAGATAAGGTGCGGAGGGGGCGGAAGAGACGCCGGCGCACTTGGAGGTTCGCAGGGCAAAGTGGCGCGCGAGGCTGCAAGGGCCTCGGCACGCCTTTAGGAAGGTGACAAAACAGAATGACAGCTCCAAAGCACGCAACACAGCCCATTGCAAAGTTCAAAGAAAATAATATGGCACTCACGTTGGAGAAATTGAAGCCCTGGAAACCGGCGTACGGCATCCCTTCCTGGTACTCGGCCCAGGAAATGCCCTTGGTGTCCAGCAGGTCGACAACGGTGGAGATGTTGCTTGGGATTAAGTGAAAGTCGTCATTGTCCATGCCGAAATTGTCACCGGCGGCGGCAGCGGCGTAGTTGGGCTCGCTGGGATGGGTTGTGGCAAAGTAGTTGGACAAGGTGATGCCCTGGCTGGCGAGCCACTGCATGTTTGGGTCGCCGAGAGCGGCGCTGTAGTCGGTATTCTCGAGCCATACTTGGTAGAAACGCTGGAAAGCCTTGCCCTGCACGTTGGACACTGGAGACAGGGCAGCCTGTGTAGCCTGCGTAGCAAGAATCTGAGAGATTGAAGGCTCGATGGTCGACTGAGCGGGTTCGCTGGCGCTTGAGGCGGCGGCAACCACAGCGATCAGCCCACTGAGGGTCCAAACGCTGCTGGGCCTCATGATGAAGCTTTCAGTCAGATCAAACTAGTTGCGCTATAGGGGAAGATTAAGTCAATTGATCAGTTCCGCCAATGGATATTTGCAAAGAAGGGCAGGAAGGGAGCTTTAGCTGAGAGCTGCTTCGCGGAGAGCTGTGGTACCGGGAACTCGCTTTTATAAGGCGACGGGATGGGATGGACGGCATGGCCTGCAGTAGCTGACATGGACAGCTGGGTTGGACAGCTGCGACGGTCTCGACTTAGCTTTGATTTCTTTGGTTGCGATGCCATTGAGGCGTGAAGCATCTGCCCGGGACTGCGGATTGCATTCGTGCGGAAATGGTAGGTAGGTCAGGCTGTCGAACGCTGGCTAGTCGATACAGGCCTTAGCCTTGCAATGCAGCTGTGGAAAAGGGAAAGGCTCCATCGCTGGCCGCTAAGCAATGACCCACCCACCCCCCCCCGAAAAGCCCCAAGCCTCGCACTGCAAGCCAATAACGTGCCCATGATTAACAACGTTGTCCGAGCCTTTCAGGAACCTGATCGAACAATGGCAAACATCTCCGCTGTCACGGGTCGCTCGGTCCAGAAGGATTGTCGTCGATGCATTGCGCGATGATTCTGTCCAGCATTGATTGGTACCACTTACGAGCGAAGCATCTCGCGAAAAAACATAGCTCGATGCTGATGCTGTGCCGTCAGCTCGTCGCAGCTGCAGACTAGATGCTTCGAGAACGATGGCCTCTCTCGGATCAGATTGTCGACCCTTCCGTCTTCATCTGCATCTGATAAAAGAGGCCTGGGCACCTGCATTGAACTTCCCTGCGGCTCCCGTAGAAGCATATACAGCGAGGCCAACGCTGCTTGTCAAATGGCTGAGGAATCGGATACCGATGTCAACGCAGCGCTTGCGGGCCAAACTGGGGCCAACATTGCACGAGCGACAGCACCCCAGCGAAGTGCGAGCACTCTTGTGATTGTCGGTGCCTTCGTTCTCGTTACCATCCTCGCTCTTGCTCTTGGTCTCGGTCTGGGACTCGGTTTGAAGCATCGTCATCATGGAAGCAGCACCACAACCAGCCCAGGTCTGGCAACTCCCACCGAGGTGCCCTCACATAGCTCCTTCGAGGTCCAACCATGGAGGCAGAACACGCTAGATTACACTCTCGACTTGAAAGGTTGGGATTTCAATACCGCTCCGACCACCCGCGTGTACAATTTCACCTTGACCGAGGGTTCGGGTGCTCCAGACGGTAGGGACGCGTGCAATTGCTTTGGTGAGGCTGAATGTTAATTCGCTAACCTGGACAGGCGTCAACCGGACAATGCTCTTAATCAATGACCGATTTCCTGGCCCTCTGATTCGAATGAATCGCGGTGACAGACTGCTGGTCAACGTTACCAACAACATGTCCAATGCCACGACTATACACTGGCATGGTATGTTCCAAAATGGCACCAATTGGATGGATGGGACCTCTGGAATTACCCAGTGCCCAATTCCAGCAGGTCAAAGCTTCTTGTACAACTTCTCTGTCCAAAACCAGTTTGGCACGTATTGGTATCACTCGTGAGTTTAACCCATTCATTTCCCTCGAAAGATTTTCTGACAGGGAATAGCCACCTTGCTACCCAGTACATGGACGGCATCGTTGGTCCTTTGGTTATCCACGCGCCTGAAGAAGTTCAGTGGCAGCAGGAGTATTACGACTACGACCAAGTCATAATGATCTCTGAATGGTACCATGACCTTACATCGGCCCTTCTTCCTGGATATCTCGCCAGCGGTGCTGAGAATAATGAACCTGTGCCAGACAATGGTTTGATCCAAGGCGAGAACTATTTCAACTGCTCGTCTTATCCTCCTGACAGCGGGTACGTCTGCAGCGACAATTCTCTCAGGCCGGTATTTTCATTCGAAGATGGCAAGCGCTATCGTCTGCGGTTCATAAATTGCGGAGGGTTCGCAACTTTCGAGGTCTCTGTCGACAACCACACCCTACAGGTCATCGAAGCAGATGGCACCATGACTCTCCCTTTGCCAATACATCGCTTTGAGATCGGTGCCGCGGAACGTTTCTCAGTCATTCTCACTGCCAATCAAAGCGCTAGCACCAACTATTGGATGCGTGCGCAGATGAACGAGCAATGTTTCGTCGCTAGTAGCCCTGACCTTGATCCCCTCGTCCTCGCTCTTGTGACGTACACCTCACAGAACAATACTAATGCACCAACGGACTCGGCTGATTGGTTGGACGCGCTTGATTTGATCTGTGTGGATCTGAACAATACGCTTCTGACCCCCAACGTCACCGAACAGGCTCCTCCGGCCGACGTCCTGTATCAAGTGGAATTCTCGTTTGAAATCGGCGACTATGCACTTGACCGCGCTCGAATTAACGGAACAAGCTGGGTGGCTGACTTGGAGAGTCCAACGCTGAATCAGGCCGTTACCGGTCTTCACACTTCCAACGAGTCCAGCTCTTTTAGCCAAGCAGGTGTCAGCCAAGCATTCAGTGCCAACCAGCTCGTCATCACCATTCCAAATATTCAAGTAGTCGATATCCTCGTGTTGAATTTCGATGACGGTTCCCATCCATTCCACCTTCACGGTCACACATTCTGGTAAGTGCTCTTCGCCGTCATCTGGTACATGAGATACTCACAGTTGAGCAGGGTCATGGCCACTTCGGCGGATCAGTATTTCCCTTGGAATTCAGACCTGTACTCACAGTTGAATTCCACGACGTCCAACGTTTACACCAAGAATCCGATGAGGAGAGACACTATAATGCTTCAGCAGTACAGTTGGGCGTTGTTACGCTTCCGTAGTGACGTCCCAGGTCTGTGGGCTTTCCATTGTCACATCCAGTGGCACATGGAGGCGGGATTGCTCATGCAGTTCCAGACGAACACAGACGTTTTATCTAGTTGGACATTGCCAAGTGACGTTTTGGCCTTATGTCAGACTTGACAAATTTGTTGAGACTACAGGGATGGCTAATGATCGTATAATCTTTGACTTAATGTTGTCCATATCCAAGACGTTACTGTTACATGGTCGGCGATGGGACGAGAATTGACGGGCGTAGTTGTATAATAGCATATAGAAGTGATACTCGACATAAAGCCTTCTCAGGAGCTGAGGGGTTTTATATTCTCAGCCGTGGCTGGCCATTTATCGTTTCTTGGCGGCTGAGACGACGAAAAGCCAATCGGCCCATGCCGACGAATCAATCGCTGCTCGGATCTTGAATCTAGACTGAAATTGGACATAACGCTGAACCAGAACGTGTACCGCTTCAATTGATCAGAATTTCATGTCCATGTAAAATCGTGTATGAGTGTTTGTGAGCTTCAAAACTAAGTCTTAGAGCTCAAGATCACAACATGTGGCAGGGGAAGGATCGACAAAGTTGGGCTTGGAGTCAAACCGTGCAGGGTCGTAGTCTCACCTTCCCTGCATACTTCCAAAGGCGATATCTGGAATGTTCGTTTTGAGCCTCTACAGCATGTAGAATTCAACCGCGTACTTGCTCCTGGCATTTGTTAAAGGTTCACAGTGAGAAGAATCAGTTTGTCAAAAGGCAAAAAGGACTCATCACGTGCCATCTTTACGTTGTGGCTCTAGCTTCAAAGCCCATCCAGCCTGCGGCCTGGCAACATAGCGTGTTCACAACAGTCTTCCGCCGTTTATAGTTATTCCGGACAACAAAACCGGTTTCGAACCTTCATTTTCTTCACTGCAAGAGAACAGAGGTCCTACGCACTGCTTTTGGCGCACCTTTTCTCTGCCAAAGCTCGTTCTCGTCTTTGACTTTCAGCTCCAACGGCCCCCGCCTGCCTGGACAACATGTTTGCGAGTAAGAGGCTACAGAAGGTATTCTCTCGGATGAGCACACTTGAAACGCAATCTAACGCATATTCTAGGAGCTGACCAAGCTCCACGAGCATCTACCGCCCGGCATCTTCCTCGTCACCGCTGATAACCTCGAGCAATGGCTTATGGATATCCAAGTCTTGGACGACAACCCGCTCTACAAGGGTCAAACCTACCGGCTGAAGTTTCGCTTCAGTAATGCCTACCCCATCGAGGCTCCCGAAGTCGTCTTTGTAAAGGATGCAGATCACCAGATCCCCATGCACCCACACGTCTATTCAAACGGTATCATCTGCTTAGACCTGTTGGACAAACAAGGCTGGAGCCCGGTTCATAACGTTGAGAGCGTGTGTATGAGTTTACAGAGCATGCTCACGGGCAATAATAAAAACGAGAGGCCACCGGGCGATGAGGACTTTGTCCGCCGAAATACGCAACGACCGCGAGATATCAACTTCTTGTTCCACGATAACACGGTTTAAGAGATGCTTGACGTTTTGACGAGGATACGTTGTATCGAGGCTACATATTATGATACCCCGCAAGAATCGGCATGGACGGAGATGTTGAGATCCGTTTCAGTGCACTGGCAGCGACTTGGGAAGGCCTCTCGCCAAGATTAAGCAACGTTGCGATATGTACGACGAACTGATGGGAAGTGTGATACGGTAGATCAATATCAAGTGCTGTATTCTGACAGGAACGAGTCATAGGCGAGGCTGGAGACTTGGGCTCGGTGAGCGTTCTACAGGCTAGACTGGAAAGGCTGAGAGAGGAAGACGCATTGAGCAGGCATGACAAGCACATCTGCAACGCTTACACTTGCTAAGTAGATTTTATCGATTAGATTTGAAATATCCCTCTCATGGCCATCTGAATGAACGGATCTGGAGACTATTTGCGGTCCAAAGTTGGCTTTTATCGAATGTTGCCTGCCAGCTTCAGCCTTGCGTGCGTGAATGCCTCAGGCAGAGAGATGAAAGCCTACCCACCAATTCCTTCCGGCGCTAGGGTGTTATTTCTGTGCGAAATTTGGACTAGAAAATCGTCCTTCCTTACAGTGCACCTTTTTCTACTCCCACACTTTGTTTCCGTATAGTCAACATGGCGGACGAGGTCTACGACGGCGCGATCGGTATCGATCTTGGTCAGTATCCCCATCCACAGCGCATTATCGCGAACTCTTGGGCTAATTTTCACTAGGTACGACATATTCGTGTGTTGCCAACTATGAGGGCAGCAACGTGGAAATCAGTAAGTTCTTCGCAGTTTTTATGCCATTAGTAGATGTAGCTGACCATTTTCAGTTGCGAACGAGCAGGGCAATCGCACTACTCCGTCCTTCGTCTCCTTCACCCCGGATGAGCGTCTCATTGGCGATGCTGCTAAGAACCAGGCGGCAATGAACCCAGCCAACACCATTTTCGACATCAAGCGCCTCATTGGGCGACGATTCGATGATGAAACTGTCAAGAAGGATATTGAGTCGTGGCCATTCAAGGTGGTCGATCGCGAAGGCAATCCCTTCGTGGAGGTCGAATACCTTGGAGAGACCAAGACTTTCTCACCGCAGGAAATCTCTGCCATGGTACTTGGCAAGATGAAAGAGGTTGCAGAGACAAAGCTGGGCAAGAAGGTGGAGAAGGCGGTTATCACCGTACCCGCGTACTTCAACGACAACCAGAGACAAGCAACAAAGGATGCCGGCTCCATTGCCGGTTTGAATGTTCTGAGAATTATCAATGAACCAACTGCTGCAGCTATTGCCTATGGTCTCGGCTCGGGTAAGTCTGAGAAAGAAAGGAACGTTCTCATCTACGATCTCGGTGGTGGTACTTTCGATGTTTCACTTCTGAACATCCAAGGCGGTGTGTTCACCGTCAAAGCAACCGCCGGAGACACTCACCTTGGTGGCCAAGACTTTGATACTGCGCTTCTCGATCACTTCAAGAAGGAATTCCAGCGGAAGACGAAGAAGGACATTTCGGGGGATGCCCGTGCCTTGCGACGTCTGCGTACGGCCTGCGAACGCGCCAAGCGTACCCTCTCCAGTGCCAGCAACACCACTGTTGAAATCGATTCTCTTTTCGAGGGTGAGGACTTCCAAGCCTCTATCACGCGCGCGCGCTTCGAAGAGCTCAACTCAAAGACCTTCTCTGGCACCCTACAGCCGGTTGAGCAGGTTCTGAAAGACTCTGCTATTGACAAGAGCAAGGTGGACGAGATTGTTCTAGTAGGTGGTTCCACCCGTATCCCGAAGATCCAGAAGCTCCTCAGCGACTTTTTCAATGGCAAAAAGCTCGAGAAGAGTATCAACCCCGATGAAGCTGTCGCCTACGGCGCTGCTGTCCAGGCCGGAGTTCTGTCTGGCAAGGCCCAATCTGCTGATACTCAGGATCTGCTACTCCTCGATGTAGTGCCGCTCTCGTTGGGCATTTCAATGGAGGGCGGGATCTTCGCTCCCGTTGTTCCCCGAGGCAACACAGTGCCTACATTAAAAAAACGGTAAGTTAATATGACAGCTACTATGCAGCATATACTAATACTTTCACTAGAACTTTCACTACTGTCAGTGACTCACAAACGACAGTTGCATTCCCCGTTTACCAAGGAGAAGTGAGTTACTCCCACTGCCATTAATGAGTTTTCGTACTAACATGATGAAGCGTGTTAATTGCGAGGACAACACCTCTCTGGGCGAATTCACATTGGCTCCTATTCCACCGATGAAAGCTGGTGAAGCTGTCCTGGAAGTCGTCTTCGAAGTTGATGTCAACGGCATCTTGAAAGTAACGGCGACTGAGAAGACTTCTGGTAGGAGT
>Ga0335073_10006558_pt1 | contig 16357 bp, 13 predicted proteins | sample Lox_Sample_22_FD_207093 | JGI IMG/M metagenome (GOLD analysis project Ga0335073, IMG submission 207093) | Soil microbial communities from Loxahatchee National Wildlife Refuge, Florida, United States - Lox_Sample_2.2 | ecosystem: Environmental > Terrestrial > Soil > Wetlands | place: USA... | reverse complement strand
GCACTACCCGCCCGCTCCGCGGCACCCCGCCCGCGCCAGCACCACCCCGCCCGCCGGGGCCCCACTACCGGCCTCCCACCGCCCGCCACTCACACGCGCACCCGCCCTCCCTCGCGTCCCTTCCCTTCCTATCTCGCCCAACCTCACTGTCAACTCCAGCCTCTGGCATCCACTTGGCGTACTTTGTGACGTTTTTCTGTCACAATATGTCCGGAATGTCCATGCGAAAAGTACGCTAAGTCGCGTCTGGCGCCTAACCGGCCGAGGGAATTGGCGCAACTTGGCGCAACGCGCGAGGCATTCAGCCGCCCGAGTGCATTGCGCCTGCCAAGGCGAATTGAATGCGCCATCCGCCGCATTCAGGCAGTCTGCTGGTAATCGGCCTGGTAAAGGCCGGTTTTTCATGGCAGGATAACGACATCCTCAGCGCAGGCAGGCTATTAACCCGCCTGCCTACCAGGTCGGCTAATCCAGGGGGAGTCGATGACGACACCAGATCCGACGCACACCGAGACCGAGACTCATACGTGGTCGGTTAATGTCCCCGATCACGCCCAGCGGTCGGACTCGCCCGAGTACGTCGCGGCGAAGAACAAGATGAATGAGATCGCGGCGCAGGCTACGGGCCTGCTTTACGGCCCCGGCCCGTTCCAGGACCATCACGGCAGCGCCCTGTGGCTGCAGGACAGCCAGGGCTGGTTTATGGTCCGCAACCTCGCGGGCATCGAATGGTCCGCGCAGTTCTGCGCCGACCCGCAGAAAGTCGACCTGCTGCGGCAGAACGCCAAGCGCCTGTATGACCTTGTCTCGCCGCAGATCAAGCAGCAGCTAGATCCCAACGGCCTGCTCGACACGCCTATCACGGACGCCAACGGGGTCTCGACGTGGACCGATTCGATATTCAACGCCGGGGTCCCGTTGAACCCCAGTTTCCACATCGGGGTGCTGGCGATGGGTAAAGCGCAGGCGCAGAGTCCTCCCGCGACAGGGAACGGGCAGAATTCTCCCGACGGCGGTGACCAGGCGCAGGAGACCGCCCCGCCCGGTGACCCGGAGCCAGCCGGCGTCCACCATTACCCCACGCCCATCGTGGACATACAGCTGTTCAAGTACGACGATTTCCAGCTCTGGGTGACCGACAGCGAGGGCAACCCGGCCGCCGTCACTCCCGTCGCCCCGCGCGGCAGCGGCGTTGCGAGCGTCCATGTCCAGTACGCCACACCGGGATCGCAGCTGGCGAAGCAGAAGCAGCAGGCGGAAAGCGCTAACTCCCCGCTGATCCTCCCCTCCGATCACCCGCTCGCGCAGCAGGCGTTCCACAACCAGTAGCCGCGTCCTGCGGCTACGCGGCCAGGCCCGCCGACACTACCTGGGCGCCCAGCGCGTCGCGGGCCTTGGCCTCGTCATCGACGCAGATCACGGCGAAGAACTCCGCGTCGGAGACGCGGACCGGCAGCAGCAGGTCAGCGTTAACGCCCGCGTCGGCCAGCTTGCGGAATGCCGAGGCGCCGCTGCCTGGCTGGTTTTCCATCCGGATGGTCAGCGCCGCGCGCATGGCGTAGGTGATCCCGGTTTCCACAAGCACGGCCTGGGCGCCGGACTCGTCGTCGGCGACGAACGCCACCGTGCCTTCGTCCCCGTGGGTCGTCGCGCACAGCACCAGGTTGATATGGCTGCCCGCCATCGCCTCGCATAGGCGCGCGAGCTCCCCTGGCTGGTTTTCCAGGTCGACGGTAAACACGCTCATATGCTCCCCCCCTCGCTGGAGCACACCCCCGTTTCCTCAGAGCCTATCTCGCCTGGTCCGGGCCCTCCTGCCGGGATAGCGTGAGCCCGCGCGAGGGCCGGGGCCCGTGAATGAGGACCATGCAGTCGCCGCGGCCGGCTTCGTCGTAAGCAAGTCTCACCTGACGAGCCTAGCCGCGGCCCGTCCACGGCAAAACAGATCGAACGAGTCGGCGTGTCTGCACCACGATCGAATAACCGTTCCCCTATAGTGAGACCTGTCGGGCCGCCGTGTGTGTGTCCGGAGCGCGTTTTCCCTGTTCCGTGCGTTGCGGCCCGGGAATGTCAGGGGTAGCGCGTAGCGTGTGCAGGGTTGGTCGCGGGGGAGCCCGGCGGCCGTCTAGATACCTCTACAACCCGGCAGGGAGTCCTCATGGCAGCAAGCGGCAAGTCGGCCCCGGAACGGGCCGGCGACAGGGACAAGGCTCTGGAGGCCGCGCTCGTCCAGATCGAGCGGCAGTTCGGCAAGGGCTCGGTCATGCGGCTTGGCGAGCAGACACGCGTTCCGGTCGAGGTGATCCCCACCGGGTCGATCGCTCTTGACGTGGCTCTTGGCCTCGGCGGCCTGCCACGTGGCCGGATCATCGAGATATACGGGCCAGAGAGCAGCGGGAAGACCACGGTGGCGCTGCACGCCCTGGCGAACGCGCAGAAGGCGGGCGGTATTGCCGCGTTCATCGACGCCGAGCACGCGCTGGACCCTGACTACGCCCAGAAGCTGGGCGTGGACACGGACGCGCTGCTCGTCTCGCAGCCTGACACGGGTGAGCAGGCGCTTGAGATCGCGGACATGCTGATCCGTTCCGGTGCCATTGACATCGTGGTCATCGACTCGGTTGCCGCCCTCGTGCCGAAGGCGGAGATCGAGGGCGAGATGGGGGACAGCCACGTCGGCCTCCAGGCGCGGCTCATGTCTCAGGCCCTCCGTAAGATCACCGGTGCGCTGAGCCAGACCAAGACCACTGCCATCTTCATCAACCAGTTGCGCGAGAAGGTGGGCGTGCTGTTCGGCAGCCCTGAGACAACGACCGGGGGTAAGGCGCTCAAGTTCTACGCCTCTGTCCGCCTCGACATCCGCAGGATCGAGACGCTCAAGGACGGGACGGAGTCCGTCGGCAGCAGGACCCGCGTCAAGGTCGTGAAGAACAAGTGCGCCCCGCCGTTCCGCAACGCGGAATTCGACATTCTCTACGGAGTCGGGATCAGCCGCGAAGGCGGGCTTATCGACCTCGGCGTGGAGCAGGGGATCGTGCGTAAGGCCGGCGCTTGGTACACGTACGAGGGCGACCAGCTCGGGCAGGGCAAGGAGAACGCGCGGAACTTCCTGCGGGACAACCCCGACCTGGCCGATGAGATCGAGAAGAAGATCAAGGAGAAGCTCGGCGTCGGCCCGCGCCTGGACGCGGACGCCGCCGCGCCCGTGCCCGCGCCCGCGGGCCCCGCGCTCGCGTCGGTGCCGACCGGTCCCGCGGTGAAGGGTGCCGGACCGTTGGGTGACGACTGATGAGCGGTCGGCGCCCGGTGACGACCTGCGCCGGATGAGGTTATGTCCAGCCGGTACACGCCTGCCCGCCGTACGTCCGGACGGCGGGCAGGCGGTCGGCGACCAGACACTCGGCAGCCTGACGACGAGGCCGTCGGACAACGTGATGTGACATCCGCCCCTAGCGACCCGGAAGAACGCGCGCGACAAGAATGCCTCCGCCTCCTGACGCTCGCACCCCGGACCAGGGCGCAGCTAGCGGACGCGCTCCGCAGGCGCGGCATTCCGGACGACGTGGCGGACGGCGTCCTTGACCGTTTCACCGGCGTCGGGCTGATCGACGACGCCGCCTTCGCCAGGGCATGGGTCGAGTCGCGGCACTACAGTCGCGGGCTCGCGGGCCGGGCGCTGACCGCGGAACTGAAGCGGCGCGGCGTGGAGGACGACGAGATACGCGAGGCGGTCGCCGGACTCGGCCCGGATGCGGAGACCGCCACCGCCAGGCAGCTCGTGGCGCAGAAGCTGCCCGCGACAAGGGGCCAGCCGGCGCAGGCGCGGATGCGCAAGCTCGCCGGAATGCTCGCGCGCAAGGGGTACCCGCCAGCGCTCGCGTTCCGCGTAATCCGTGAGGCCTTGGAGGCGGAAGGCGCGCATGCGGAACTAGGGGAAGAACCGGACTTTGACGACCCCTACATTTATACGGAATGAAGTCGCCTTACTCCTCTGAGTAAACTTCGGTTCCCACAGTGATAGTTTGCTTGCTCAAACCGTTATCAACGCTTAACCTCACGGCAGTGAGGCGTTATCTAGCGCTGTACGGATGACCGGGCCACCACAACCCGAGACGACGGCCACTAGCCGCACCCAACGGCGTGCGGAACCCCTCGCGATGGGCATGAACCGGTACCGCCCTGACCGGGTGCCGGGAGCGGCGGACGAAAGGGGTGACCGTGAACGGCGCAGTGGCCTTCATGGTGATCGGACTGGTCGCCTTGGCTCTCGCGTTCAGCGCGTTCGTCGTCGTGCTGCGCCGCTCCGTGCCCAGAGGCCCGGCCACGGCCACCGCTGACGGCCAGGCGAAGCAAACCGCGTCGGCCGGGCAGATCGCCGGCCAGGCCCGGCTACCAGGCACCGCCCACCAGACAGCAGGCGGCACCGTCGCGACCGCGGTCCTGACCGCCCCCGCCCCGGCAGACCTTGCCCCGGCAGACCTTGCCCCGGCAGACCTTGCCCCGGCAGACCTTGCCCCGACAGCCCCCGCCCCCGCAGACCTTGCCCCGGCAGGCCCTGTCCCGGCAGGCTCCGTCCCGGCAGACCTCACCCCGGCAGGCCCAGCCCCGCCGGGCCCCGCCGGCCAGGCACACGAGCCAGCGCAGACCAGCACGCAAGCACAAGCGCAAGCACACGCGGACGCGCGCGCACAGGCACTGCAAGAACTCGCGAGCGAGCGTCGCGGCCAGCTGGAGAAGGCCGAACGCGATACAGAGCAGCTGCGCGCCCGCGCGCAAGCGGACGCGGAGCAGCTCAGGACCCACGCGCAAGCCGACGCGGAGCAGCTCAGAGCCCACGCGCAGGCCGACGCCGAACAGGTGCGGACACGCGCGGCAGCCGAGGCCGAAGGCATCGTCAAGCGCGCGACCGAGGCGGCCGAGCAGGCCGCGCAGGGCCGCCGCGAGGTCGAGGACGAGATCCGGGCGGTCAAGGAAGAGATGCGCGAGCTGCGCGGCGACCACGAGCGCCGCGAGGTGCGGATCGGGGAGCGGGAACAGCGTCTCGACGACGAGATCCGCCGCCTCGAGGAGCGCAGGCAGGGACTCGACCGGCGCAAGCAGGAGCTCGACGACCGGGACACGGCCATCGCGGAAGCGGACAAAAAGGCAAACGCCGAACTGGAGCGGATCGCCGGACTGACCGCCGACCAGGCTAAGACCGAGCTGGTCGCCGCCATGGAGAACCAGGCCAAGCGCGAGGCGGCGGTGACCGTCCGCGGCATCGAGAACGACGCCAGAGCCGAAGGCGACAAGCGCGCACGCAAGATCGTCACGCTCGCCATCCAGCGGGTGGCCGTGGAGCAGACAAGCGAGTCCGTCGTCTCCGTCATGCACCTGCCTGGCGACGAGATGAAAGGCAGGATCATCGGCCGCGAGGGCCGCAACATCAGGGCCTTCGAGTCGATCACCGGCGTCAACCTGATCATCGACGACACCCCGGAAGCGGTCCTGCTGTCGTGTTTCGACCCGGTCCGACGGGAGATCGGCAGGCTCACCCTCGAGCGGCTCGTCCAAGACGGCCGCATCCACCCGCAGCGGATCGAGGACGCCTACGAGCGCGGCAAGGCCGAGATAGAGCTGCTCTGCCAGCGGTCCGGCGAGGACGCGATGACCGAGCTAGGCATCACCGACATGCACCCCGAACTCGTCTCACTGCTCGGCAGGCTCCGCTATCGCACCTCCTATGGCCAGAACGTCCTCGCGCATCTCATCGAGTCCGCCCACATCGCGGGCATGATGGCCAGCGAGCTCAGGATGGACCCTGTGCTGCTCAAGCGCTGCACGGTGCTGCACGACATCGGCAAGGCGCTCACCCACGAGGTCGAAGGCAGCCACGCGATGATCGGCGCCGAGATCGCCCGCAAGTACGGCGAGTCCGACGACGTGGTACACGCCATCGAGGCGCACCACAACGAGGTCGAGGTCCGGACGGTGGAGGCCGTGCTCACCCAGGCCGCCGACGCGATCAGCGGCGGCCGGCCAGGCGCCCGCCGCGAGTCGCTCGAGATGTACGTCAAGCGGCTCGAGCGACTGGAGCAGATCGCGTCGGAGCGCGAGGGAGTGGAGAAGGTCTTCGCCATGCAGGCGGGCCGCGAGATCAGGGTCATGGTCAAGCCGGACAAGATCGACGACATCCAGGCGCAGGTGATCGCCAGGGACATCGCCAAGCAGGTCGAAGAAGAGCTCACCTACCCAGGCCAGATCCGCGTCACGGTCGTCCGCGAGTCCCGCGCCACCGAGTTCGCCCGCTAGAACTCCGCGAGCCAGAAGCGACGCGAACCAGAATCGACCCGAGCCTTCGGGCCGTGGCGTCTCCCGAGCGTCACCACGCCCGCGCGCCCCGCTCCCCGCCACGTCACTACGACAGCTTGACCCGCGGCACCCCCGGCGGCCTGAAGCCCATGACCTCCCCGTAGAAGGCCAGCTCTGACTCCAGGCTGGTGATGACCGTCTCGGCCTTGCGGAACCCGTGCGACTCGCCTTCGAACGCGATGTAGGCGTGCGGGATCCCGTGCGCGGCGAGGTCGGCGGCGATCAGCTCGGACTGCGCCGGCGGCACGATCGGGTCGTCAAGGCCCTGCAGCAGCAGCACCGGGCAGGTCAGCGCCGACACGTGCCCGATCGGGGACCGCTCCTGGTACAGGGCGTCCGCCTCGGGCAGCGGCCCGATGAGCCCGTCCAGGTACCGGGATTCGAAGTCGTGCGTCGTCGCCGCGAACGGGCGCAGGTCCGAGACGCCGAAGTAGGACACCGCCGCCGCGAACACCGGAGGCTGACCTGGCTCGATGTCCGGCAGGCGCAGGCCGCTTGTCACGGCGGCAAGGGCCGTCCAGCCGCCGGCCGAGCCGCCCCTGATGCCTAGCCGTCGCCTGTCCGCCTCGCCCGACCCGGCGAGCGCGAGCGCCGCGTTCATCGCGTCGGCCACGTCCACCACGCCCCACTGCCCGCGCAGCCGCTCCCGGTACGCCCGCCCGTACCCGGAAGACCCGCCGTAGTTCACGTCGATCACCCCGATCCCGCGGCTCGTGAAGTACGCGATCTCGAGGCTGAGCACGGCCACCGAGCACGACGTCGGCCCGCCGTGCACGTGGACGATGTACGGCGCGAGCTCCCCGGCCGGGGCCTCGAAATCCGGATTGGCCGGCGGATATGCGAGGGCGTGGACCACGGGCCCGTTCGGAGTAGCGGACAGGGCTACCTGGCGCGGGTCGGGCAGGTACGGCGGGTCGGCCGCGGCTACGGCCTGCCGCCGTACTACTTCGGCCGGGCCGCCGGCCGTCGTCCTGATCACGCTCAGCGGCGTCCGCGGCCCGCCGGCCACGGCCGCGACCGTCATGCCAGACACCGCGAGTTCGCCTTCGACGACGCGGAAGTCCAGGCCGGCGTCGGTCAGCGTCCCGTGCGCGGGGTCGAGCACCGCGAGGCGGAACCCGCCGACGCCGTGCAGCACAGCCAGCCGGCCGTCGCCGAGCACCCCGAACGGGCGCCCGCCCAGCCACCACAGCGGTTCGCCGAACTCCTCCTCGCGCGGGCACAGCGGCCGCGGGGTGAACGCACCGGTGGCGGACACCACGTACAGGTTCCACCAGCCGGAGGAGTCGGAGATCGCGTACAGGCTGTCGTCGTCACGCCAGGCCGGCGCGAGGACCGATTCAGCCGGCCCGCCCATCAGCAGCGTGGCGTCCGCGACTGCCGCGCCGGCGACCGGGGCGACGCGCAGCTCCGTGCCGTCCCAGGGCATCCGCGGATGGTTCCAGCTGATCCAGGCCAGCTGGGTGCCGTCCGGCGACGGCGTCGGGAACGCGAAGAAGTCCGCGCCAGTGACCAGGACCCGGATCGCGTCGGGCGTGCCGGCGGCCGAGCCGTCGAGCGGCACTGCGACGATCGCGCGGCTGACGCGGCCCTCCGCGCCGTCCGGGCCGCCGGAAGCCGTCTCCCGCACGCACCAGATCTCGCGCCTGTCGGGTGACAGGACCATGTCCGCGAACCGGAAGCCGCGGTCGGCCGGTGTAAGCGGCCGCGGCTCGCCGGCCGGCGCGCCCGGCCCGGCCGTGCTGTCCGCCCGGTACAAGCGCTGATCGTCGAAGTTCGCGAAGACGAGGTCGAACCGGCCTGGCCCGCCGGTGGGAGACGGGACCGGCAAGTACGCCCGGCCGCCGTACTCGTGCACCCGGGTCCGCGCGTACCAGGGCGCGGGCAGCAGCTCACGCGCGCCGCCGCCCTCACCCGCGACCGGGCCCCCGCCGGCCATGATCGTGACCCGGCCGCCCTCGGCCGGGCGGCTCTCCTGCCACCACACCTCGTCGCCGGCGATTTCCGCGAACGAGATGTACACCTTCCCGCGCGCCACGTCGGCGGCGCTGATCGGCGACTCCCAGGTTCCGTACGGCGCGATCTTCGTCATGGCCCTAACCGATATCACGAGCGGGCCGCGCTGCCCGCATCCGCCCCTATCCTGGTCAGGTGGGAGAAGGACGGACCTACGAGATCCGCACGTACGGGTGCCAGATGAACGCGCACGACTCCGAGCGCGTCGCCGGGCTGCTCGAAGACGCGGGCTACGCGAAGGCGGCGGCCGGCGACACACCCGACCTCATCGTGTTCAACACGTGCGCGGTCAGGGAGAACGCGGCCGACCGCCTGTACGGCAACCTCGGGCACCTGTTCCCCGTCAAGAAGTCCCACCCGGGCATGCAGATCGCGGTCGGCGGCTGCCTGGCCCAGATGGAGCGCGAGCGGATCACCCAGCGCGCCCCGTGGGTCGACGTCGTCTACGGCACGCACAACATCGGGGCTCTCCCGAAACTGCTGGAACGGGCACGTCACCGGGACGAGGCCCAGGTCGAGTTCGAGGAAACCCTCACCACGTTCCCGTCGCTGCTGCCCGCGCGCCGGGAGTCGCCGTATTCGGCGTGGGTGTCGATCTCCGTCGGCTGCAACAACACCTGCACATTCTGTATCGTGCCGTCGCTGCGCGGCCGGGAGAAGGACCGCCGCCCGGGTGACATCCTCGACGAGATCAGGGCGCTGACGGTCGAGGGAGTCCTCGAGGTCACCCTACTGGGCCAGAACGTGAACTCCTATGGCGCGGAGTTCGGCGACAGGACCGCGTTCAGCAAGCTGCTGCGCGCCTGCGGCGACATCGACGGCCTCGAGCGGGTCCGCTTCACGTCCCCGCACCCGCGGGATTTCACCGACGACGTGATCGAGGCAATGGCGGACACGCCCAACGTCATGCCCAGCCTGCACATGCCGCTCCAGTCGGGCTCGGACTCGATCCTGCGGGCGATGCGCCGCGCCTACCGCCGCGACCGGTACCTGGCGATCCTTGACAACGTGCGGCGCCACATCCCGCACGCGGCGATCACCACCGACATCATCGTCGGCTTCCCTGGCGAGTCCGACAAGGACTTCGAGGACACGCTGGACATCGTGCGCCAGGCCCGGTTCGCCAGCGCGTTCACGTTCCGGTACTCGATCCGCCCGGGCACTCCGGCCGCGACGATGGACGACCAGGTGCCGGCCGGCGTGGTCCAGGAGCGCTACGACCGGCTCGTCGCGCTGCTCGAGGAGACCTGCGCGCGGGAGAACGCCAGTCTCGACGGCGCCGCCGTCGAGATCCTCGTCGCCGAGGGGGAGGGGCGCAAGGACGCCGCGACGCACCGCATGTCGGGCCGCGCCCGCGACAACCGCCTGGTGCACTTCGCGCCGCACGCGACGCGGCCAAGGCCCGGCGACATCGTGACCGCGACCGTCACCGGCACCGCGCCGCACTACCTGATCGCCGACGGCGAGCCGCTGTCCGTCCGCCGCACGCGGGCCGGCGACGCCTGGGAGACGCGTCAGGCCAGCACAGCCGCCACAGCCCCTACAGCCAAGACAGCCGCCACAGGCGCCCCAGAGGCCACCGCGAGCGCGCCCGCGCCCGTCCTCCTCGGCATGCCCGCCCGCCGCGGCTGATCCGGACCATCCCGTGCTGGTCGCCGTCGTCGGCGCCACCGCCACCGGCAAGTCCGACCTGGCGGTCAGCCTCGCGCTCGCCCTCGGCGGCGAGGTGGTCAACGCCGACTCCATGCAGCTGTACCGCGGCATGGACATCGGCACGGCCAAGCTGACGCCGGCCGAGCGCCGCGGCGTGCCGCACCACCTGCTCGACATCTGGGACGTCACGCGGACCGCCAGCGTCGCCGAGTACCAGGTCCTCGCCGAGCGGGTCATCGGCGACATCGAAGCCCGCGGCAAGGTCCCGGTGCTGGCGGGCGGCTCCGGCCTCTATGTCAGGGCGGCGCTCGGCGACCTGGACTTTCCCGGCACCGACGAGACGATCAGGCAGCGCCTGGAAGCCGAGCTGGCCGCCCTCGGCCCGGCCCCCCTCTACGAGCGGCTGACCGAACAAGATCCGCAGGCCGCCGCCGCGATCCTGCCGTCCAACGGCCGCCGCATCGTCCGCGCGCTCGAGGTGATCGAGCTGTCCGGCCGCCCGTTCAGCGCCACTCTCCCGGAGTACGGGCCGGGCCGCCGCCCGGCCGTCCAGCTCGGCCTGCACGTGCCGCGACCGGAGCTCGACCGCCGCGTCGCGGCCCGCGTCGACCGCATGTGGGCATCCGGCTTCGAAGCCGAAGTCCGCGGCCTCACCGGCCTGCGCGACGGCAAGACCGCCAGCCGCGCGCTCGGCTACCAGCAGATGCTCCGCTACCTCGACGGCGAAGTGACGCTGGACCAGGCACGGGAGGAAACGACGCGCGCCACCCGGCGTTTCGTCCGCCGCCAGGAGTCATGGTTCCGCCGCGACCCGCGCATCAGCTGGCTGGAGGGCTCGGGGGAGGAGCTGACCGCCCGCGCCGCCACTGTCCTGCGCGCTATCCCGAACGGACCGGTGGTCCCCCCGGCTCCCTGACCGCCTCTCCGAGCGTGACGTACGACACGCTACGTAGTCAGTCTTCAATCAGCTGGTTGTGACGTGAGCCACGTTTATACACGTCCTGCGCACAGGCGACTACTCATGGCCGGCTAGTCCTTTCGGGTGGTTCGTCGCTCTCCGTAATTTCTGCTGTCAGTGCGGTCGTGCGCCGGAAACCACGCGCGCCACGGCGCTCCCGTCCCGAAAGGACATCGCTGAGCCGTTTCGGTGCCCGATAGCCTCGCTGAGCTATATATGCGAAAACGTTACTTTTCACCGTTTCCGCCCGGCGAGGCTATGGGGCGAGCACATCTGACAGGCCCAGCGAGAAGTCCCCACGAGTGACCGAGTAGCCGGGCGCGGAACGGCGTTAGGGAATTTTTGACCCCAGGCAGCAGGCGAAACGGCGCACGCACGACTGGTAACACCGGCACGACCGCCGGCCGTCGTCACACCGGACGGCACGGCACGAACCCCCGCAAGCCGGCCCGCTGGGCCGTGAAGGCCGTCCCTGCCGCGGTGATAGCCGCAACGCTCGCGGCGGGGGCGGCCGCCTACGCCTTCCCCGGCAGCGCCAAGGCCAACCCGGCGAAGCTCCAGGCCGCGCTGGCCCTGCCGATCGAGCAGGGCACCGTCACGCACGGTGGTGCCGGCACCGAGGCCGTCTCTGCTCAGGCTGCTCAGACTGCTCCCCGCATGGCGAGCAAGCCCGCCCTCGCGCGCACCGCGACCGCGGCCCGGCCGTCCGCGAGCGCGAGCTCGGCCGCGACCCGATCGTCCGCAGCCCCGGCGACGGCGCAGTCCCCGGCCGCCCGTCCGGCGACGACCGCGTCGTCCCCCTCCCCGAGCGCCAGCTCGACGAAGTCCGCTTCCGCCGTGTCGTGTTCGGACAACAGCTACCTGCTGCCGGCGAACGTCACGGCGATCGTGAACTTTTTGCTGGCCAACGGCTACAGCGACAACGCGGTGGCCGGCATCGCCGGGAACATCTACCAGGAGTCGAAGGGCGACCCCGAGTCGATCGGCATGGGCGGCGGGGGGCTGATCGGCTGGACGCCGCTGCCGTCGGGCTTCGTCACCGGCAACCCGACGGCCGACCTGCAGACGCAGCTGTCCGCGCTCCTGACGTACAACCAGGGCTGGTCCGGCTACATACCGGAGCTGAACGCCGCGGCCAGCCCGGCCGACGCCGCCTACATCTACGTCACGGACTTCGAGCGCGCGGGCATCCCGGCCGCCAGCACCCGCGAAGACTCGGCCGAAGCAGTCGCCTCCGCCTGCGGCATCTAGCGCCGGCTGAAGCCGGAGGGCACCATCCGAGGCCCGCGACCCCCTGACCTCCGGCGCGCCAATCAAGCTGACGGCACCGTCACCACGACCCCTTGGGCGTGGTGCAGCAGCGCGTTCCTGACCTTGCCTGGCCCGCGCCCGCCGGCGCCGGCGGGGCGCCTGCCGATGACGACCAGGTCCGTGTGCGCGGACAGTTCCGACAGCACGTGGCCCGGATGACCATCCGCGAGATCCTGGGTGACCTGGACGCTGGGGTACTTGTCCCGCCAGCTGGCCAGCAGCGAGGTGAGCGCCTCTTCGGCCCCGTCCGCGGCACCGTTGCCCGGCGGGACCTGGCCGTGCCGGGCGTAGACGACGGTCAGGCCGGCCTTGCGAAGCGACGCCTCCTCGAAGGCGAACGCCAGCGCGTCGGTGCAGGTCTCCGCGTCACGGATGCCGACGCCGATCTGCCCGCGGGCCTGCGCTGAGTCGGACCGGACGACGGCGACCGGGCAGGTCGCGTGCGTGGCCGCGAACCGGCTCACCGAACCGAGGATCATCGCCGCGAACGCGCCGATGCCGCGAGAGCCGACCACAAGCAGTCCCGCGCCGGATCCGCTGTCGGCCACCGCCTCGGCGATCCCACCGTGCAACTCGTCAGTGTCGATGATCAGCCCAGGAGCCACGGCCGCGGCCCGCTGCGCCGCCGTGGCCAGCGCCCTGTTACGTTGCTCGATCAGGACGTCGGTCACGGTGTTCACGCCTGTCCCGTCGCGGCGCTGGTGCATTCCCGCAAGGGACTCGGCCGCCGAAACGATCCGCAGTGCCGCGCCGCGCAGGAGCGCCTCCCGTGCGGCCCACTCGACCGCCCGCAGCGATTCCTCTGAGCCGTCCGTGCCGGCCACAACGGGCTTGGTTGACATCCTGGACCTCCTCGCGCAAACCCGCGGCTTCGTGCGCGGGCCGTCTATGCCTCAGCTCTGACTATCTGCCCGCAGGTCACGAGTCTTAAGGGCATTCCGCCGCGATCCCTGAGGACCAATGTCCCTAGTTGCCAAGAAAGCCCAGGTTCATCCTGCTGGACCAGCCCACTACACCACCAGCCGAGAGCACCCTCGGCGCAACCCAATTCCCACCCATCACACCAGCCTCCCTGAACTCTCCGGGCGAGCCGTTCGGGGCTACGGAAATGGACGTGGGATAGAAAGTGTAGCTATGGCTACCTGAACTATCCCATATCTGGGGAAAGGCCCGCCGGACGCCGGTGGCAGCGGCGCGCGCGGTGGCAGCGTGACTGCGGTGCCGAGTGATGCGCGCTTCACGGCAGGCCGTAGGCGCGGCGCGCGTTGTCCGCGCCGATCAGCCGTGCGAGACGTTCCGCGTCGTCGTAGCTCATGTCACCGGAGTCCACCCTGCCCTGCAGGAACCGCGACAGCCCCAGCCGGAACAGCAGCGTTCCCAGGTAGTACAACTCCGGCAGGCCGAAGGCGTCGGACGAGAACAGGAACTTGCGCAGCGGCACCATCTCAAGCGCCTCGGCGAGCACATCGGGCGCCCGGCTGCCGACGTTGTGGGTGGCCAGCCCGAGGTCCGCGTACACGTGCGGGAACACCTGCGCCAGGTACCCCGCCTCCCGGTGGTACGGGTAGTTGTGCAGCAGCATGACCCGCGCCCCGGTAGGCTCGAGCGCCCGGATCAGCCCAGTCAGCAGCAAGGGGTTGCACTGGTGCAGGTCGACGTCCCGGTCGCCATACCCGACGTGGAACTGAATGGGCAGCCCGAGGTCAGCGCCGCACCAGATGAAGAACCGGTGCAGCGTCTCGTCCGCCAGTCGCGGCGCCCCGCCCTCCAGTCCGCCGCCGTCGGCCGCCCCGCCCTCCAGTCCGCCGCCGTCGGCCGCCCCGGCGCCGCCAGCCGCGCCGCCTGCCCCGCTCGTCCCGGCTCCACCGCCCGCGCCGCCTGCCCCGCCAGCCCGGGCAGCCCCGCCCACGCCGCCTGCTCCGCCAGCCCGGGCAGCCCCGCCAGCCCCGCCAGCCCGGGCAGCCCCGCCCGCGCCGCCTGCCCCGCTCGTTCCGCCTCCGCCGCTTGTCCCGCCGAGCCAGCGCGCGACCGCCGCCGCGACCTCCGCGTCGGTCGGCCGCCGTGGCTCGAGCGCCAGCCCGACCCGGTACGCCGCGATGGACTTGACGGCCACGGCGGGCACCCCGGCGGGCGACGCGATGCGCGCGGCCAGCGCCGCCCGATAGGCGTCGGCGAACCCGCCAGGACCCACCCCGCCCGCGCCGTCCGCGCCGCCCGCGGCCAGCGACTCCGCGACCTGCTCAAGCCTCACGACCTCGAACGCGCTCGCCCCCGCGAACCCGGCCGTCTCAGCCGGGGTCAGCAGCGCGCTCGGCGTGTACCCGGTGTCCACGAGCAGCGTGCCAAGCCCGGAGGCAGCGAGGAACCGCCGGTTGACCTCGGCCCCGCCAAGGTCGGCGCGCCGGGCGGCGTACTCGTCCATAGCGGCAAAACGAGGCAGGTCAAGCAGCGGCGGGCACCAGCGCCGGAATGCCAGCCCGGCCAGTGAGTCGAACGCGGTCCCGCCAGCGCACGCACCGCCGTCACCTTCGGTGAGCAGCGACTCCAGGTCCCCGCCTTCGGTGAGCACCCCGTGACAGTGGTGGTCGGTGAGCGGCTGGGTATTGACGAAGGGCAGGGGAGGCGCCATGGATCGTTCGGAAGACATGGGTTTACAGCCCTTCGATAACAATCTGTATACAATCAAATAGCCACTTGCTATAGCAATGAACCGATTCTTCCGTTTTTTACGTAGCTCAACGTAGAGTCGATATACGGACCGCAACCAAGACGGCGAGGGGTGATCGAGGTGAGCGCAGCATATCCGGTGCTTGTCTCCGGTCTCGGGACGGCACGTTGCGTGCGCGTCTTCGCCGGCGAACCCCGGCAGGTGCCGCTGGTGCGGGCGTGGGTGGCGCGCGCCCTGGCCGGATGCCCGGCGCAGGAAGCCCTGCTGACCTGCGTGTCCGAACTAGCCGCCAACGCGATAGAGCACACCGCGTCCGGCGACGACGGGGTGTTCACGGTCGAGGTGAGCTGGGCCGCCGAGGGCGCGGCGCGAGTTTCCGTCACCGACGCGGGGAGCCCGTTCGAGCCGGCCGTCGGCCAGGTGGCGGAGGCGGCCACACCGCACGTCACAGAAGACGAGCCCGACCCCTCCTTCGCCGAAGGCGGGCGCGGCCTCATCCTCGTCGCTGCCTGCAGCAGCAGGTGGGGCTACCGCGACGCCGCGACTGGCGAGGGCACGGGCCGCACCGTGTGGGCGGAAGCGGACTGGCGCGAAGCCAACGTCGCATAACGCGCGCAGACGACAAAGCGCGCCTGGTCCCCGCATACCTCCCGGCTAGCCGCTCACTCTGGCTACTATCTCGAATTTGAGATACCGTTTGATGTATGGACGACGAGGCCGAGCTTCCGCTGCTTCCCGGCTTCAGGGACATGGCCCTGCGCAGGATGGCGGCCGAGCGCGCCAGCCTGGTCCGCGCCCTGGCGGCCCAGCGCCAAGCGGCCGGCCTGTCGCAGACCGAGGTGGCCGCCCGCATGCGCACGTCCCAGTCCGCGGTCGCCCGCCTGGAATCCGGCGCGACCGACATCCGCGCCTCCACGCTCGAACGGTACGCAGCTGCCGTCGGCTCCGAGATCACCTGGAAGTTGCATGGTTGATGGCCGGTTCCCCACCACTTTCATCCCGAACGGTGCCCGCCGCCTCCCCAGCCCCGCCCTACCCCCAGTGAGTCCGTCGCCGCGCGCGGGCACCGCCCGCCGTCTCCCCGCCGCTCCGCTCGGGCCACCGGCGGGTACTGCGGGCCGTCTCCCCGCCGCTCCGCTCGGGCCACTGGCGGGTACTGCGGGCCGTCTCCCCGCCGCTCCGCTCGCCGCTCAGGCGAGCTTCCCGGGCGGGCCGGGCCGGCGGGACCGGCCGGATGAGTTCCCCCGGCCGGGCTGGCCTGGCGCTCCCGGCGGACCGGGCTTCCCAACGCCGGGCACGCCGCGGCCAGGGGAGCCGGCTCCCGGCACGCCCGGCCCCGTGCCGCCGGCCCGGGTCTGGCTCGATCCCCACACCGCCTGGCAGGACACCCTCTACGAGCG
>Ga0335073_10006557_pt1 | contig 16359 bp, 18 predicted proteins | sample Lox_Sample_22_FD_207093 | JGI IMG/M metagenome (GOLD analysis project Ga0335073, IMG submission 207093) | Soil microbial communities from Loxahatchee National Wildlife Refuge, Florida, United States - Lox_Sample_2.2 | ecosystem: Environmental > Terrestrial > Soil > Wetlands | place: USA... | reverse complement strand
GGCGGCGGCGCTCGGTCACATCCTGGAAGGCGACGACGACGCCGGTGACGCGCCCATTCGACAACATGGGGCAGGCAACATATTCGACAGGGATGGAGTGGCCGTCCTTGTGACGGAAGACTTCATCGCGCGCGCGAATAGGAGCGCTGGAGCGGCGTGCCGCGTAAATGGGACTGTCCTCGATGCGGTAGACCGAACCATCGGCCCGGGCGTGGCCGAGCATTTGCAGCAGGTCGCTGCCTTCCATCTCGTCCTGGGTGTAGCCGAGCAGGCGCGCGCCAACTTCGTTGACGAAGATGATTTTGCCCTGCATGTCGACGCCGTAGATGCCGTCGCCGACGGACTCAAGGATCGATTCGCGCTGACGCATGACCGCGTGCAGCTTGTTTTCTGCGTCGGTCTTCTCGGTGACGTCAATGCCGTGGCTGAGGACGAAGGGCCTCATCTCGGGCAGATCGAGCAGCCGGTTGCGCCACGCGATGATGCGCACTTCGCCATTGCGGTGGCGGAGGCTGATGGTGCCCTGCTCTTCGCCGGAGAGAGAGATTCTGCGCAGGTAATTTTCGACTGCGGGCTTCTGCTCCTCGGGGACGAAATCGGTGAGGCGGCGGCCGACCATTTCGTCGGCGCGATAGCCGAGGCTTTCGGCGGCGCTGGCGTTGATGGAGAGCATGCGGCCTTCGAGATCGTGCGTGCAGACCACGCCCAGCGAGCTTTCCACCAGCTGGCGGTAGCGGGCCTCGCTGGCGTACAGAGCGGAGGTGGCCTCACGCTGATCGGTGACGTCGACGCCGGTCATGATGATGAAGTTGATCTCGCCGGAGCCGTCGGTGAGGATCGTGGTGTTCCAGGCGATGAGGCGGCGGCGGCCTTCGCGGGTGAGCCAGTGGAGTTCGGTGGGATCGCGGCGGAGGTCGCTGCGCGACTGCTCGAGGAGCTGGAAGGCCTTCGCGCGCTCTTCGTTGAGGAAAAGTTCCTGAGGGAAATTTCTTCGCAGGCGCGGTTGAAGCGCACGATGCGGCCGGCGGTGTCGACGACGAGGACCAGCGCGCTCATGGTGTCGAGGACAGCGGAGACGAAGTTGCGCTCGACCATCAGGGCGCGCTCGATGCGCTGGCGCGCGCGGAGGGAATGATCCTGGCCGCGGGAGTGAATGGAGTAGTCGAGGCGCATCATGATCTGGCGCGCGAGGACGCTCAGGATGGACGCGTGCTGTTCGGTGAACTGATTCGGCTTGGGCGAGAGAACGGCGAGCGTGCCGATGCCGCCTTCGGGTCCAACGAGCGGCGCTGCGAGATATGAGCGGCAGTGCACGGTGCGAGTAAGCGGGATGCCGCGAACGGGAAAACGCGGCTCCATGGCTGCGTCGGCAACGAGCAGCGGCTCGGGCTCGAGGATGGTGTATTGGTCGGCGGTGGCGAGGCGCGGAATTTCGGTCCCCTGGAAGCCGAAGCGCGACTTGAACCAGAGGCGGTTGGAGTCGACGAAGCCGAGATAGGCGTAGGGGGCGCCGGTGACCTGGGCGGCGACGCGAACGATTTCGTCGAACGCCGGGTCGGCCGGCGTATCGAGAATCTCGTATTCGTGCAGCGACCTTATCCGGTCCGCTTCACTCCACTGCGCGCTCGTGGCCAGATAGCTCATCCCTCTCCACAGACCCTTGCGAGTCCGAGGTCCCCAGGCACATGGATGCACGGCGTGACCGCTCACGCCAGAGCACTTCGAGTGGGGATCAGGAAGATTGTTGCAGACCGAACCTGGCTCGGCTCTTCCCCGTTCGGGTGATGCCAAGTCCTGTAGTACGTATCGCTTACGTCACTTTCCGGTAGTAACGAAACCGCCCGGCTGGCTAATGCACTACGGTAACATAAAGCGAATTCCCAGCCTGGGTTTCGGCCTTGGATTTGGTCACTTGAGGCGGCAGCAGTCCTCAGCAGGGCCATCGTTGCTGGCGTCGAGTTCGACCTTCCAGGTTCCGTCCGGCTGACGCTTCCAGACGGTGATATAGCGGCCGGTTTTCTTCACCGGATTGCCCTGGGGGTCTTTGGAATCACCTTCATAGTGACCCCAGGTGAAGCCCATGTCGGCCTCGGGGCTCATTCGGGCGCCTTCGGGGGTCCAGCGCAGCTGGTAGACGTCGGGGGTCCAGGTGGCGCGGGCAGCGATGGCGTCGTGCCCGACGACCGGGGCACCGCCGTTCTCCAGGGTAACCGCATCGGGAGCGAACCAGGTTCCGAAGGCTTTGCCTCCGCCGCTGGCGGTGTCGGCTGCGAACTTTGCTTCAAGCTGGTAGAGGAACTGGACCTGGGGCGAGAGGCCTGGATCGGTGAGGGGGTTTGAGTTGGGATTCGCGCCCGGCAGTGGGACGCTGGGCGGCAGCAGCTGCGCCTTTGCTGCTCCGTTGGAAAATGCCGTCAGCCCGAAAACGAGGATCGTGGTTGCACACAGCGAAAGCCGCATGGGGAAAGTCTAGAACACGCTGGCGGCGACAATCACGGTCCACACGATGCGATTGCCGGGCTCAGCTCAGTTTGTCGTATTGATGTTGACGTGGGGCGTGCCGGTCAGATTCGCACGCATCGAGCGGCGATCGGGGCGGATTCGGAAATTGCCATAGCACAGCAGGCGCAGGATGGAATCTGGACGGAGATACCAGCTTGCCCAGCTGAGGGGCGAGTCTCCGTTGGCATCGCGGGCGTCGATCTTCGCCCGGTGATCCAGCAGCAGGCGAATCGTGTCTTCGGTTCCGAATGCCGCAGCGCGGTGCAGAGGAGTTTCGCCTTTTGTCCTGACGTCGCGCATGAAGCCGCCGGTTTCGGCTCCATTCTTTGTGGCCACGTTTGGATTGGCGCCGCTTGTGAGCAGTACTTCCAGAACGCGATCGTGGGCGCAGCGGTCCGTGGTGCACAGAGCGCTGTGGAGGGGAGTTTCGCCATTCTGCGGGTCCGCCGCGTTCACATCGGCTCCCTGTTCGAGCAGGAAGCGGCAGAGTCTCCAGTGACCGTGGAAAGAGGCCGCATTCAGATCGAAATTGTCAGGGAGGGATGCAAGCGCGACTCCTTTGGAAAGAAGCAGCCGGATCGCACTGACATCTCCGTAATACGCGCACCAGCGCAGGAGCGAGACCCCGTCCGCATCCTGGTGGTGCGGTGGGCAGCCGGCTTCGAGCAGCTCGAAGATCAGGTCGGTTCGTCCGTCGGCGAATTCGCGCAGGAGTCCATCGAGATTCTGCGTCATGACAACCTCCAGAGAGCAAGCCTATCGCAGTGCTTTTACGAGTGGCGTTTGCCTGGCCACTTCTATTGATATCCTTGCTGCCTCGGATGAAACGCAGTGCGCCCAGGCCTGATGTCGCGCCGATCGCCAGCGCCGGAGTGCTGGTCTATGCCGGCGGCGCTCTTCTTCAACATGCTGTTCCTGGAATGCGCGCGGCAGCGATCGCATTGCGGATCGCCGCGCTACTGGTGCTTGCTGTGGCGGCCTGGCGCCGCCGGTCGCTTACAGGATGGATTTTCGTGGCGATGGTGGCGGGCGTCGAGCTGGGCGTCGATGCGCCTCATACGGCGCTGAACCTTCGAGTGCTCGGAGACATCTTCCTGCGGCTGATCCGCGTGATCGTGGCGCCGCTGATCTTCGGCACGCTGGTGACGGGGATCGCCGGGCACGCAGAGGCGAAGACGGTTGGACGGCTGGGACTGAAGTCATTGGTGTACTTTGAGGCGCTCACGACGGTTGCGCTGCTGATCGGGCTGGTGGCGATTGATGTGTCGAAGTGCGGCGTGGGGCTGAATATGTCGGCGCATGTGGCCGTTGCGCCGGGAGCGCTGCCCGCGCAGACGACGATTTCGTGGCAGCAGTTTCTGCTGCACGTGTTTCCGGAAAACATCGCGAGCGCCGTGGCCGAGAACCAGATTCTGCAGGTGGCGGTGTTTGCGATTTTCTTTGGGCTGGCGCTGTGCAAGGTGCCGGAGGCGAAGCGCGCGCCGATGCTGCGGCTGTGCGAGTCGCTGACCGAGGTGATGTTCGCGTTCACGAATTACGTGATGCTGTATGCGCCGGTGGGTGTGGCGGCGGCGCTGGCCTACACGGTGGCGCAGTCGGGGCTGGGCGTGATGCTGAACCTCGGCAAGCTGGCGCTGACGCTGTACATCTCGATCGTGCTGTTTGCGCTCGTGGCGATGCTGCCGGCGTTGCTGCTGGCGCGGCTGCCGCTGAAGGAGTTTCTGCGTGCTGTTGCGGAGCCGGCGACGATTGCGTTTGCGACCAGCACCAGCGAGGCGGCGCTACCGCGCGCGATCGAGGCGATGGAGGCGTATGGAGTGCCGCGCAAGATCGTCGCGTTCGTGATTCCGACCGGCTACACCTTCAACATGGCGGGCTCGGCGCTGTATTTGTCGATTGCGGCAATCTTCACGGCACAGGCCGCGGGCATTCACATGAGCGTGGGGCGGCAGCTCGCGATGCTGGGCGTGCTGATGCTGACGAGCAAGGGCGTGGCGGGCGTGGCGCGGTCGGTGCTGGTGGTGCTGATGGCGACGGCGTCGATCTTCTCGCTCCCGATGGAGCCGATTCTGGTGATCCTGGGGGTGGACGCGATCATGGACATGGGGCGGACGGTGATCAACGTGGTTGGGAACTGCCTGGCGGCTGCGGTGGTGGCGCGGTGGGAGGGCGAGTTTCGGACGGAGAAGGCGGCTCCGGAGGCGGTGGCGGCTCTGGAGGGTAGACATTGACAGACTGGACTAGACTCAATAGACTTAGTTCATCATGAAAACCGCAAAGACAGTTAATATCCATGAGGCCAAGACTCACCTCTCACGCCTCATTGAGGAGGCGGTTAAAGGGGAGCCATTCATCATCGCGAAGGCAGGCAAGCCGGTCGTGCGGGTCACCGCAATCGATACGCCGCAGCCTGTGCCCGCGCGCCGGACTGGATTTCTCGCCGGACAGATTTCCATTCCGGAAGACTTTGATCGGATGGATGCGGATGAGATCGCGGACCTGTTCGAGGGCGGGGATAAGAGTCTGGAGTGAAACTTCTCCTGGATACCCACCTCCTTCTGTGGAGCGCGAGCGGATCGGCCCGGATGCCGAACGCGGCTCTTGCAATGATCGAAGACCCTGCCCATCAACTGGTATTCAGCGCGGCCAGCCTGTGGGAGATTGCAATCAAGAGCTCGCGGGGCCATGCCGATTTCCGCGCCGATCCCGCCCTTCTGCGGCGTGGTCTGCTCGATCATGACTATACGGAACTCGCCATCACCGGCCGCCACGCTGTCGCTGTTGCCGGGCTCCCTGCCCTGCACAAGGATCCCTTCGACCGCATGCTGATTGCGCAGGCGACCGCGGATGGGCTGCTCCTGCTCACCGTCGATCCCGTAGTTGCGCGGTATCCGGGGCCGATTCAGAGATTCTGAGCCAGCCGGTTCGCCTGTCGGATCCCGGTCGCCCCTGGCACAACGGCAGCGAGGCGGCGCGTTCGCAAAGTAGCGAGAAGTTGACGCCAACAGTCATTAGCCTGTTGCTATACTGGGCGCCCCTTCCACGAGGTGGTTATGGCACGACGTTCTTTTCTGCGGCAAATGATGGCGTTGCCCCTGCTTGGCGTGACTGCCTGGAGTCAGGAACCTGCCCACAAAACTCTCAACGTGATGATGAAGAGCGCCTGGGGCTCGGATGATCCCACGAAAGCGGCGTTCCCGTTTCTTCATGGGCTCGCACTCTCTGAAGCCGGCCATTCGGTGCAGATTTTTCTGCTGGGCGAAGCGGTTTCGCTGATGCGCAAGTCGGTTGCTGGTGCGGTGGTGCCGGTCGGCTGGCCTCCGCTTGAGGAGACGCTCATCAAGGTTGCCGGACGACACGTTCAAATCTACGCATGCGGCGCCTGCTGCCGGGCGCGGTCCGTGATGCAGACCGATCTGGATCAGTGGGGAGCGAAGTTCGGCAATCCGATCATCTTTGTTTCGCTGGTGGAGTGGGCGGATCGGGTGATCACCGAGTAGCGCGCAGTGAAAATCCAGGCGGGCTGATGTCTGGAGGCTTGGGGATCTCACCCACCCCGAGAGCTGGCTTTGTTTCTTTCAGCGCTCGACGCGCTTCATTCCCCCGCACCTCGCACGCTGATGCAGGCCGGCCTGTCATCCACTTCGAGAGCGTGGTGCATGTAGACGACGCGCAGGCCTCCGATGATCGATGGTGTGGAGCGCGGAGTGCGGCCCATGTCGACGAGGACGAGGAAAGCGGGCTCGGCAGGATTGTCGCGGCTCCGGGTGACGCCGACACCGAAGATGGCTGGATCGGACATGATGGTCGCGGGGCGCTTTGCCGAAACTAAGTCCGATGCCGGGCATCCTAATTGCGAGAGCCGCAAGAAAGTTCCGAAGTCAGGGGACATCCTGGATGAGCTACCCTCCGTTATTTCCAGGCTTTCTGAGCGAGGACGTTTCGACAGCGGGAGCGACCATACGAACACTCCGGGGAGGTTCCGGCCCGCCTCTGCTCCTTCTCCATGGTTATCCGCAGACACATACCATGTGGCACAAAGTCGCCAATCGACTTGCGGAACGGTTCAGCGTAGTCTTGGCTGATCTCCGCGGGTATGGTGATTCGAGTAAGCCGGAGGGTGGCGCGCGTCATGAGAATTACACGTTCCGGGCAATGGCTGACGACCAGGTGCAGGTCATGCATCATTTTGGACATGAGTCCTTCTACATTGGCTCTCACGACCGTGGAGCACGGACAGCTCACAGGTTATGTCTTGATCATCCGGAGGCAGTCCGCAAGGTTTGTTTCATGGACATTGTGCCGACCTTGCGCATGTACCGTGACACGTCGAAGGAGTTCGCCACCAGGTACATATGGTGGTTCTTCCTGATCCAGGACGCTCCGATGCCTGAGCACATGATTGGGGCGGACATAGAGTTCTTCTTCGATTGTCAAATCAACGCGCTGAATGGAACGCCTGGAGCAATCACAGCAGAGGCGCTGGCTGAATACAGACGCTGTTTCTGCACTCCGGAAGGTATCCATGCGAGTTGCGAGGATATGCGCGCAGCCGCAGGAATCGATCTGGAGATGGATGAGGCCGATGAAAGCGCCGGTCGTAAGATCGAAGCTCCCGTCCTCGCATTGTGGGGAGCAAAGAATGTGATCGGAAAGCTATGGAATGTGCCTGAAGTCTGGCGGCAGCATGCAAACCGCCCAGTCGAAGGGCGCGCTCTCGACAGTGGACATTTCCTTGCGGAAGAGCAACCCAAGCAAGTGCTGGACGAATTCCTGCGCTTCTTTCGCGATTAAAGAGGAGCTATGAATTTCGAAAAGGTCGATGATTCACCTAAGACGTTTGTTCTTGTGTTTAAAACCGGAGACGAACTCGCGGCGGGCCTTCTGCGGTTCGCTAAAGAACAGAACCTATCCGCTGCGAGCTTTAAGGCGGTGGGTGCGCTCTCGTCTGTGCGACTGGGATGGTTGAGTTGGGAAACCAAGCAGTACGAACCGTCAGTCAGCCTGGATGAACAGGTTGAACTCCTGTCGTTGATTGGCGACGTTGCGCTGAAGGACGGTGAGCCAGTCGTGCATGCTCATGCAGTGGTCGGAAGGAAGGATGGGACAGCCCATGGTGGTCACCTGTTGAAGGCGCACATACGGCCAACCTGTGAAGTTGTTCTGACGGAAAGTCCGGCACGCCTTCAGAAGTTCGTCGATCCGGAGGCAGGTATTGCGTTAATCCGGCTCTAGCTCGCGGGTTCGGATCGCGCCCTTAACGCTGGATCTTTTCCAATCCCTGGACTTCGCAGGCTGAGGCGGTGCGGTTGGTGGTCCACTTTGACAGAGTGGTGTGGAAGCGGTGCATGCGCATGGTGACGACGCGGAGGCCTCCGATGGTTTGCGGCATGGAGCGCGGGGTGCGGCCCATGTCGACGAGGACGAGGAGGGCTGGCTCGGCGGGGTTGTCGCGGCTTTGCGTCACGCCGACGCCGAAGATGGCGGGGTCGGACATGAGGCTCGCTGCGGCGCTTTGCTCGACGGCTTTCGCGCCTGCCAGTTCCGACGTGGCGATGTGAAGGCCGGGGTCGAGCGCCGGCATGGTGGGCGCGGTTCCGTGCAGGACGGAGTTGGGATCGGTGACGATGACCTGGGTGCGGAGGCCGCCGATTTGCTGTGGCACGCTCGCGCTGGCGTGATCGACATAAACGGTCACAGCAGGATCGCCAGGAGAGTCGAGGCTGTGACCGGCAGCGGTTCCGAGGACGCCGTTGCCGTGCAGCGTCTCTGAGGCGGACTCAGCGACGGACTGCGCGCGGGCAAGCGCGGCAGGTCCAACGTAAGGCGGCTCGGCCGGGACAACAGGATCGTAGCGGAGGCAGGAGACGGCGTGGGGTGTGTTGGTGCCGACCAGACTAAGCCGGCTGCCGGTTTCGGTGCCGAGTTCGCTGAGGACATCGCCGATGGGGTTGACGACGCTGAGGCCGTTGCCATCGCCATCGGTGCCTCCGGCAAAGTAGAGGCCGACGGCCTGGGCGTTGCTGGCGTCGAGGACCAGGGCGCCGGAGTCGCCGCTGTCGGTGAAGTGTGCGCCGCTGATTCCGATCTGGTCGGTGAAGGTCTTGGTGGTCCAAGGCTGGGTTTCGGCGCAGTCCTTGTAGTAGTCGACTTTGACGGTGAGATCAACGGCGCTGATGTTGGAGCAGGTGAGTCCGGTGGTGCGTCCGCTTTTGACGACGTTGATGCCGAGGTTCGACGCGGTGAGCGCTTCGCCCTGGCCGGCCATGGGCGGAGCTGCGCCGAGCATGCCATTCGCGCCGGGAGTTCCGAGGCCGAGAATGTTGCCGGAGGCGTCGACTGCCCCCTGCGTGGCGAGGGCGAGTGCCGCGTCGACGTTGGTCTGCTTCGAAGTGAGCGGGACAAACGACTCCAGAGTCCCGACAGGACGCAGCGTCGAGCCGGGCCGGGTGAGCGGCGTGCAGGCGCCGTCGATGAGGCCAGGCTGGTCGATGGTGTCGCCGAGATGGGCCTGGTCGGATTCGGCGAGGACGTGGTTGTTGCTGAGGATGTACTGGTCGCCGGACTGGTTCTGGACGAGGGCGCCGAGGGTACCGCCGCAGCAGTCGGCAACAAAGGAGGCGCCGCCGTGATCGGCGTAGGTGTCAAAGTCGCCGTCGTTGCCGCCGGATGCGCCGAGGGTGACGGCGGTCTGCTGCGCCGTTTGATTTGTAACAGGGTTGGATACAATTCCCTGATTGTTCACGAGCACGTGCAGAGGCGAGGTCGTTGCGGTGCCGTTGACTGCAGCGACGAGATAGACGGGGCTGGCGGGAAGCGCTGCTGGAGCCGTGTAAGTGACCGAACAGGTGGTGTAGCGGCCGGAACTGCGCTGGCACTCGGAGTTGCTAAGAGCTCCCAGGGCTCCGGTGGCATCACCCGCTCCGGCTGCAGCGCCGGAGAGCCGCCACTTCACGCTGCCGGCATCGACTTCGGCGATCTGGGCGGTGACGTCGGCGGTTGCGCCTGGAGTGAGGGCGACGTTTTGGGGCAGGAGGGGCTGGACGAATCCTGGATGGACGGTAATGGTGAGGGAGGCGGCGCTGTTGGTGTTGTTGGGGAGGGTGGCCGCGATGCGAACGACGATGCTGTCGGCGGAGAGCGATCCTGGCGCGGTGTAGATGCCGTTTTCGTCGATGTGGCCCTGGCCCAGAGAGGCTGCGTTGGTTCCGGATGCGATTTGCCACGTCACGGGCGCGGCGTCGCCTGAAGGCAGAAGAGCCTGAAGCGCGGCCTGACCGTTGGTGGCAACGCTGGTGCTGGAGGCGCGCAGGGCAAAGGCGCCGTCGGGGGCCTGCGCGGCATAGTTGATACTGCCGCAGCCGCCCACGCCGAGGGTTAGGCAGGCGAGCAGCAGACGGCTTGGAAGGGCTCTGCGCATCGGGGGGACAAGCAATGCTTATCTTAGACGCCAGGCGCGGGCGGGCGCCCTCCCACGAAGGTGAAAAGAAGAAAGAAGAAGGGAGTAGGGAGTAGGGAGTAGGGAGTAGGGAGTAGGGAGTAGGGAGTAGGGAGTAGGCGGTGGGCGGTGGGCGATAGGGGGTAGCTGGTAGCGGGTAGCGAAGGTTTTCGGAAAAGCGAAAGGGAGCGTCGAAACGCTCCCTTAATTGAAACCAACTGCACACTACAAGGAGAAAGGAAACTCAGGCTGCAACGTGGGGCTTGCGCTCGCGGGGAACCAGGTGCGGTGCGTTGATGGGCACGACCTTAACCTCGCCGGCTCTGGCGGCCTTCATGCGGCGCACTTCAAACGGCGTCAGGCGGCGCATCTCCGTTGCTGAGTAATAAATCTGTTTGCCGCAATCGAGACACACCTCGTACGTCTCGCTTTCGAGCGTAAAGGGGCGGGTGACTCGGGTGTGGGTGCATCCAAAGAGAATCTCTGAAAAGAAGTTGAGAACCGCGTGCAGGCAAGACATCAGAAAGTTCATGGGGGGCCCTCCTCTCTTATGTGGTTTTCGGGCACTTCTTCTGATGCAGTTTGAGGCAAAATGTCGCCCTGGAAACAAAGATTTCTAGTGCGTCACGGAAGTAACAAGCTTGCCAAAATGCCCGCCCGACTGCATGCGGCGCAAAGCTTCTCCGGCAGCGTTGAAGCTAAACACTTCATCCACCACGGGTTTCAGTTTCTGCTGCAGGATGGCTCGGTTCATCATCTCAAAATCGGCTCTGGATCCTACATAAATCCCGCGAAGGTGAATCTGTCTGTGTAACAGTAACGGGATTTGTAATCCCTCGGAACTTTCGCTCAGGACGCCAATTTGCGCCACGGCACCGCCGATGCGTACGGCGCGCAGCGAGCGGTTGAAGGTGCCTGCGCCGCCGACTTCGACCACGAGATCGGCCCCGTGTCCATTGGTCTGTTCGATCACCCAGCGATCCCACTCCGGATGTGTGCGGTAGTTCAGGCCGGCGTCGAGTCCAAGGGACTTCGCGCGCTCGAGTTTCTCGTCGCTGCCGGAGGTTCCGAGGACACGCGCGCCCATCATCTTCGCGAATTGCAGTGCAAAGATCGATACTCCTCCGGTGCCCTGGATGACTACCGTGTCGCCCGCTTTGATACTTCCGGCATGCACCAGGGCGTTCCAGGCGGTGACCGCGGCGCAGGGCAGGGTTGCGGCGTGTTCATAGGATAAAAACTCTGGGAAGCGGAGGAGTCCCATTTCGGGAAGAACGACCTGTTCGGCGAGCATGCCGTCGATGTCGCCACCGAGTGCGCCGCGGATTTTGGCAGCGTCGGGCGGGCCGTCGATCCAGTTCTGCATGAAGATGCCGCAGACGCGATCGCCGGGTTGGACGCGCGTGACGCCTTCGCCGACGGCGATGACTTCGCCTGCTCCGTCGGAGCATGGAATGCGCGGCAGGTGCATTTTCGGGTTGTATCTTCCTTCGACCATCATCAGGTCGCGATAGTTCCAGGCGACGGCGTGGACGCGTACGAGGACCTCGCCGAGGCGAGGCTGTGGATCGGGCAGCGTGGTCTGCTCGAGGTTGTCGATGCCGAAGGATGGGATTCGCCAGGCTTTCAAGAAGCACCTCTCTCAGCCGGTAGCCGGTGGCATGTAGCCTGTAGCGGCTGGCTGTGTGCGACCTGCTCACTGTACTCTCAGAATATGGCGCGCGGGTGGGAGAGCAAATCGGTCGAAGAGCAGGTGGAGCAGCAGCGGTCTGCGGAACCGGCGGGGGAGGACAAGCCCACGCCGAATCAAGTGGCCGCGGGAGCTGCGCGCGAGCGAGAACGGCAGGCGCTGGAACTGCAGCGGGAGCGGATTCTCGATGAGCGCACGTCGAGTCCGATCCGGCGTAAAGCGCTGCAGGCGGCGCTGGAAGAGATCGAAGCGAAGCTCGCGAAGCTGTGAGTGCTGGTGTGATGTTTCAGAAATCTCCTTATTGCCTACAAACAGAGAAGCAGGTCCCTCGCTCGCCTACCCCATCTGCGATGGGGCCCCAAAACGCTCGCTTCGGGATGACAGGCAAAGGCGAATTCGTGGGTTAATGATTCGAGCCTTTGGACGCGGGCCTGAGGCGCAGGAAGAACACGACGCCTACGGGATCTGATCCGTAGACCGTTGCGAGCCGCGAGCCTGCGGTATAGGCCGTCACCTGCGCGCCGAGTGCGGTGGCGAAGCGCGGCACGAGCGGCAGGTCGCGATCGTAGCCGAAGGTGTAAGCCTGCACGCGGCCGGCCGGCCCTTCGCTGAAACCGGGCGGGATGGGACGCTCGCCGAGTAGTAGTTCGGTGGTACGGTCGTCGTTTTCGATACGGGTCCAGGCGTGGTTGTTTTGCCGGAAGCGCACGAGGGATTCGGCTAGATAGCTGTTCTGGATCACGTCGTCGGCGAGAGAGCGGGTTCGTCCCCATGCGAGCGTGCTGGTCCAGTTCCCTGCCCTGAACGGCCGGTTGTACATGACAGAGGCGGTGGTTCGAGCCTGGTCTTCACCGGGATAGAGCGCCTCGGGGCTGCGCAGACGCGCGCAGGAAAGCTGGCCGCTCCAGTTCTCGCCGGGCTGCAGTGTGAGGCGTGCGGACCATGAATCGATGGCGCCCTGCTGCACCTGCCAGCGATGCTCGTTGGGTTCGCGGCCGTGGAAGCCGCTGGCTTCGAGCCTGACTCCGCCGCGCTGCCAGTCGTGCGTCAGCCCGAGGGTGACGACGTCATCGGAGATGTGCGTGGAGTCCTCCTGGTGATGGCCGAGGGTGGCGACGGGATCTTCCAGCGCCGAGGCGCGATGGGGATAGGCGATGGGCCCGATGGCGGGATCACCGACGGGCGCGAGGTAGAGGCTGAGCAGCGTTTTGTCCGGGAGGGAGAGGTCGTAGAGAGCAGCGGCCTCCATCACGAAATCGTGGGGATGCTGTCCGTCGACAATGGGCTTGCCGAAAGCGGTTTCTCCCACCTGGAAGAGGAGCGGATACTGGCGGCCGGTGACGGTTGCCGGCTCGAGGCTGAGCATGGTGCGCAGCGTGAGCTGTCCGGGGCCGATTTGGCGCTGGGCCATGGGCATGACCCAGTTGGTGGAGAAGAGCTGGTCGTGACCGCGTGGGCTGGACTGCTGCGTGTCGGCGAGGAAGGCGTTGCCGTGGAACATCAGCATCCAGCCGCTGCGCATGGTCATCCACATCGGCTGCGGAACGGAATTGGGTTCAGCGCTGGTGCCGGAGTTGCTGTGGCCACGGATTTCTTCGGTGAAGGTGTGCGGCGGGCCCATCTGCATCTGCGCGTGCACGGCTGCCGATGCCAGCAGCGCGAGCAGCGCAGTTCGGCGAACTCTCATGGAAAATCCTCGGCGGGAACCTTCGCGGTCCCTGTGTATGTGATTCGGGGCGGGATGTTTGCTCCCGCGAGGCGAGCGAGGATGCCGGTTCAGATCCGGAGGATGACGGAGGGGGCTGGACCACCAGGCGGCGGGTCCGATGCGCTGCGCAGCCGGTCCTGATTCGGACGCGCGAATGGAAGCGGGCCCGACCGCTGCGGCGCAGCGATGAAGGACTCGCCGCCGGACGCTTCATGCCGGCCTGCGGTCGGCGAGGCTGCTTCGGATTCTGCGGAAGCGGCGACGGGGGTCGAAGGGCAGCAGTCAGTCGCATGGTCCGCACAGCAGGGGCGGATGCAGCAGGAGATCAGGACTGGCGCGAGGCACAACAGCAACGCAACCCCATATGCGGCGACTCTCAGCGCGATGGACAGCTTTCTCAGGACAGCCTCGTTCACAGGATAACCGCTCTTTGGGGAGTGGCACAGGCGCAGGAGGAAGAGACTCTTGTGCGGATTCGTGATTGGTTGCACGTTCAGCGGGGTTTTGCTCCAGGGCTGGTGTGGTGTTTCCGAAGTTTCCTTGTTGCCCACAAACAGAAAGCTCACTCCAGCAGCTTCAAGACGGTTTCCGCGTTGCGGGCGCGATGCCGCAGTTCTTTGAGGCAGTTTTGCAGCTCGTTTGAGGGGGCCGAATCTGCCAAAGGAAGAACGGTGAGCCGGGCGGTCTGATCGATGACCCTCTGCACGGCTTCCATTGCGCGGCGGGCATGGCGGATCTTTCCGGCCATGGCGAGGCTTTCCACCAGGGAACAGAGCGCCTGCGCGGCACGCAGGCGAAGATGGGTGGCCTCGTCGAATGCCTCGAAGGGAGAATCCGGCTGGGCGCTCATGCGCCTCTCCTTCCGCCACACAAAAGGGCCCGATGGCAAGCTGCGAATTTCTCTGGGCCGTATCGGTCAGCAGAAAGAAAACGCACTATCCAAGAGCAAAGATGCGCGTGAGTGGCTTTGTGTTGTTAGAGTTCCGGAGAACAAAATCTGGTTACTTTTCAGGATTTGCCAGATGCAACCAAGGTCACCGCAGTGCCGTAGATGGGCCCACGGGTCTTGCGCCGGCACTCCTCGATGCGGGCGAAGTAGCGGGCGGAGCGCTGGCCGAGAGTCAGGAGAGGGAGCGGATCGCGGCGCGAGCGGGGGCGAGTCCTGACGCGTTGGCAGGAGCCGCTGCTGCTGCGATTGGCGGACTGGAAAGAGAGGGGCAAAAGGGGGTCACGGTGCGCACGTATTTGATTCCATTGGGGCGACGAATTTTGCGTGTCATGCATGAATATGATTTTCCAATTGGTTGCGTGTATCTATTGCGGAATCACATCGATAACCTTCGAGCAGAAGAGAGGCAAGGCGCACCTATCTGATTCCAAAGTGCAAGTTGTATTTGCATAAGAAAGCAAAATAGATCCAGAACAAATGAGTCAATACATCATTTAATCACTCATCAACAGCTCGTATCGATGTGCATACGGAGTGCACGCAAGGCGGACAACAAGAGGGCTTGTCAGACGGAGCGCGAACCCTGAATTTCAAAGGAGATTGGAGGTCCGGAAGAAAATAGAAAAAGGCCCACTTTTGGCGAGCCTTTTTTCCTTTTTCTACTCTAAGTTCAGAATATCAGATTGGACATGAAACTCTGCCAAATTTGTTGGCATAACTTGTCTTATAAGTCGTTATAAATCACGCGCGATTACTTTGGATTGAGCGCTTACCCCTTGACAAGTTTTCCACATGTTATCCGGTTACCCGGGACATCTAACCTCCGTACCGCGTAGAGGCGACACAATTTTGAAGTCTGTGATATTTATCACAGTCGCTGTTCCTTATCTGGACAACACTGCTGAATATCCGAGGACATCTCGGGCAGCCATCCCTGAGGATGAGGCAGTGTTCCTCACGTCGAGGCCACATCAGCAGGAGCGCAGCGCACGAATTGCTCCCTCCGTTGTCGGCTGTTCTGAGCCGGTGCGCAGTTTCGGGGAGGTCCGCCAGCCGGACCTCCCTTCCCTGGGGCTGGTTGGGGCACCCGGATTTGATTCCGCGCGAGACCCATGTCCCAAAACCAGGGACATGGTTCGCCCAGATTTAATTCCGCACGCGAAGCCCATGCTTTCCGGCGCATTAAGGTCGACGTTTGGACAGAGCGGATGGTATATTGGGCGGCAATTTCCCGTAGTTCATGATGGGCCCGATTGCTGGGACGACGAGGACTGGCGCCCGATGACGATCCGTCTGATGCCGCATGCGGTGTGCTGGCAGCAGGATCCCCGCCTGATTGCGACAATGGCGGCGACGAACCTCGTCACTTTTCTGAGCTACTTTTCGATCTGCGGAACCCTGGTTTATCTTGCGCGGCGCACGCGACGGGTTCTGGTGCGGGACTGGGTTTATTTCCTTATTGGTTTTGCGCTTTTTATCGTGGCGTGTGGATCGACGCACCTGATGGAAGTGGTAACGACGTGGTCGCCGGTCTTCTGGGTGGATGCGTGGACCAATATCGTCACGGCTGCGCTTTCCGCGTGGGTGGCGGTGCAGCTGATCCGGCGAGTGAATTTGATGGGGGCAGGAATCAACGACTACGCAGATCGGCTGGAGAATTCAGCCGCGATTATCGAGCAGATCAGCGAGGGACGTCGCGCGGAGGAGGAGCTTCGCCAGCTACAGACGCAATACACCGCCGAGCTGGAACAGCGGAAAACAGAACTGGAGCGAGTGGATCGGCTGAAAACCGAATTTCTGGCCAGCATGAGCCACGAGCTGCGCACACCGCTGCATACGATCCTCGGGTTCACGGAGCTTCTGGGGGATGAACGCGACGGCAGCCTGAGCGCAGCGCAGAGACGGTTTCTCGAGCATATTCGGGGCGATTCGCAACACCTTCTGCAGCTGATCAATCAGGTGCTGGACCTGAGCAAGATTGAGGCAGGGCAGCTGGACCTGAGGCAGGAAGACTATCCGCTGGAGCAGAGCATTCGCGAGGCGCATGAGGCGATTCGTCCGGGAGCGGAGCT
>Ga0335073_10006556_pt1 | contig 16361 bp, 17 predicted proteins | sample Lox_Sample_22_FD_207093 | JGI IMG/M metagenome (GOLD analysis project Ga0335073, IMG submission 207093) | Soil microbial communities from Loxahatchee National Wildlife Refuge, Florida, United States - Lox_Sample_2.2 | ecosystem: Environmental > Terrestrial > Soil > Wetlands | place: USA... | reverse complement strand
CCCAGCGCTTCGCGTAGCGGCGGTGCCTAGAACCGGAGGTCAGATGCCACCACCACAATCGGGAGCCAGGCAGGCCTGGAGAGCGGATATGCCTAGCCGGAGGTGGGCCTTCAGCGCATACCTGCTGATCCCCATCGCGGTGGCGATCTGAGGCTCTGGCCAGTCCGCATAGTACTTGAGCACCAGTGCCTCGCGCTGGCGGGCCGGAAGACCGGAAAGCACTGCCACGAGAGGCGTCTGCGGAATGCGGGCCTGACCAGACGGCGCCACTCTCTGGGAGCGTGTCCCGATGACGACGGCCCGCCGCAGATAGCCCAGGGCCTTGTCACTATCCTCCATACGTCGCCATGCGCGGTGCGTGGCGACATAGGCGTCCTGGACTATTTCTTCCGCCTTCAAAATGTCGCCGACCAGGAGCACGGCGATCCGGGCGAGGGAGCGGGAGTGCGCGTGGTAAAGCACGGTCACCGCCTGGTCGGCGGCTCGATAACTCTCTGGTGACCGGGCGGCGTCATCGTCACCGGATCGCCGGCTCGCACGCTGTCCGCGAGATACGCGCGGCACCCTGATACGGGTCACCGGCACCTCAAAGTCACTGTCCCCCCATTGAGATAAGACTGGCCGCCCGGCCACCTGAGCAGCGGGGCGGGCAAGCCCGCTGGATCCGTTACACGGGCACACGGCCAACTGGGCGAGGCGCGTACCGGACGTGGTGAGTGCCACAGTCACCTCGCCATGGTGAGCTGGCTCACTGCCCCCGGCACAGGGCCACCCACCCCACGCCAAGCAGCCCTTACAGGTGGTCTCATGACGAAGCATTGTAAGAAGCAATAGTTGCTATCTGCAAGCCATCGGCTGGCGGAGCCAGCACGGCCCGGTAGCAGGTAACGATCAGCGCCCGATGGAAGCGGGGCGGGAATAGCCGGCGCGAGGGAGCGAAGGCGAGCGTCAGGACGGGCTGTACTCTGTGTAGACCTTGCGGGAGATGGTGCCGTAACCAACCTCGCCACCGGACCACAGGGTGAAGCGCTGTCCGGCGCCGAGGTACTGGCCGACCTCATCGTCGGTAACCGTGACCGTTACCACGCAGGAGTCTCCGCGACGCAGAGGCTCCTCGCCGTCCCAGGAGATCTCCGTGGTGAAGTACCGGGTCGCGCCCGCCTGGCGCAGGGGACGAGCCCGGACCATCAGGGCACGGGTGTGATTATGGAACTGCGGCACGGCCGTATGCGGCCTCTCGGGGCGCGGCTCAACAGGATAGAGCGTGATCAGAGCCCTGAACCTAGCCTGCCGCACTGCACCACCGCCATATGCCCAGCAATAATTTGTATAATACAAATATTGGTTCCTGCAACAGGTTAGTCCGACAGCGACCACAAGGCAAAGGGGCCTGCTGAATGTCATCGACACGCGACCACGGCGCGCCTGACCTCGCACCGGAAACGGCGAGCGTGCTGCAGACCGCGACGCGGATGCTGGCGGGCGTGGCGCTGCGGAGCCTGGACGTCCTGGACGACGAGGTGACGCTGCCGCAGTTCCGGCTGCTGGCCGTGCTCGCTGACCTGGGACCAGTGCCGTCCGGGCAGGCTGCCAGAACACTCGGGCTCGATCCCTCGACCGTCACCCGGCTGGCTGACCGGCTCGTCGCCGCCGGGCACGCGGCCCGCGGTACCGACCCGCGGCACCGCGGGGTAGTGACCCTCGAGCTGACCGCCAGCGGTCAGGACCTGGTAACCGCGGCGAGGACGTGGCGACGGCAAGAGCTAGCGCGGATCATGGCGCGGCTCACGACCCGGGACCAGGCGGCGGTAACCGCCGCACTCGGCCTGCTGATAGAGGCGGCGGGCGACGAATACGGGATCACGGAGTACAGTCCGGTCCCGCTGTGACCCTGCACTGCCGAGGGCGATCACTGCGACACGGGTTCCCGCCTCGTCTACCGGTCGTTGAGTTCGGCAGCGGCGTCGGTGACTGTCGCCGTCACGTGCGGGCTGTTTCCGCGTGCCAGCCCTGGTGCGGTTGGCGAGCACGGGGTGTTGTCCGTCTTGACGATGTGCGGCGGACCCGCAGTAGCCAGGCTTGCCGAAGCAGACCGGGCGCAGCTAGCACCTGCGGCCACCCCAGGAAGAGGACTCCATGAACAGAATTGTCCGGCTCGGCGCCGTCGGCAGCCTCGCGATCACTGCCGTGGCCGTCGTGCCGGGAACCGCCTTCGCCGCCGCCCGGGCTGCCCCCCGCTCCCCCGGCCAGGCAAGTGCGGTGTTCGTCCAGACCGACGCCAGTGTTGCCGGCGCCGAGGGCATCGCAGCGTCCTGACCCTGACCAGCCGTCTACTGACGAGGAGCCTGTCCATGCCCCTGCTGCATCCCGGCGACACCTTCCCCGAATTGGCCTTTACCGTCTCCGGCGGGGAGACGGTAAAGATTCCTGACGCGTTCGCGGGTCAGTTCGGCGTGCTGCTGTTCTACCGGGGATCGTGGTGCCCCTACTGCAATGCCCAGCTGCGCGCCTTCCAGCGGGCCGGCGGCGCCCTGGCGGACGCCGGGGTCCGGGTCGCCGCCCTGTCGGTCGATGACGAGGCCGCCACCGCCGCCCTGATCGACAAGCACGGCCTGACCTTCCCCGTCGGGTACGGCGCCGACGCGCGCATGGTCGCGGAACTCACCGGGGCCTTCGTCAACCCCGACCCGGTGTACCTCCAGTCCACCGGGTTCGTCCTCGACCCGCAGGGCAAGGTCGTGGTCAGCGTCTACTCCAGCGGGGCCATCGGCCGGCTCGTGCCAGACGACGTGGCCGGGCTCGTCCGCTACGTCCGCGAGCACACCCCGGCCTCGGCCTGAAGCGCCAGGGAGAGCCGCTGGCCAGCGGCAGCCAGCCGCGCCCGTTCTGGATGATGCCTTGATTTTTCCGAACGGAAGCGGCTGACTCCCGGCCCGCTCCGTGACTCTGCGTAACGCGGCGCTGACCGCAATCACGGAACGGATCGCGGCACGCCCAGGGGCAAGTCCTTGCCGACAGTGACCTTAGCCCCTGCATACGGAGCGTGCGTGCACCCGACGATGCAGAGAGAAGGCCGAAGGGGCAGGGAGGTATCCGTGGCAGTCGCCGTCCCCGGCCGGGCGCAAATAACCGGCGCCCAGTCGTCCGTCGCGGTGACAGAGGCCGCGGCACTGGAGGCTGCTGGCGTTCTTGCCCGGCTGGGCACCGGCACCGGAGGCCTGGCGGCGGATGAGGCGGCACGGCGGCTACAGGTGACGGGCCCGAATGCGGTGCGTTCGCACCGGGTGCACGCGGGGTCGGTGCTCGCGAGCCAACTGCGTTCCCCGTTGCTGCTCCTGCTAGCGGTGACCGCGCTGGCGTCAGCGTTTCTCGGCCAGAGCAGCGACGCAGTGATCATCGGGGTGATCCTGGCCGCCTCGGTTGGCATGGGGTTCGTCAACGAGTACAAGGCGGCGAAGGCCGCCGAGGCACTGCATTCCAGCATCCATCACCGCTGCGTGGTGCTGCGGGATGGCCACCCGCGCACGGTGGATGTGGCGGAACTCGTGCCCGGCGACGTGGTGGATCTGCAGCTCGGCCAGGTTGTGCCCGCTGACCTGCGGCTGATGGCCGTGGCCGGGCTGGAGTGCGACGAGTCGGTGCTGACCGGTGAGTCACTGCCGGCGGAGAAGTCCGCCGAGCCGGTCGCGCCCGGGACGCCGCTGGCCGAGCTGCGCTCCTGTGCGCTGATGGGCACCGTGGTACGGGCCGGGTCAGGCACCGGCGCGGTGGTGGCCACCGGGGGCCAGGCCGAATTCGGCAAGATCGCGCTCGGGCTGGGGCAGCGGCAGCCGGAGACGGAATTCCAGGTCGGGCTGCGCAGGTTCTCGATGCTGCTCGTGCAGGTTGCCGGCGTGCTGACCAGCGCGATCTTCATCATCAACGTCGCGCTGCACAAGCCGGTGCTCGATGCGCTGCTGTTCTCGCTGGCGATCGCGGTCGGGATCTCGCCGCAACTGCTTCCCGCGGTCGTCTCGACCAGCCTGGCCGCCGGATCCCGGCAACTGGCGCGCCGTAAGGTCCTGGTCAAGCGGCTGGTGTGCATAGAGGACCTTGGGGACATCGATGTGCTGTTCACCGACAAGACCGGCACGCTCACCGAGGGCAGCCTGCGCTTTATGCGCTCGACGGGCCCAGACGGCGCGGCCAGTGACGACCCTCTGCTGTTGGGACTGCTGTGCAACGAGGCGGTGGTAGAAGACGGCCGGGCGGCCGGCGGGAACCCGCTCGACGTCGCGCTGTGGGACTCCCCGTCCGCCGCGGGGCAGGGGGCGGCGCTGGCGCGCTACCGGCGGCTTGCCACCGCGCCGTTCGACCACGAGCGGCGGCTGGTATCGGTGCTCACCGAAGACGACCGCGGCAACCGAATGATCATCACCAAGGGCGCCCCTGAGGGGCTGCTGGACCGGTGCGCCGGCCTTCCCGGTGCCGCCCGCAAGGTACTGGATGCGGAGTTCGCGGCCGGCAACCGGGTAATCGGCGTGGCCACCCGGCAAGCACCCGGACAGTCCTCGATCACCGCGGCTGACGAGCATGACCTGGCTTTCCGCGGCTTGCTTGTCTTCCTCGACCCACCGAAACCAGACGCCCGCGGGGCGCTGCGGCGGCTGGGCGACCTCGGCATCACTGTCAAGATTCTCACCGGGGACAACCCCGCCGTCGCGGCCAAGGTCTGCGCCGACCTTGGCCTGGAACCTGGGCAGGTGGCCACCGGAGCCGACATCGACAAGGCCGGCGACCAGCTGGGCGACCTGCTCGCCAGGACCACCGTGTTCGCCCGGGTCAGCCCGGAGCACAAAGCCCAGATCGTCCGGGCACAACGGGCTAGTGGCGTCGACGTCGCGTTCCTCGGCGACGGAGTCAACGACGCCGTCGCGCTGCACGCCGCAGACGTCGGCATCTCCGTTGACTCGGCCACCGACGTAGCCAAAGACGCCGCCGACGTGCTGCTGCTGGAAAAGGACCTGGACGTGCTCGCCGACGGCGTGATGGGCGGGCGCCAGATCTTCGCCAACACGATGAAGTACGTGCTGATGGGCACATCCAGCAACTTCGGGAACATGTTCAGCGCCGCCGGGGCATCGATCTTCCTGAAGTTCCTGCCCATGCTGCCCTCACAGATCTTGCTCAACAACCTGCTGTATGACACCAGCCAGCTGGCCATCCCCACCGACAACGTCGATTCTGAGCAGGTTGCGCAGCCCACCAGATGGGATGTGGGCTTCATCCGTAAGTTCATGCTCTGCTTCGGTCCGATCAGCTCAATCTTCGATTTCGTCACTTTCGGCATCATGCTGTGGGTATTCCACGCCGGCCCGGCCCTGTTCCAGACCGGCTGGTTCGTCGAATCCCTGGCCACCCAGACCCTGGTCATCTTCGTGATCCGCACCCAGCGGGTGCCGTTCTTCCGCAGCCGCCCCAGCGTGCCGATGGTGCTCGCCGCGTTCGGCATAGTGACCGTGGGCGCGGTGCTGCCCTACACCGGCCACCTGGCCCGCGTCCTGGGCTTCCGGCCGCTGCCAGGTCTGTTCTTTCTGGCCCTAGCCGGGATCGTCGTCTGTTACCTGGCGCTGATCGAGATCGGCAAGTACTGGTTCTTCCGCTACTACCACGCGCCGACCACGCCCGCGCCCCGGCACCGGACACCCGGCCACCGCGTGCGCCGGCGCGCCGCGCGCTTCACCACGGCCCACACTTTCACACGAGCCCACAAAGTCTGGCCGACGCCGGCCAGGACTTAAGTCCTGCCTAGCGCCGCCCGAAGGCCCCTTGGCAGCTAGGACGGTATACGCGGATAGTGACGCTAGAAGCTATCAATGGAGGCATCTGATGAGCAGCGAAATCCGGCGGCCCCGGGTGCTGATATCCGCGGCTTCAGGTCACGGATCGACCACAGAGATCGCGCGGGTGATTGGTGAAACGCTGGGTGACAAGGGGATCGACGTGGACATCGTCCCCCCCGAGTATGTTGACTCGGTCGCGGATTACGATGCCGTCGTCCTTGGCAGCGCCGTCTACACAGGCCACTGGCTGGTCCCGGCTAGGGATTTCGCAATCCGGTTCCAGGACCAGCTGGCCGCTCGCAGCCTCTGGCTGTTCTCTACTGGCCCGGTCGGAGACCCCGCTGGGAAGATAGCCCAGTCGATGAAGCAAGATCCTGTAGAGATCGCCCAGATCAGCCGGAATGCCCACCCACAAGATCACCAAGTCTTCGCCGGCAAGCTGGACCCGCAGCTACTCAGTCTGACGCAGCGAGCCAGATCGCTGGTGTTCCGGGGCGTGGACGGAGACTTCCGCGACTGGACCGAGATCAGGCAGTGGGCGGACGGCATCGCGGCGGACCTTACAGCCAAGCGATAACTGTCCCGCTGCCTCCGTCAAGTACGAGATTGAAGATACCGGGGGCAAGGCGCACTGCAGTGCAGGCACCGAGGTTTTCCGACCGGTGCCTGCACGGAGTGTGCCTCAAAACAGCGGGTTGGGGGCGTAGTTGTGGTGCTCGGCCGGCGGGTAGCTGAGTCGGTCGCGAACCGCGACGACGCCTTCGACGTGCCTGGCCGACTCGATGATGTCGCGGCCGACCTCCGTGGTTTCCGGCTTGCCTTCGATGGTGACGATGCCGTCCTTGACCGTGACCGTGAAGTGGGCGGGGTCGCACAGGTAGGTCTTCAGGATCAGATCCTGGGTGATCTCGTGCCAGATGTCTTCGTCGGGCCTGTCGTACACGCTCAGTACGTCGGAGCGGGACACGATGCCGATCAGCGTCCCTGTCTCGTTGGTGACCGGGAGCCGCTTGACCCGCCGGGAGTACATCAGGCGAGCCGCCGCAGTGACCGTCTCGTCTGGGCCGATGGTCACCGGGGGCTTGGTCATCAGGTCGGCGGCGGTGAGCGCGCCGGCCTTGACCTGCTCGCGGTGGTGCACCATGCCGTGGAACACACCGGGCATCTCGCCTTCCAGTGCCTCCTTTGTCAGCAGGTCGGCTTCGGAGACGACCCCGATGACCTTGTTGTGCTTGTCAAGTACCGGAAATGCGCTGACCCTCTGCTCGTGCAGCATGGCAGCCATGTCCTTGAATGTGGCGTTCTGCCTGACGGCGACCACGCGGATGCTCATCACGTCTTTTACGGTGGCGTTCATGGCAGTCAGCTTTCTTCGGCAGGGATGACGACGACGGGGCAGCGGGCATGGTGGGTGACCTGGGAGGTGACGGAGCCCAACAGCAGCTTCGTGAAGCCGCCCGCACCACGGGAACCGACGACGATCATGTCCGCGCCTGCGGCCGCCCGGAGAATTGCCTCGGCAGGCTGGCCGCCAACGGCCTGGATCGTGACCTCCGGTCGCCGGGTTTGCGCGGTGAGCTGGTCGAGCACGGCGTCCGTCTCTTCCTGGGCCGCCTTACAGGCATCAGCGAGCAGGGCTGCGTCCCCCGGGTACTCGACGGGAGCACCAGTCCAGACGCTTCTGACGGCCTGGTGCACTGTCAGGACGGTGAGCGGTGCGTGACGAACAGCCGCTTCGTTTATCGCCCACTCGAGGGCGCGGCGGGAATGGCCGGAGCCGTCGACACCAACGATGATTCCTGGCATCTTCTTCATCCTTACGCTCAGCCTTTGTCTTCACTTTTAACGCTAGGCTCATCGCGGGATGACGATTAGGGACCAACGTCCTCAATGCCGGCGGGCGTTCGGCCTGCCTCGCTGGGCTTAGGTCCGTGATAACGACACGGGAAACTGCGTACGTTTGTAGTGAAAGAACGAGACCTTCGGAATGAAAGGTCCCGTAACGAGAGGCGAACGGTCAGGTGGTCACGATGGCGAGCCAGGCGGACAGCGGCGGGGGCGCTGCGGTACGGCAGATCTCGGTGTTCCTGCTTGATGATCACGAGGTAGTCCGCAGGGGCGTGCGCGACCTGCTCGAGGCCGAGCCAGACATCACTGTGGTCGGCGAGGCGGGCACCGCCTCGTCGGCGCTGGCCCGCATCCCGGCGCTGCGCCCGGACGTGGCCGTGCTCGATGTGCGGCTGCCGGATGGCGTCGGCGTTCAGGTGTGCCGGGAAATCCGGTCGCGGATGCCCGAGGTCGCGTGCCTGATGCTGACCTCGTTCGGCGACGACGAGGCGCTGTTCGACGCCATCATGGCCGGCGCCGCTGGATACGTGCTCAAGCAGATCCGCGGCACCGACCTGGTCGGCGCGGTGCGCACGGTTGCTTCCGGGCAGTCGATGCTGGACGCGCGCGCGGCTGGTCAGGTGATGGCCCGGCTGCGCGACTCCTCGCACAAGAGCGACCCGCTGGCGGGGCTGACCCCGCAGGAACGCAGGATCCTGGAGCTGATCGGCGAGGGGCTCACGAACCGGCAGATCGGCGAGCGGATGTTCCTGGCGGAGAAGACAGTGAAGAACTATGTGTCCGCGCTGTTCGCCAAGCTGGGCATGGAGCGCCGCACCCAGGCCGCCGCGTACGCGGTGCGGGTCTTCGGCGACCAGGACGATGCCGGGCACGGCGCGAGGCCTTCCAACTAAGGGGGCTTTGTTTTCTCGGCTCGGCGGCCGCGCCTAGGGCATGCTGTCCCGAGACGAGTTCATTCGGATGCAGGGCTCGGTGCCCATCGGCAGGATCGTCTACACCCGGCAGGCGCTGCCCGCGGTGGAACTCGTCACCTTCACCCTGGACGACGGCGACATCACCAGGACAGATGCCAGCGGCAAGCTCGCCACCACGGCGCCGCGGGTCGCGGCGCCGTGGTGGTGTACGAGGCCGCCAGCGTGGCCCGCTAGCTTCCGGCGGGCGGGACGATGATGACCGGGCACTGGGCGTGCCGCACGACCTGGCTCGCAGTCGAGCCCATCAGTAGCCGAGAGAAGCCGCCAGCGCCGCGAGAGCCAAGCACGATCATGTCGGCGTCTCGTCCCGCGCTGATTAGCTCTTCGACAGGGAAACCGGTAACCGCCTTGACCGTGACCGACTCCGGATGGGGTCCGTCCAGCCCCGCTAGCACCTGCTCGGCTTCGGCTTGAGCCGCCTTCTGAGCCTCCTTGGTCCTTATCGGGTCATCTGGGAACACGACGACGCTGGTGTAGTAACCCCTGATTGCCTCGTTCACGGTGAGCACGGTAAGTGGCGCGTGCCGGATCGCTGCTTCCCTCATCGCCCATTCCAGGGCGCGCTGCGAATGGCCGGAACCGTCAACCCCGACGATAATTTTCGACATTTCAGATCCCCCTTCTTTAATCGCTGGATGAATGCCGAAGCGCCTTCGTCATGCATCCGAACTCGTACACTCCCGACGCTAGGCCGGCTAAAACCGTCCCGTCAGGGGCGCCCGGTCTGCCCGCCAGGGACTTTCGTCCCTAGCCGCGCTGGGCTGTTGGCGGTCACCATCGACGCGGGGAGCTACGTTGGCTCGCCCCTGGCGCTAACAGGCCGGACAAGGAGGTCCTGCGATGACCGTCAAGCCGATCGTGGCCGCAACGGATGGCTCTGAGCACTCACTGCGGACGGTTGAGTGGGCGGCCGCGGAGGCGGTGCTCCGCGGTGCCCCGCTGCAGATCGTGTCCGCCGCGGAGATGCCGCCGCGGATGGCCGCGGCAGGTCCCGCAAGGAACAGTCTGGGCGGTGTGTCCGACGTACTGCGCAACAATCGCGACCAGGCCCTGGAGGCCGCGGCCGCCAGAGCCGCCGCGGCGGCGCCCGGCCTGCTGATCGACACCGAGGCGCTAGCGGGCTCACCGGCTCAGGCGGTTACCGACAGCGGGTCAGGCGCGCTCATGCTCGTCGTCGGTTCCCGTGGTGCGGGCGCGTTCACCGCGCTGGTCTTCGGCTCGGTCAGCCGGCACGCCGCCAGCCACGCGCCCTGCCCGGTCGTGGTCGTCCGCGACGTCCCGCCGTCCCCGCATCAGCTCGTGGGCGTGGGCCTCGGCGACCTGGACAGGTCCGCCGACACCCTCACGTTCGCGTTCGAGGAGGCCGCCCTGCGCAAAGCCAGCCTGACGGTGATCCACGCCTGGGAAACACCCGCAGTCGCCATATCGCGGGCGGGCGAGTCGTTCACCGGCCCCAGCGCGCACCACGTCGAGGAGGAAGCAGGCAAGCAGCTCGGCGCCTTCCTCGAAAGCTGGCGAAGCAAGTACCCGGACGTGAAGGTCACCCAGGACGTGGTACACGGCCACCCGGCCCGGGCGCTGGTCGGCCTCTCCGCCCGCGCCGACCTGGTGATAATCGGACGGCACACCGCGCACGCCGAACGCCCCGGCCCCGGCGCCGTGCGGCACGCGGTCCTGAACCATGCGCACGGCCCAGTCGTCACCGTCCCCTCCACCTGACCGCGTCCCGCCAACTGACCTGTGTTCGGCGATCATGACGGCGCGGGACACGGCGGAAGCCCTGCCGATTAGGGACCTTGGTCCCTCGGCGCTCTAGACGGTGACGGGCATGCTGCTTCTCATGGACGATAACGGCCCGGTGCTCGAGCAGCTGACACGAGACGAGTGCATGCGGATGCTGGGCTCGGTGCCCGTCGGGCGGATCGTCTACACCCGGCAGGCGCTGCCCGCCGTGGAGCTCGTCAACTTCGCGCTGGACGACGGGGACATCATCATCAGGACGGATGCCGGCGGCAAGCTCGCCGCCGCGACCCGCGGTGCGGTGGTGGCGTTCGAGGCCGACAGCGTGGACGACGCCGGGCACACCGGGTGGAGTGTCACGGTCGTCGGTCAGTCCCAGGCGGTGACTGACGGCGCGGAGATCGGGCGCCTCGAGCAGATCCATCTCACTCCGTGGGCGCCAGGGAAGCGTGATCACTTCATCAGAATCACGCCAGCGATCGTGAACGGCCGACGGATCGCGGCTGGCAGTCAGGCGGGAGGCAGCGATGCGCGTCGTGTCTGAGCGTCAGCTGGCGGCGGTCTTCGGCGCGCTGCCCGGCACCCCGCGGGTGGTGGCCGGGGGTAACTACGCCACCCCGTGGCGAGCGCTGGCGGTGCTTGACGGGACCATCCCGCAGTACCGGCTGTTCGCGCTGAACGCGCAGGCCGGGATGCCGGACCGGGACGGTGTGACGTTCGAGTCGCCGTTCATCGGGCCGGGCATGCGCGGGCACAGTCGGCTGAGCTACTTTCCGTGCCGGCTGTCGCTGGTACCCGCGCTGCTGGCCACCGCCTTGCCGCCGGACGTGGTGCTGGTGCAGGCGTCGACGCCGTCAGAGGGCACCGTGTCGCTGGGTACGGAAGTCAACGTGCTGCCCGCCGCGATCGAGGCCGTCCGGGCCCGCGGGGGCCTGGTGATCGCGCAGCTCAATCCACGCGTCCCGTACACCTACGGAGACTCGGTGCTGGATTGCGACGTCATCGACTACGCGATCGAGGCCGAGGCGCCGTTGCAGGCACCGGTACTGCGGCCCGCGACCGGCGTCTCGGCCGCCATCGCCGACCGGGTCGCCGCGCTGATCGGCAACGGCGCCACGTTGCAGCTCGGCATCGGCGCGGTCCCTGACGCCGTGCTGGCCGCGCTGCACAGCAGGCGCGGGCTGGCGGTGTGGTCGGAGATGTTCAGCGACGGCGTGCTCGGCCTGGCCAAGGCCGGGGCCCTGGATCCCGGCAAACCGGTGACCGCGTCGTTCGCGTTCGGCAGCGCCGACCTGTACTCCTGGCTGGACCGCAACCCGGACGTGCGGATGCTGCGCACCGAGACGGTGAACGACCCGGCACGGATCGCGCGCCAGCCGCGGATGGTCTCGGTGAACAGCGCACTTCAGGTCGACCTGCTCGCGCAGGCGAACGCAACGTGGGTGCACGGGCGGATCCACTCCGGGTTCGGCGGGCAGACCGACTTCGTGGTCGGCGCGCTGCACTCGGCGGGTGGTCTCGCGATTATCGCGCTGCCGTCCTGGCATCCGAAGGCGGACGTGTCTACCGTGGTGCCCAGGCTCGACGGCCCGGTGACGTCTTTCCAGCACAGCTATATCGTCAGCGAACAGGGCACTGCCGTGATCTGGGGCCACGACGCCTCCGGCCAGGCAGAGCAGATCATCGGCCAGGTAGCGCACCCATCGGTGCGTGACGAATTGCGGCGGGACGGCCGGGATCTCGGATTGGCCGTTTAGCTGACGGGACCGGCAGCGGCCGGGACCCGCCACTCCAGCCTCGTCCCTGGCCTCTCGGCGTCGGGGTCAGCAGGCTCTAGGCGGAACTCGCCGCCGAACTTAGTAGCGCGGTCGGCCATGTTACGCAGCCCGCTGCGGCTGACCCCGGCCGGGATGCCGGTCCCGTTGTCCACTACCACCACGGAGAAGGTTCCGTCGCCATCCACGTCCACAGTCACATCGGCCCGGGTCGCGCCGGCGTGCCTGGCCACGTTGGACAGCGCCTCGCGCAGCACGGTCAGCGCCTGATCCGCCAGTTCCCCGCTGGCCAGCCCGCGCAGCCCTGAGCCCAGCCGCAGCGAGGGAGCGAAACCGAGCATCGGCGTCATCTCCTCGACCAGCCGGACAATGTCGGCGCGTGGATCAGGGTTGGCGGCGGCATCCCGGCTCTGGAGCGCGAAAATCGCGCCGCGGATCTCCTTGATGGTCTGGTCCATGTCGTCCACCGCCCTGGTGACGCGGTCGGCGACCTCGGGCCTGGTGATCATCGGCATCGTGCCCTGCAGCGACATCCCGGTCGCGTATAGCCGCTGGATGACCAGGTCGTGCAGGTCGCGGGCGATCCGGTCGCGATCCTGGTACACCAACAGGCGCTCGGCCTCGGCGCGGCTGGCCGCCAGCTCCAGCGCGACGCCCGCCTGCGCGGCGAACGACGCCGCTAGCACCGCGTCCGCCTGCGGGAACGGGGCCGCGCCGTGGCGCCGGGCGATGGTGAACACGCCGCGCCGGTTGCCTGGCGCACCCAGCGGGAACAGCACGGCCGGTCCGATATGGCTCAGTGCGGTCCTGGCCGCCGCAGCGGCGCGCTCGTCGGCGGCGAAGTCGGCGCTGGCCACGGGCTCGCCGCTGGCCAGCACTAGGGCGGACAGCGACCGATCAGCCGGCAGCACCAGGCCGCGCGCCGCGTCCGCGCCGTCCCCGTCCGCGTAAGCGATCGTGAGCCCGCGCCCCTCGTCGACCGGCAACGCGAGCACCACAAGGTCGGCGCCCGACAGCTCGCGCGCCTGGCTGGTGATGCTCGCCAGCGCCTCGTCAGGATCGGCGCCGGACAGCAGCGCAGTCGTCACCTCCGCGCTGGCTGCGATCCAGCGCTGGCTGCGCCGGGCGGCGTCATACAGCCGCGCGTTCTCGATCGCGACGCCTGCCGCGGCGCCGAGCGCGGTCAGCACGGCCTCATCGTCGTCGGTGAACTCGCCGCCACCCCGCTTGTTCGTCAGGTAGAGGTTGCCGAACACCTCGTCCCGCACCCGCACCGGCACGCCGAGGAACGACTGCATCGGCGGGTGCCCGGCCGGGAATCCGGACGACTCCGGGTGCGCGGCCATGTCGGCCAGCCGCAGCGGCTGCGGATCATCGATCAGCAGGCCGAGCAGGCCGCGTCCTTCTGGCCAGTGGTCGATCTGGCCGATCTGCTGCTCCGTGAGGCCGACAGGGATGAACTCAGCCAGCCGCTCACCGCCATCCCCGATGACCCCGAGCGCACCGTAAGTGGCGTCCACCAGCTGGACCGCGGTCTCCACGATCCGCCGCAGCGTCGATTCCAGGTCCAGGCCTGAGCTGATCGCGACGACGGCCTCGAGCAGGCCGCGCATCCGGTCCCTGGCAGACAGCACCGCCTGCAATCGGCCCTGCAGCTCGGCGAGCAGTTCATCCAGCCGCAGCTGCGGCAGCAGCTCCGGGCGGCCGCCAGCATCCGCATCCACCGGCAGCTCCTCCCTGGTGGCAATGCAGGGTCAGGATAGCCGCCCGCGCCAGTTGCCGAATAGGACTCGTTCGCATCAGATTCAGTAAACTTTCGCCCCCTCTGGCGGCTAGCCAGCAGGCCTTCGCTAAGAAATGAACACGGTTTCCCAGGCCCGTTGGCTCATGCCACGACTTTCCCGTTGTGCGCGGCATTGTTCTCATGGGTTAGGAAAGCGACGAGTTCCTCGATCGTGCTCATCAGCGGCGCAGGGAACACAACAGTGGTGTTCTTGTCGACGCCGATCTCGATAAGGCTCTGCAGGTTGCGCAGCTGGAGCGCGAGCGGGTGCGCCATCATCGTGTCGGAGGCATCGCCAAGCGCGGCAGCGGCCAGGGACTCCCCTTCCGCGTTGATGATCTTGGCGCGCTTTTCCCGCTCCGCCTCGGCCTGCCTGGCCATGGCCCGCTTCATGCTCTCCGGCAGCTGGATGTCCTTGAGCTCGACCAGGGTCACTTCAACGCCCCACTCGGCCGTGGTTTCGTCCAGGATCTTACGGATATCCAGGTTGATCGCGTCCGTCTCGGCCAGGGTCTGGTCCAGGGTGTGCTGGCCGACGACCTTGCGCAGCGTGGTCTGGGCGATCTGGTCGATCGCCGCGCGAACGTTCTCGATCGCCAGCACGGACTTGATCGCGTCGATCACCCGGTAATAGGCCACCGCGGATACGTCGACGCTGACGTTATCCCGGGTGATGATGCCCTGCGACTGGATCGGCATGGTCACGATGCGCAGTGACACCTTATGCATCACGTCGATGAACGGGATGATCAGCCGGAGCCCCGGTGCCCGTGCTCCGCGCAGCCGGCCAAGCCGGAACACCACTCCCAGCTCGTACTGGCGGACGATCCGTACCGACAGCGCGAGCATCACCAGAATCACTATCGCGACGACCACGACGACTATGGTCAACGTTCCCATCACGGCCTCCTCTCCACCACAAGGCCAGGATCGGCCTTCGCGACCGCTGTATTGAGGGGCATAAGTCACGATTGGCCGGCCGATGGTCACCATCCCGCCCAAGCCTCGATGAGCAGGACGTGATTCCGGGACCTAAGGCTCTATGCCGCCGAGCCGGTCCGGCGAAGTGTTTGACCTATGCATGATCTGACGCCGTTGCCGGACCTGACGCAGGGCGCGGGCCTCACAGGGGCGGCCCGCACTCGCAGGCCGGTGTACGTGGACCTGCTGCCGCCATGCAACGCCGGGTGCCCGGCAGGCGAGAACATCCAGGCGTGGCTGGCCGCAGCCCGCGACGGAGAGTTCGAGCAGGCCTGGCGGCTGCTCACCGACGACAATCCGTTCCCCGCCATCCACGGGCGGGTCTGCTACCACCCGTGCGAGAGCGTGTGCAACCGGGGAGAACTGGACAGCGCTGTCTCCGTCCACGCCGTGGAGCGGTTTCTCGGGGACCTGGCGAGGAGAAACCACTGGCCGTTCGGAATGAAAGAAACCGAACCCACCGGCAAGCGGGTGCTGATCATCGGCGCCGGCCCGAGCGGACTGTCCGCCGCCTTTCACCTCGCCCGCCGCGGCCACCAGGTCGAGATCAGGGACGCGGGCGCCGAGCCCGGCGGGATGATGCGGTACGGCATCCCTGCCTACCGGCTGCCACGCGACGTGCTGGCGGATGAGATCAGCCGGATCGAGGCCATGGGCGTGACGATCACCTGCGGGCACACTGTGACGGACCTGGACGCGGAACGCGCGGGATTCGACGCCACGTTCGTGGCGGTCGGCGCGCACCTGTCCAAGCATGTGGACATCCCGGCCCGGGAGGCCGGGCGGATCGTCGATGCGGTGCCGTTCCTGCGGGAGGTCGCCGCCGGCGGGCAACCGGTGCTCGGGCGGCGGGTCGCGGTCTACGGCGCTGGCAACACCGCGATGGACGCGGCGCGGACCGCGAAACGGCTCGGCGCCGGCGACGCGCTGATCGTCTACCGGCGCACCAGGGACCGGATGCCCGCGCACGAGGAAGAGGCCACCGCCGCCGAGAGCGAGGGCGTCACGATCAACTGGCTGCGCACGATCACCGCGTTCGACGGGCCGCAGCTGACGGTCGAGGTCATGGAACTCGACGACTCCGGCTACCCGCGGCCGACCGGCCGTCACGAAGAGCTGGCCGCCGACACACTGATCCTCGCGCTCGGCCAGGACGCCGACACGCGGTTCCTGCGTGCCGTGCCAGGGGTCGAGTTCAAGCCGGACGGCACGGTGATCGTGGGCCCGGACATGATGACCGGCTGCCCCGGCCTGTTCGCCGGCGGCGATATGGTGCCGGCCGAGCGGACCGTCACTGTCGGCACCGGGCACGGGAAGAAGGCCGCGCGGCACATCGACGCGTACTTGCGCGGTGGCCGCTACGCGGCGGCGCCCAAGCATCCGGAGGCTGGCTTCGGGTTGCTGCATCCGTGGTACTTCAGCGATGCGCTCGCCTCTA
>Ga0335073_10006554_pt1 | contig 16363 bp, 13 predicted proteins | sample Lox_Sample_22_FD_207093 | JGI IMG/M metagenome (GOLD analysis project Ga0335073, IMG submission 207093) | Soil microbial communities from Loxahatchee National Wildlife Refuge, Florida, United States - Lox_Sample_2.2 | ecosystem: Environmental > Terrestrial > Soil > Wetlands | place: USA... | reverse complement strand
CACCATGGATCCGGCCGACGGCACGGCTGCCGCACTGGCCGTTAAGGATGGGCTGATCTGGTCAGTGGGGGACACAGCTGCGCTGCTGGCCACGGCCGGGCCGCGGACCTGGCTGGTGGACCTGGGCGGCCGGACCGTCGTCCCCGGCCTCATCGACGCGCACACCCATCTGGAGCTCACCACCTACTCCCGGCACTTCTGGCATGACATCCGGGGGCTGTCCGAGGCGGATGTGCTGGACCGGGTGGCCAGCCTGACGGCGGGCACCCCGCCGGGGGAGTGGATCATCCTGCAGGGGACGTTCGGTCAGCAGCTGCCCGGCCGTCGCGCTCTGGACCGAGTTAGCGCCAGGCATCCCGTGGCGGTGCGCTGGTCGATGCACAAGTTCCAGCTGAACTCGGCCGCGCTGGCCGCGGCCGGGATCGGCCGGCCCACCGTGGCCGGGCCGGGCATCCGGATTCGCTCCGACGCGGCGGGTGAGCCGACCGGCCTGATCGAGGAGGGCTGGGATCTGCTTGGGCTGGCCCCGCCGCCGTCCGGGAAGCTGGCCGAGGCGCTGACCGAGACGGCCCGGGAACTGTTCCTCCGGCACGGCGTCACCACGATCAACGAGATCGCGGCCAGCCGGACCGGGATGGGTGTGCTGCAGGAGATGAAGTCCCGGCCAGCCAGCGGGGAGGCGATACTGCCCAGCTTCGGCGTGGCGCTGACCGCGGCCCCCGGGCATCAGGCTCTGGTCGATGTGGACAGCATTGCCGCCACTGGGCTGGCGACCGGGTTCGGCAGCACGGACCTATCGCTGCGGGCCATCAAAATTTTCGTGGACGGGGGACGGGACGGCGCGCTGCGGTCTGCGCTCATGGCCGGGCCAGCCACCGAGTGGGGCCTGCTCACCCGGGCGCCCCAGGCGCTCACCCAGGAGGTGGTCCGGGCGGCCGAGGCGGGCCTGGCCGTCTGGATCCATGCCATCGGCGACCTAGCCCAGGAGTGCGCGGTCAGCGCCATCGAGACGCTTGCCCGGGTGTATCCCGGCCTGGATCACCGGTGCCGGATCGAGCACTTCGGCAACGAGGTTTACGACCCGGTGCGGCTGCACCGGCTCATCGCGGCGGGCGGCATTCCGGCTCCCAACCCGGGCTTCGTCGTGGCCGAGCCGGACAACCCGGCTGACCGGCTCCCACCCGGCGTGACCAAGTATGGGCTGCGCAGCCTGCTGGCCGCCGGGGCCCGGCCGCCGGGAAACTCCGACACGGCCGGCGCCCAGCCGTTCACCTGCAATCCATGGTTCACGATGGGCTGCATGGTCAACCGGCGAAACCGGGGCGGGCTGGTCATCGATCCGGAGGAGTCGGTATCAGCCGCCGAGGCGCTGCGCGCCTTCACCGCGGACGCGGCGCACGGTTGCCGGATGGAGGCCGACCGAGGCACGCTGGAGCCAGGCAAGCGCGCGGACCTGGCCGTGCTGACCGCGGATCCGCTGGCTGTCCCGGCCACCGCACTGCCGGACATCACCAGCCTGCTGACTATGGTGGGAGGCCACATTGGGCACCTGGTCCGATGGCCGGAACTGGGCAGAACTGCCGGATCGCCTAAGCCAGGCGCCTAGCACCTGATCATGAAGCCAGCAGGCCACCATCCACGACGACGGTCTGGCCGGTCACATACCGCGCCTCGGGAGAAGCGAGGAAAGCGATCACCGACGCCACATCGGCAGGGGCGCCTTGGCCGCCGAGCGGGATCTGGTCGTTCAGCGTGGCGTGGGACTGCGGGGTGTCACCGACCCGGGCCCAGTAGGGGTTGTTGAACGGGGTATCGATCCAGCCAGGCGCCACGCAGTTCACGCAGACGCCCGACGGCGCGAGGCCAAGCGCGAGCGAACGGGTCATGGCGACGAGGCCACCCTTGGAGGCCGCATAAGCGGCGGTGCCCACGCCACCCCGGAATGCTGAGGTGGAGGCGGTGAAGACGATGCGCCCGTGCGGGGAACGGGCCAGGGCCGGGGCCGCAGCCTGGGTGAGGAGGAACGGGGCCCGGAGGTTGGTCGCGATCGTCTTTTCCCAGCGTTCCAGCGTGATGTCCGGCAGTTCCGCCTCGACCAGGAAGCCGGCGCAGACGATCAGTGCGTCAAGCCGGCCGAACGTGGCCAGCGCGGCGTCGACAGCCTGCCCGGGGCCGTCGGCGGTAGCGAGATCGCAGTAGCCAGCGGTGCCCTGGCCTGGCGCCGCGCGGGCCACCGCCTTGGCCGCGCCGGGCTGGTCTTTATCCGCCAGGTAGACGTCCGTCCCCCGGGCACGCAGCAGATCCACGGTCGCCCGGCCGATGCCGGTCGCGCCCCCGGCCACCAGCACGACGGTCACGAGAGGGCGTCCGTCCGGTCGAAGGTGGCCGCATCAAGCCGGCTGAGCTGTTCCTCCGACAACGCTATGTCAGCCGAGTCAGCCAGCCCGGTGACCTGGCCGGGATGGCGGAAACCGACGATCGCCCCGCTCACCGCCGGGTTGCGCAGCACCCAGGCCACCGCCACCGCGCCAGGGGAGCAGCCGAGTTCCGCGCCGATGTCCCGCAGTAGCCCCACGACCCGCAGGTTCGTGGTAAGCGCGGGCTCGGTGTACTGCGGATCGTGCTTGCGCCAGTCATCGTCGGGCAGGCCCGCGATGCGCTCGGCGGAAAACGTCCCGGTGAGCAGCCCCGAGGCCATCGGCGAGTAGGCAATGACGCCCACACCCCGCTCTGCGCAGTACGGGAGCACACCGCGCTCGACGTCCCGGCGGAGCAGGTTGTATTCGGGCTGTACCGTCTCGACCGGGGCAATCGTTTCGAGCATCCGGAGTTGCCCCGGGGTCACGTACGACACACCGATGTGCCGGACGAGGCCCTCCGCTTTGAGCCCGGCTAGCGTCTCCCAACCCTCGGCCAGATCGTCCTCGGGCCACGGCCGGTGAATCTGGTAGAGATCGACGCAGTCAACCCTCAGCCTGCGCAGGCTCGCGTCAAGTTCCCGGCGCACGGAGTCGCGCCGCAGGCAACTGTAGAACGTGCCGTTCTCATGCCACAGCCGGGAGCATTTGGTGAAGATGAGCGGCCGCGCCTGCACGCCCTCCAGCGCTCGGCCAATGAGGGCCTCAGCGCGGCCCAGGCCGTACGCTGGAGCGGTGTCAATCCAGTTGAACCCGGCGGCCAGGGCCTGATGGAGCACGGCCTCCGAGGCGTCGTCGTCTTGCGGGCCCCAGCCGAACTCGTAGTTGCCGCCGCCGATCGCCCACGTGCCGATGCCCAGCCGCGAGATGGCCAGTTCGGTCCGGCCAAGCACGGTCATACGGGCCACGGCGCCTCCTCGGGGGACTCATCTTTGATATTCCTTAAGTTGTGTTGGACAGTACTTTAGGGAGCGGGCCGGAGGCAAGACCGCTGCGTCTGGCCGGAAAGGAGAGCCGGTACGTGGCTGCAACTCTTGGGCATGAGGGCGAGACCCGGGCTAAGACCGCTGGGCCGGGGCCGGCTGCCGACGGCTTTCCAGCGGGTGACGGTGACCGGGCGGCGGACAGTGGTGCGGCGGCTGACAATGGTGCGGCGGCTGAGCGAACCGCGGCCGAGGAGGCCCTTGAACTGGGCCGGCGCATCCGGGAAGTGCGGCGGAAGAAGAAGATGGCGCTGCGCGAGGTGGCGGCCGCCGCCGACGTGTCTGAAAGCTTTCTGTCCCAGGTGGAACGAGGGCTTGCCAATCCTTCGGTGGCCTCGCTGCGGCGGATCGCCAATGCGATTCGCGAGCCCGTCGGGTCCTTCTTCGTCGGCGAGGAGCCGCAGGGCATGCTGGTCCGGGCGGGAGATCGGCAGCGGCTGATTCACTCCAAGGGAGTGCTCGAGGACTACCTGCTCACGCCGCACACGGCACGGAGCCTGCAGATCATCTACTGCGTGGTCGGGGCCGGTCAGGGCTCCGGACCGGAGCCGTACGCCCACCCGGCAGACGAAGAGTGCCTGGTGGTGCTGAGCGGCCGCCTCGATGTGGGCATCGGGTCCCAGACCTACCAGCTCAGCCGGGGTGATGCACTGCTGCTCGACCCGAACAACCCGCATAGCTTCGCCAACCCGGGCATCGAGCCCGCCACGATGCTGTGGGTGCAGACGCCGCCGACGTACTGAGCGATGCTCAGCGATGTCGTCTGCTTCGCGGCGCCGCAATTGCCTGCTTGCGGGTCTTGCGCTCTGGCCAGCCGTTGAAGTAGCGTTCCACATCACTTAAGCACTACTAAAGTAACTGTCCAATGATCCCGGCGAGGGCACCCCGCCTTCGCCGACGCCTGGGGTGGGCCTGCCGCTGGCGTCCGGGTCCCGGCCGCGAGGCTGACCCGGTCGCATGCCAGCTGCGATCTTCTCCCATTGATAACCATGCCGCTGGGCGGAGGGAGATCCGGGATGTACAGCGAGGAGCGAGTTCAGCGGGATCTGCAGTTGCTCGACCGGGCTCTGTCGCGTCGGCAGTTGCTGCGCGGCGGACTGACGGTGGGAGTGGGAGCGCTTGCCGCGCCGGTGCTCGCCGCTTGCGGGAGCAGCTCAGGCGGCTCGGCGTCGGGGAACGGCAACATCGCCGGGACGATCGACTTCATCTCCTACGTCGCTTACGACCTCCGTTTCTCGCTCATGAACAAGTGGCGGGCGGCACACGGCATCAACATGCACTCCACCTACATCAGCGACCAGTCGGAGGTGACGGCGAAGCTCACCTCGGCAGCCGGCCACGGTCTGTATAACCTGAGCTCCTACAGCGCCCAGTACGGGCCGTTCTACAAGAAGCTCGGCATTCTGACCCCGCTCGACATGTCCAAAGTGCCGAACTACTCCGACTCGATGCCGTTCTTCAAGAGCGGGAAGCTCTGGTCCGAGTACTGGCACTTCGATGGCCAGCAGTGGGGCATCCCGTTCACCTGGGGCTACGACTCGATCAATTACAACTCGGCCAAGGTCAAGCCGATCACGAAGACCACTGATTTCCTCGACCCGGCGCTGCGCGACAAGTTCGCCATCGCCGACGACATGCTCGGGATGATCCTCATGTCGGCGCAGGCACTGGGGATCGCCAACCCTAACGGCCTGTTTACCACGAGCGAGATGAACCAGATCGTGGCGTTCCTCACCAAGATGAAGAATAACGCCCGCACGATCGCCTCCGGCTTCGGCGACATCGTCAACCTCTACACGAGCGGCGAGATCGTCGCGAACATCTCCGGCTTCCCTGGCATGCAGGTGCTGGTCGCCCAGCATGGCATCAAGACTGTGCGCAGCGCGCTGCCGGAAGAGGGCAGCCTGTCCTACTGCGACACGTACTTCATCCCATCCGGTGGACAGGACACCGACTCGGTGTACGCGTTCATCAACGAGTGCCTGACCCCGCCGATGCAGGCGCAGGAGGCGGGTTACCTACAGGCCGGGGTGACGACGGTCAAGGGAGCGGCGGCGGTGGCCGCACCGAACCGCGTGTACGTGCCCTATAACGACGTCACGTCGCTGTTCAAGAAGGCGCCATTGTTCGGGTTGCCGTTCAACCCGCCGAAGGGCTACGTCTCGTTCAACGACTGGAACACCGCGTGGGAATCGATCAAGGCGTCCTGACAGCGGCACCGCCCCAGCCGCGGCGGCGCGCCGCGGCCGTGGCCCGACGGAGGCGGTGGTCGCTGCTCCTGCTGCTGCCGGTCGGCGTGGTCATCATCCTCGGCTTCGCGCTGCCGATCGCGTTGCTGTTCGTGAAGAGCTTCGAGACGTCGCTCGGTTACGGGCAGGTGACCGGGCACCTCACGCTCTCCTCCTACATCACCGCGGTGACCTCGCCGCTGTACCGGACGCTGGCGCTCAACACACTGGAGATCGGCGGCATCGGCACGGTCCTGACCCTGCTGGTCAGCTTCCCACTGGCCTACTTCATCCGGTTCCGGCTGCGCCGCGGGCAGAACACCATCCTGCTCCTGATCATGGTCTCGCTGTTCGCCGGCTACATCGTGAAGATCTACGCGTGGACGACGATTCTGGGGACCTACGGCCTGGTGAACACCGGGCTGGAAAGGCTCGGGCTCATCTCGCAGCCGCTCGGTTTCCTGATCTTCTCCAAGTTCGCGGTGCTCATCGTCGTCACCTATCTATCGATCCCGGTCTCGGTGCTGATCCTGGTCGGCGCCATGCAGAACGTGGACCCCGGGCTGCTGGAGAACGCGCGCGATCTCGGGGCAAGCGGCCTGCGCGCGGTGACCTCTGTCCTCGTACCGCTGGCCATGACGGGGATCGTGGGCAGCCTGGCCTACGGATTCATCGTCATCAGCGGTGACTACGTCACCCCGCAGCTGGTCGGCGGAACGACCGGTCAGATGATCGGCGTGGCCATCACTGACCAGTTCATCAACGTAGGGAACGAGCCGCTGGGCGGCGCGCTGTCCTTCCTCATGCTGGCCGTGTTCGCGGTCGTCTACTTCCTGCTCACCCGCCTCGAGAAGTTCAAGGGGGTGTGAGCGAGTGCTGCGGAGGTTGCGGCGGCGGCTGCGGCGGCGGGGCATCGGGCTCCTGCATGCCTACGTCGCTTTGCTGCTGGTGTTCCTGTTCCTGCCGCTCGCGGTGCTGATCGTGTTCTCGTTCTCCTCGTCCGGCCAGCTCCGTTTTCCGATTACCGGCCTGTCGCTGCGCTGGTACCGGGAGGCGTTCGGCAACAGCGGCGTGGTCAGCGGCATCTTCGCCAGCCTGGAGGTGGCCGCGGCGACCGGGATCATCGTCACGCTGGTCGGCACGCTGGCAGCGACGCTCGTGAACCGGCACCGGTTCCGCGGCGCGGGCGTAGTGACGGCCCTCATGCTGGCACCGGCTGCGCTGCCCGGTCTGGTGATCGGGGTGGCGCTGCTCAACTTCTACGGTGACCTGCACCTGACCCTTTCCCTGGCGACGGTGGTGGTCGGGCACGTCATCTACACATTGCCGTACTTCTACCTGGTGCTCAGCGCCCGGCTCCGGCGGTTCGACCCAGCGCTCGAAGAGGCGGCCGCGGACATGGGCGCGGGCCCATGGCAGCGATTCCGGCGCGTGGTCGCGCCATTGATCTCGCCCGCGGTGATCGCGTCGGCCTTCGTGGTGCTGGCTCTCTCCTGGGACGAGTTTCAGGTGACGTTCTTCACCATTGGCGACCAGAACACGCTGCCCCTGGTGATCTGGTCCCGGGCGCGGCTCTCCATCGACCCTTCGGTCAACGCCATCGGGACGCTCATGGTCGCGGGCTCGCTGCTCGTCGTCCTCTTCACCCGGCGCTTCATCGCGGACAGCTACTCATGACGGGCGGAGACACCATGACTACCGGATCTCCGCTGGCCCGGCCGCTGGCCCGGACCGAACCCGGAAACCGGACCGCGGTCCAGCTCGAGGCGGTGACGAAACGGTTCGCCACCGAGACCGCGGTCCACCCGCTCGATCTGGCCATCCGCGACGGCGAGTTCGTTACGCTGCTCGGGCCGAGCGGGTGTGGCAAGACCACGCTGCTGCGGATGATCGCGGGCTTGGAGGCGCCGGATGATGGCACCGTCTCCATCTTCGGCGAGGACGTGACTGACCGGCCCGCCAACAAGCGTCCGGTCAACCTGGTGTTCCAGCGGGTGACGCTGTTCCCGCATCTAACCGTGGCCGAGAACGTCGCTTTCGGCCTGCGGCTGCGCCGGGTGGGCAAGCGGGAGACCGAGGAGAAGGTGCGCGCCGCCCTGGACCTGGTCCGGCTGCCGGACTTTGGCAGCCGCCGGATCACCGAACTGTCCGGCGGGCAGGCCCAGCGCATCGCCTTGGCCCGGGCGATCGCGAACGAGCCCAAGGTGCTGCTGCTTGATGAGCCGCTGTCCGCGCTCGACCTGGAGATACGCCGTCAGTTGCAGGCGGAGCTGAAGGACATCCACCGGCGGCTCGGCCTCACCTTCGTCTACGTCACGCACGACCAGGAAGAGGCGATGAGCATGTCCGACCGGGTGCTGGTGATGCGCCAGGGCCGGATCGTGCAGGCGGGGTCGCCCGTCGAGATCTACCGCCAGCCCCGGTCCGCGTTCGTGGCGCGATTCCTCGGCATGTCGAATGTGCTGACCGTGACGGTGTCCGCCGCCGAGGACGGCTGGCTCCTGCTCGACGCCGGCGACTTGCGCTTCCGGGCCCGGCAGCCAGCCACGCCGCTCGACGCGGGGCAGCACGCGGCCATGGTCATCAGGCCGGACTCCTTCGAGCTCAGAGCGCTCGGCCCGGGCCATCCGGAAGGCCAGCCGGACGGCGACCGCCGGAGCGACGACGAGGGCAGCCCCGCCACGGTGGCCGCCCCAGTGACCGGCCTGGCCGGCCAGATCCAGGACGTCCGGTTCGTCGGCTCGGTCGTGCACTACCGGGTGCACGCGGCGGGCCGCGACTGGCAGGTGAGCGCCCGGGCCGGTCATGAGGCGGTGCTCGCGGAGGGCACCCCGGTCCGGCTCGCCTGGCGGGACGAGGAGGTCATCGCGATGTCCTAGCAGTGACCGACCGCAGTCGCATTCGAGCGCATTCACGGCGAATGGAGCATTCACCTGATGGCAGACGTCGACAGGGAACCAGTGGTGGTGCGGTACGCGGACCTCGAGCGCCGCACCTGGGGAGATGAGGAGGCAGGGCGCCTCCCGGACTGGTTTTACGCGGACAATATCCGGCTCAACCTGAACGTCGTCGGGATGGCGCCCAATGGCGCCGTCCTGCACTCTCCGCAGAATCCCAGCATCTTCGGGGCCGACGAGCTGTTCTATGTCCTCGAGGGCAAGATGGTCCAGGCCAACCCGGTGACCGGCGAGGTCCTGGTGATCAAGCCCGGCGAGGCGGCGTTTTTCCGCAAGGACACGTGGCACCACCAGTGGAATTACAGCAATCACCAGCTGCGGATGCTGGAGTTCTTCCAGCCGGCGCCGAAGACCGGGACCGGCGGCAAGTACGCCCGGTCCAAGGAGAACATCCTGCCGCCCTACAAGCACACCCGTGATGAGTTTCTCGGCCGCTGGCCGATGGCCCGCGAGGAAGCGGACAAGGGACAGACGATGTGGGCGGTCCGCGACGCCGACATCCTGTGGCGGCTGGAGGGCGGTACTCGGGGCCGGGAGCTGCTGGTCGGCATCATGGCCAGCACCGAGCACATGACCGTTGGCAAGATCGAGTTCCTGTCCGGCCAGCGCAGCTCGGAGTTCGTGCATCGCGGCGACAAGGTCGTGGTCCTGGAAGAGGGCAACCTGCACATCGAGTTCCCGGAGGCCAAGCGCTGGGTCGAGCTCGGCGCCTGGGATGGCTGCCGGATCCCGGAGGGCACCCGGCACTCCTTCTACAACATGTCGCACGAGCCGGCCAAGGCGGTCTTCTGCGTGGCTCCCGACTATCTCCCGGGATGTGCCGAATGAGCGCGGGCCTGCGCGCCGCCGTGCTGGCCGAGCACGGCTACCACGACCTGGAGTTCTGGTACCCGGTGCTGAGACTCCGCGAAGCCGGGGCCGACGTCTCGGTCATCGGCCCGTCGCGGGAAGAGACCTACCGCAGTTCGCTCGGCTACCCGGTCATCCCCGATGACGATCTGGCCGGGGCCGCACAGGTGGACTACGACGTGCTGATCGTGCCGGGTGGCGCGGCGGCCGCGCGGCTGGCCGGGAACGCCGCTGCCCGGAATCTGGTCCAGGCCCATCTCGGCCGGGGCCGGACCATCGCCCTGCTCGGCGCGGACGGCAGCCACTCTGATCTGACCGGGGAGACCGATGCCGCCGCGGCCAACGGCCTGGTCCTCCGGTACGCCAGCGCTGACGACCTGCCCGCGCTCGTCCCGGCCCTGCTCCACCACGAGTCCACGCCGATGCGCGGTACCCGGGTGCTCGTCCTAGCCGAGAGCCAGTACCAGGAACTCGAGCTCTGGTACCCGGTGCTGCGGTTCCGGGAGGCGGGCGCGGACGTCGCCGTCGGGGCGCCTGAGGCCGGTGCGCTGTACTCCAGCAAGCTCGGCTATCCGGTCCGTTCCGACGTGTCCGTCGCCGACATCGATCCGGCCGATGTGGATGTGCTCGTCATCCCGGGCGGCTTCGCCCCAGAGGCGATGCGCCGGAGCGCGGCACTGCTCGACCTGGTCCGTAAGTGCCACACGAACGGGCAGTTCGTCGCGGCGATCTGCCACGCCGGCTGGGTGCTGGCCTCGGCTGGGATCGCGAAGGGCCGCCAGCTCACCTGCGTGCCGGTCATCCGGGACGACGTCATCAGCGCCGGGGCGAGCTACCTGGACCAGCCGGTGGTCCGGGACGGCAACCTGATCACCTCCCGGCTGCCGAATGACCTGGACGCATTCTGTGCGGAAATCATCCGGGCGGTGGCAGAGCACGCCGGGCCGCGCGGGGATGGCCACTCCTGGCCGTCCGGCGAGCGCCGGTCCCGGCCCGCATACACCGTACCCGCGGTGCTCCGGCAGGCCCCCGGCGGCCGGGCCACGGCGAACTACCGCACCGTGTCGGTACCGCGGGGATGACACCGGCCGGAGCGGTGCGGCAACCATTCGAGGAGGAAACTGACGTGGCAGTCATCCGCACAGTGCTGGGCGACGTCCCATCGGAGCAGGCTGGCGTGACGCTCGCGCATGAGCACATCCTGTACGCCTACCCCGGCGCCGACCTGGACCACCGGACGCGGTTCGACTTCGAGGAGGTGGCGGACCGGGTCGCGGGCACGTTGCGCGGCGGGCTCGACGACAACGGTGTGGCCACTCTCGTGGAGATGACCCCGGCCGAGGTGTACCGGCACCCGCTGCTGATGAAGGCCGTCTCCGAGCAGAGCGGGGTCAACGTCGTTGCGGTCACCGGCTTCTTCCCGGAGACCATGGGCATTCCTTATTACTGGCGGCGGCAGACCGTGCCGGAACTCACCGAGTTCTTCGTCGCCGACCTCACCGAAGGCATGATCTTCCAGGCTGAGCAGACCGGCATCCGAGCTGGCGCTATCAAGATCGCGACTGGGGGAGAGGGCGTGTCCACCGAGCCGAGCCCGGTGGGCGAGCACGGTCGCCGGATTACCAAGATCGAGGACCGGATCATCCGTGCCGCCGCGCACGCTCAGCAGCAGGTGGGCTGCGCGATCAACACGCACACCGACCCGAACGACTACGCGGTCACCAACCCCGGGATCGAGCAGCTCGACATCCTGCAAGAAGAGGGGGTCGACCCGAGGAAGGTGATCATCGGTCACCCGTTCATCCAGCCTCGGGACATGGACCAGGTGGCCGAGATCTGCGCCCGCGGTGCGGCGGTGAACGTCGACCACGTGGGCATCCCATGGAAGCACGACAGCCCCGACCAGATCGACGGGCAACTGGCCGAGCGCATCGCCGACATCATTGGGCGAGGCTATGCCGGGCAGATCACGCTGTCCTACGACCGGTGGTTCTTCAACCCGCGGGCGAAGGTCACCGACCTCGATCCTGAGTTCCTTAATGCCAAGGTCCCCTACAACCACATGTTCGACTCGTTCCTGCCGCGGCTGGGCAAACTGGGCATCAGCGAGGAGGTCATCCGCGGCATGCTCGTCGACACGCCGCGGCGGATCTTCGAACTGACCCCGGCGTAGGGGGCATGCGGACGAGTTCCCCGGTCCGCGGGCTCAGCCAGCCGAGTGTGGCGGCTCCGGCGATTGCGATCTTCGTCATGTTCGGCCTGCCTGACGGTATGCTCGGCGCGGCCTGGCCGGCCGTGCGTGCCGATCTCGGGCTGCCGGTGGCCGCGCTGGGCGTGCTGCTGGTCAGCAACACCGTCGGCTTCCTGCTGACCTCGACGGCCAACGGCGGGCTGGCCGACCGGGCCGGACCCCGCATCGCGGTGCTCGCCGCGGCGGCGGTGACGCTGGCCGGCTCGCTCATCGTCGCGGTGAGCCGGCTGCTGGCCCTGCTGGCCCTGGGCGTCCTCGTGCTGGGCGCCTGTGGGGGCGTGCTCGACCCGACTCTGAGCACACTCGCATCGCTGGAGCGGCGGCACCGCCTGCTGAACCTCATGCACGGCGGCTACGGGCTCGGCGCCGCGCTCGCCCCCCTGCTGGTCGCCGTGGCTGTCGTACTCGGCTCGTGGCGGGGCGCGTACGTCGCGCTCGCGCTCAGCCAGGTCGCGATCTGCACCTGGTGGGGCAGGGCCACCGCGCATGCCAGGGCGCCCCTGAATGGCCCGCTTCCCGCCGCCCGCGAGCCCTCAGCGCCAGAACGATCCGACCCTGGCACAGCCCCAGCCACGTGCCGAGGTTGCGGCGGCAGCGGATGGCGGCCGGCCGTAATGGGGATCACTACCTTCTTCTTCGTCAGCGGGCTGGAAATCGCCATCGGCGCGTGGGCCGCGACCTACCTACGCGGGCCGCTCCGGCTGTCCGCCGCGCTGACCGGGGTGGGCGTGTTCACGTACTGGGCCTCGTTGACGGCGTCGCGGATCGTCGCCGGGGCGCTGCCGCACCGCCGCGGGCCGCGGGAGCTCGCCCTGGCCGGCTCGGTGGCCGCGGTGGCGGGCACGGCGGTGCTGTGGTGGGGGCCCGACGCGCTGATGGCCATCGCCGGGCTGATCGTCGCGGGCGTCGGAACCGGCCTGGTCTTTCCGGCCCTGACCAGCCTGACCCCGGCGCGCGTAGGGCCGTCGCTGGCGCCCCGGGTAATAGGCTGGCAACTGGCCGCGGGCGCAGTGGGGGCGGCGGTGCTGTCATCGGCGATCGGCGTGGGATTGCAGCGGATCGGCCTGACGATGACCGGGCCGCTACTCACCGCGCTGGCGATCGTCGCCGGGGCGCTGACCGTGGCCCTGGACTGGATGGCGCGGCGGCGCTCTACGGTCGCTCCGGTGGAGAGGTGATGCGGACCGGCCCGGCCGGCGTGGTGGCGGCCGTGGACTGGGGCGGGACCTGGATCCGGGCCGCTCTGGCCACCGGGGACGGGGAGTTGCTGCGCACGGTCCGGCGGCGCCGCCCGGCCGAGGTCCAAGCGCAGTGCGACCTGGTGTGTGACCTCGTGGCGGAGTTGGGCGCCGGGGCCGGCCGGCCCGCGGTGGCGCTAGGCGTGGGGATCGCCGGAATCACCCGGCGCGGGTACGTGGAGTCGGCGTCGAACATCGGGATCCGTCGGCCGTTCCCGCTGGCCACCCGGCTGCAGGCCGGAAGCGGGCTGCACACCGTCGTAGTGAACGACACTCAGGCGGCGGCGATCGCGGAGACGGCCGTAGTCCGCGCGGGCACCAGCGTACTGCTGACCGTCGGAACGGGGATCGGTGGCGCGATCGTAGCGGATGGGCAGCTGGTGACCGGCGGTGGCGCAGCGGGCGATTACGGCCACATGGTGGTAGCGATGGACGGGCCCGTCTGCAACTGCGGTGGGCGTGGCTGCTTGGAGCAAGTGATCTCGGGCCGGACGCTGAATCTGGTGGCGGCCCACCTGGCCGAGTCCGGCGCATCCGGGTGGCTGGCCAGGCGCGCGGCCGAGCAAGGCAGCGTCCATGCCGGGGACCTGGAGCTGGCCGCACAGGCGGGTGACGGCGCGGCAAGCCACGCGCTAGCGGAGGCAGCGGGGGCACTGGTCGCTGGGCTGCGATCCATCACTGCGGCCACCGATCCGGACGTCATCGTGCTCGGCGGGGGTTTGCTCGCGCGCGGCCTGCTGCTCACCGGGTTGGTCCAGGAGCGGTGGGCGACGCAGCGTCCACACTGGACGAAGACCGAGTTGAGGCTGGCCTCGTTCGGCTCAGAAGCAGGCTTGCGGGGCGCCGCGCTGCTGGCCTCCCGACGCATCTGACGCTGAGCATCGCCCGTTGCCGGGCTCGTGCCGCCCTGGGACCGTGGCCGATGGGTTGCTGCCCGCCGCGCCGCCGGAGCTGAGAAGTCCGGCGGTGCGGAGCAGCTCGTGACCCTGCCCGGTGTCGGGCGCCAGACGGCCAACCTGGTGCTAAGCGATGCCTTCGGCAAGCCAGCTTCACCATCACCCACCGTGGGCACATGACGCTGCCAAGGCCCCGAAGTTCATCGGCCCGGCCATCATGGCAGCGCGAGCAGTCCCGCGTGCCATCCCCGGCGGCCCTAGGCCGCGCGGCGGAGCCGGGCGGCGTCACGGCGGTGGAACGCCAGAGTACGGACGTCCTGTCTCCAGCTGGGGACGATGGCGGCCAGTGTCAGGTAGCCGCCAATGGCGACGGCCACCCAGGTGGCGAGTGCGGCAAGCAAGGCCGCGCCGAGCGGGATCCGGGCCGTGCTGGCCGCCACGACCCCCGCGAAGCCGATGAGCGCGACGGCACCGGGCACTGCGCCCTCCACTTCGGTCACGGCCGGCCCACGGCCCTCGTGCCGCTCGATGATGGTCAGCGTGGCCGGCAGGACGGCCGGCGCGGCCAGCATCACCCCACCGGCCGCCTTCCCGGCCAGCACGCCAATCAGCCCGGCCACTACGGAGATGGTGGCGCCGAAGGCGAAACGAACGACGAGAGCAGGCAGCGGGATCTCGCGTAGCGCCCCGACATCGACGGCGAACAGTCGGCCGGGCGCGACGCCGGTACTGCGGCTGGTATCCGCCTGCCGCCTGGCCCGGCTGCCCGGCTGTCGCCCGGCCTGGCCGCCCACTGGCAGGCCGGACGGGGATCGGGCACTTGCCGCGCCTGCCACCGGAAGCGCGATTGCGCCGCCGACCGTGAGCCAGACAGTCCAGAGCACGGCCGAACCCCAGACCGTGCCCCAGCGGCTCACGGCCGGTATCGCGGCCGTGCACGCCACCGCTAGGGCGACCGCGCCGGCGATCATCCCGGTGGCGGAGACCCGGGCCGAGGCTTCGCCCTCAGCCAAGGCGATCACGAGCAGATTACCCAGCGCAACCGCGGGAGAAGCGCCGAAGATGCCTGCGAACCGCTTGGGCTGCAGCAACTCGCCAAGCACCGCGAACAGGGCGACGAAGAGACCCCCGTTGATCGCCTTGACGCAGATGAGCAGTGCAGTGGACATGAGATGATTCCCGTTGCTGGGGTACGCCGCTAACCACCAGCCAGGCGGTTAAACGTCGGGCGGCGCTCAGCGGCGCGTTGCTGGCAAGACCGCGGATTCCAGTCACCTCTCGGCTGCCTTTCAGGTGCCACCTGGACAAATTCTCCTCCGGGCACTGTGGCTCTTGCCGCCCAGGTCGTCACCCGGCTCCTGCGAGCGGTCAGCCGGGTCGTGACCGTTGCCGTGTGTGCAGGCGGTCACTGCGCTGCAGGCCCCGGCATCCCAAGATCCACTCCCGGGACCGCGCCGGTCATACACAGGTGGGTTTCGCGGATCGCGCCCGTGGGCTCGGGTCGTTACGCCGGATAGCGTCGGCGAGCCTGTGTGTCGCGCCGCTCCGGCGCCGGGCTACGCCGTGGCGCAGCCACCGAGGCAGGAACTGAACAGCACCGGGCAGCAGCACGGCCACTCTGATAGCTGGGCCTTCCAGGGACCAGGCCGGCGCCAGCCGGCCCGCGACCGCCCAGCCAGCCCACCTATGAGCCAGCCCAGCTGTGAGCCAGCACTTCTCAGCGGGCGGATGCCTGCTTGGCTGGGTCAGCCATGGTGTTGAGCTGCGTATCTGGCTGATAGGTGTAAGCGGCCTCGCGTACCGCCTCATGGGACTCCAGCGCGGCACCGAGCCCGCCGCCCAGCGTCGCGATCGAGGTGGCGAGCCAGGCGAGCCTGATCTGGTCAGCCACGCCCGCCGGGTGGCCGAGCTGCATGCTGAGCAGGTCTCGTGGTATCAGCAGCAGCGCGGCGACCAGCATGGCGGCGAAGAGGGCGAAGTAGAGCACGGCCACGCCGATGCCGACCGTGGCCGCGGTGACTATGTTGAACAAGATGACCTGCTCGCGCGCGCCCGGGTGCGGGCTGCGCTCCCACAGTCCGGTTGCGATCACGATGGTCAGGCAGGTGGCGGCCACCGAGCCAACTGTGATAACGGTGAGCCGCACCGGCCCGAGGTAATAGGCGAGCCGCCAGATGTCGCTGGTCACCAGGGCGAACACGCCGGCTGCGACGGCCGCGGCCAGGGCGCGGATCAGCCGCAGCGCGAGCCGCCACGGGCGGTTGGCCCGGAGCATGCCCAGCAGCAGCCAGACATTGCCGGTGAAGACGCGCGCGGCAAAGCCCACGTCGTGCTCTCCGTGCTCGATCTGCCTGCCCAGTTCAGCCATCCGCCGGGTCACGGCACCGGCGAGCGGGCGGCGGCGCCGCCCGGCGGCATCTGAGGCCGGCGCGATGTCGCCGAGCATGTGCCCGATCAGGCGGACGATCGCCTCGGCGGCGCGCTTGCGTACCGCGACCGGGCCGAGCGCGGGCATGGACAGCACGGCAACCCCGTGGGTAGGGC
>Ga0335073_10006553_pt1 | contig 16363 bp, 13 predicted proteins | sample Lox_Sample_22_FD_207093 | JGI IMG/M metagenome (GOLD analysis project Ga0335073, IMG submission 207093) | Soil microbial communities from Loxahatchee National Wildlife Refuge, Florida, United States - Lox_Sample_2.2 | ecosystem: Environmental > Terrestrial > Soil > Wetlands | place: USA... | reverse complement strand
GAGATTCATGCCGTCGTGCAGGCTGTTGACCAGGCAGAAGTCGGCCGCGCGATACAGCTCGAACACGCATTCGGGAGGCTGATGCTCGTCGACGAGCACGATCGGGCGCCAGGCCGAGGTGGCGAACCGGGAATTGATGCGCTCGGCCTCGGCGAGTGTCTGGCGCTGCAGGGTCTGGTAGGCGGGCAAGCTGCTGCGCGAGGGCGATGCGACCTGCAGCAAGGCGATGCGGCCGCACAGCTGCGGCTGCTGCGTGAGCAGCGTCTCGAGCGCGTGGAAGCGCTCGACGATGCCCTTGGTGAAATCCCAGCGCTCCACCCCCAGTCCGAGCTGCACGTCGGGCCCGATCCCGTAGTGCGCGCGCACCCTGCGGCGCGCATCCTCGACGGGCGGCAGCGTCGCGAGCCAGCGCGGCGGCCATTCGATCGAGATCGGATAGGCCGCGACCCGGCACACCCGCCCCTGCAACGTCACCGTCATGTGCTCGTGGTCGATCTGGCATTCGACGAAGCGGTCGACCGTGTCGAGGAAATTCTGGCAGTGATAGCGAGTGTGAAACCCCAGGATGTCGGCCGACAGCATGTGCAGCAGCACCTCGCGCTTCCATGGGCACACGCCGAAGGTCTCCGAGTTGGGCCAGGGAATGTGCCAGAACAGCGCGATGGTCGCCTTGGGAATGCGCTCGCGGATGAGCCTCGGCAGCAGCGCGAAATGAAAATCCTGGATCAGCACCACCGGGCTGTCGGTGCTCGCCTCGACGGACACGACTTCCGCGAAGCGCGCGTTGACCTCCTCGTAGGCATGCCAGTCGCTGCGCCGAAAGGCCGGACGGACGTAGGCGAGGTGGCACAAGGGCCACAGGCCTTCGTTCGAGAAGCCGTAGTAGTAGCCCTGCTCCTGAGCTTCACTCAGCCAAACCCGGCGCAAGGTATAGGACGGGTTGTCGGGCGGCACCCCTATGTGGTCGAAGCGATCGACCGTCTCCCGGTCGGCGGAGCCGCCGCCATGGGCGATCCAGATGCCGGAACAGGCGCGCATGATGGGCTCGAGCGCGGTGACCATGCCGCTCGCCGGCACCTGCACCACCGGACGGTGCTCGGCGTTGTAGTTGTGAATGTAGGGCTCGCGGTTCGAGACGATGATCACCTGCGAGGAATGCAGGTGCTCGCGCACGACCTGCCGCAGCGCCTGCGGCGTCCAGTTCTCGCGAAAATCGATCTCCAGCCGTTGGCGCTCCTCGACTTCGGCGAGAACCTGACGCACCTGGGACAGAATCGGAAGCGAGGAGCGGGGCGACTGGGCATCGTCCAGGAAGCGTTTGCCGCGGATGTCACCGAGCAGGACCTTGACCCAGCGGCGCAGCGCGAACCAGGCGACCAGCACCACCAGCAACGCGAGCAGCAGGATCGAGATGCCGACGAACACCAGGATGAAATCGCGCGCCGTGCGCTGACGCCGGTCGACGAAGCTCAGGTCGGACAGCACCAGCACCCGGTACGGCGTCGGTTGCCCGGCATCGAAGTCGAAGCGCGACACCTCGATCGAGCCGGAGGGAAGCTGAGCGATGCCGCTGGAGAACGGCTTCGACTTGCCCTGCTCCTCGCAGGAGATGGCGCGCGGAGCGCGCTCCGTCTTCGCGATGGTGGTCCCATCGGGCCGGCAGACGAGCACGCCGATCAAGCGCTCATCGGCGGTCATCTTGGCCAGGTAGTTTCTGAGGTGGCTCTCGTTGCCCTGGCCGACGAGCTCGGCGAGCGGCTCATCCATGGTGTGCATGACGAGCTGCGCGCGCACTTCGACGTCGCTGCTGAACCATTCGGCGAGCAGCCGCTGGATGTACGGCAGGCCCAGATAGGCGACCACGCACGAGGCGAGGGTGAGCGGCAGCACGATGCGCAGAATGATCGAGCGAAACACGCGGTTCCTGAGCTGCCTCGAAAGCCGGCGAGATGCCGCAAGCAAAATACCGAAATTTTCGCGCGCAGTCTGCTGTTCGTCGGGACGTGGCGACGCAGCCGCGCGCCCGGGCTCGATTCGGCGCGGCATGTAAAAATTACACGTGGCCCGCCTGCGCCGCGTGCGCTATGGTTCGGGCAATGCGCGCCACGACCTCGCCGAGCTCCGCTCCCGCTCCATCGCTCGCGTGGAGTCTGTTCCTCGACGTCGATGGAACCTTGCTCGCGCTCGCCGATACGCCCACGGCGGTGATGGTCGACGACGCGCTCAAAGAACTGCTCGCGCGAGTCGCGCGCAGTCTGGGCGGCGCGCTCGCGCTGGTGAGCGGACGCAACATCGATGCGATCGATCGCCTGTTCGCCCCGCTGCGCCTGCCGGTCGCGGGGCTGCATGGGCTCGAGCGACGCACGGCGTCGGGAACGCTGCACACTGCAGGCGAGTCGCGCGCCCGGCTGGACCCGGTGCGCGCCTGTCTCGCTGCGTTCGTCGAGGCCCATCCGGGCACTCTGCTCGAGGACAAGGGAGGCACGCTCGCGTTGCACTACCGTCTGGCGGCTCACTTCGCCGAGACCGCGCGACGTGTGATCGACGCCGCGGCGCAGGCACTGCCCGGCTATCACGTGCAGGAAGGCAAGATGGTGCTCGAGCTCAAGCCGGCGGGCATCACCAAGGCGACCGCGGTGCAGGCCTTCATGCAAGAGCCGCCGTTCCGCGGCCGTACGCCGGTGTTCGTCGGCGACGACATCACCGATCGCGACGGGCTCCGGTTCGCCGAAGGCGCCGGGGGCGTGTCGATCGCGGTCGGCGATCGGATCGAGGGACAGTATCGGCTCGCGGACCCCGAGCAGGTGCGCCGCTGGCTCGCATCCGTGGCGGCGCTCGACACGGCAGGTCAGTCGCGCAACTGACCGTCGCCGCGCACCACGTACTTGTAGCTGGTCAGCTGCTCCACGCCGACCGGCCCGCGCGCGTGGAACTTGTCGGTGCTGATGCCGATCTCCGCACCCATGCCGAACTCGCCGCCGTCGGCGAACTGCGTCGAGGCATTGTGTAGAACGATGGCGCTGTCGACTCGCGTGAGGAAGCGCTCGGCCGCGGCGAGGTCGTCGGTGACGATGCAGTCGGTGTGCTGGGAGCCGTACGTGGCGATGTGCGCGATGGCCGCGTCCAGGTCATCGACCACGCGCGCGGCGATGATGGCGTCGAGGTATTCGGCATACCAATCCTCCTCGCCGGCGCGCTTGACGCGCGGGTCGACGCGCGCAACCGCCGCATCGCCCCGCACCTCGCACCCCGCCTCGAGCAGCGCGAGGACGAGCGGCGCGAGATGCGTATCCGCGCAGCCGCGATCCACGAGCAGCGTCTCCGCGGCACCACAGATCCCGGTACGCCGCATCTTGGCGTTGAGCACGATGTTGCGCGCCATGGAGAGATTCGCGGCGCGCTCGATGAACACGTGACAGACTCCCTCGAGGTGCCCGATCACCGGCACGCGCGCCTCGTCCTGCACTCGCGCCACCAGCGTCTTGCCGCCGCGCGGCACGATCACGTCGATGTGGTCGCGCATCTCGGCCAGCATGTAGCCGACGGCGGCGCGATCCGTGGTCGGTACCAGCTGAATCGCCGCGCCCGGCAGGCCCGCCGCGGCGAGCCCGGTCGCGAGCGCGGTATGCACGGCGGCGTTGGAGCGCGCGCTCTCCGATCCGCCGCGCAGGATGACCGCATTTCCGGATTTGAGGCACAGCGCGCCCGCATCCGCGGTCACGTTCGGGCGGCTCTCGTAGATGATTCCGATGACGCCCAGGGGCACTCGCCGGCGCTCGATGCGCAAGCCGTTCGGGCGCGTCCATTGCGCGAGCACGGTGCCGATCGGATCGGCGAGCTTTGCGACGTCCTCGAGGGCGCGGGCCATGGACTCGATGCGCCGTTCGTCGAGCTTCAGGCGGTCGAGGAGCGGTGCGCTCGCAGCGCGCGCGCACGCCTGGCGCAGGTCCTCGGCGTTGGCCGCCAGAATCTCACTGCGGCCATTGCGCAGCGCCGCGGCCGCGGCCGCGAGCGCCCGGTTCTTCTGATCGGCGGTGGCGCGCTCGAGCTCGAGTGCCGCGCCGCGCGCCGCGCGTCCGATCGCATCCATGAGGTCGGGCAGCTCAGTCATCGGCGCCTCCGGTCACCGGCGTGCGCAACAGCACGAGGTCGTCACGATGCACGATCTCGTCGCGCCCGCGAAACCCGAGCAACGACTCGATCTGCGCGGATTTGCGCCCGAGGATGCGCGCCGTGTCGGCATCGGAGTAGGCGCAGATGCCGCGCGCGACCTCGACCCCGTCCGGCCCGAAGATGCTGACCGTATCGCCCCGGTCGAAGCGTCCGACGGCACGGGTGACCCCGGCCGGGAGCAGGCTTTTGCCTTGCATCAATGCGCGCACCGCGCCCTCATCCACGCTGATCGCCCCGGCCGGGCGCAGAGTGCCGGCGATCCACTGCTTGCGCGCCGCCGACGGGGTGGACGAAGGCACGAACCAGGTGCAGCGCGCGCCCTCTTCGATGCGTTTGAGAGGGCTCTGGTGCGCACCCTTGGCAATGCACAAATGGCAACCCGCCCCGACCGCGATCTTGGCGGCGGCGATCTTGGTTTGCATGCCTCCCGATCCGACCCCGCTGGTGGCGCCCCCGGCCATCGCCTCGATGGCGGGCGTGATATCGAGCACGCGCGCGAGAAACTCCGCGGCCGGATCCTCGTTGGGATTCGCGGTGTAAAGGCCGTCGATATCGGACAGAAGCACCAGGCAGTCGGCCGCGGTCATCTGCGCCACCCGCGCGGCCAGTCGGTCGTTGTCGCCGTAGCGAATCTCCGCCGTCGCGACCGTGTCATTCTCGTTGATCACGGGTACCGCCCCGAGTGCCAGCAGCGTGTTGAGCGTACCGCGGGCGTTCAGGTACCGCCGCCGCTGCTCGGTGTCGCCCAGGGTCAGCAGGATCTGTGCGACGGTGATGTCATGCGCCTCCAGAAGCTCCTTGTAGGCGTGCGCGAGCCGGATCTGTCCGACCGCCGCCGCAGCCTGACTCTCTTCGAGTTTCAGCTTGCCCTGATTCAAACCGAGGTGGCGACGGCCGAGCGCGATCGCGCCCGAGGAGACCAGGATGACTTCCTGGCCGCGCTTGCGCAAGCGAGCCACGTCGGCGGCGAATCCCTCCAACCAGGTACGGTTGAGCCGGCCCTTCTCGGCGTCGACCAGCAACGCGGAGCCGACCTTGACGATGACGCGCTTGGCCTCGACCAAGCGACGCGCGCTCGATTTGCGGTCCGCGACGTTCATGGAGCGCCATATTGCCATTTACTTAGCGAAGCGGCCTCCCCTAATATGCGCCTTGCAGCCAGCTCAGCACTCCTAGTCAGCACTTCAATAAGGACGATCTTTCCGTGGGCAGAGAATACGAGCCGACCGTCGGGCAGTGGTACGAGGATCTGGAAAACGACGAGACCTTCCAGGTACTGCGGGTCGATGAGGATCGCGAGATCGTGGAGATCCAGCACCTCGATGGGGACATCGAGGAGCTGGATGTGGACGGCTGGGCGGAGCTCGATCTCGAGCTCACCGAGGAACCGGAAGGATGGTCGGGATCCCGGGCCGAGCGCGACGAAGACGAGGAAGAAGACGAGGACGAGGACTGGGACGAGGATGAGGACGACGAGGACGACGACGACCTCGACGACGAAGACGACGAAGAACGCGACGAGTACTAGACTGCGCGCGAGCCGGGCGAATCCAGCGCCCGGCGCCCTGCACTCGCGCCCTTCAGATCCGCTCGAGCCAGCCGTGACGGTCGGCAGCTTCGCCTTGCTGAATCGCGACCAGCTGCGCGCGCAGCGCGCGTGTCAGCGGTCCCACCTCGCCCCCGGCGACTCGATGCTCCGTACCCCGATAGATCAGCGTGCCGACGCCCGCCAGCACGGCCGCGGTGCCGGATAGCGCCGCCTCGCCGCTCTTGGTCCACTCGAGCATCTCGCTCACCTGGAACACCCGCTCGGACACCTTGAAGCCGCCGTCACGCGCCAGCGTCAACATGGAATCGCGCGTCACGCCGTGCAAGAAAGTCGTATCGAGTCCGCGCGTCAAGAGCTCGCCGTCGCGGATCAGGAGGAAATTGGCGGCGCCCGTCTCCTGCACCTCGCCGCCCGGGCAGAACAACACTTGGTCCGCCTGGTACTTGGCGCGCGCGCTCAGGGTCGGACCCATCGCCGCGGCATAGTTGCCGCCGGTCTTGACCATGCCCATCTGCGCAGCCGAGCGCGTGTGCTCGTCGTCGATGAGAATCCGCAGCGGCTTCATGCCGCCCGCGAAGTAGTCCCACACCGGACTTGCGAGCACCAGAAGCAGCGCATCGGTCGCGGGCGTCGCCGCGGCGCCGATGTTGGCCGTGGTACCGAACAGGAGCGGGCGCAGGTAGAGCGCGCCCGGAGCTTCCGGCACCGAATCGCGGCAGCGTGTGACCACCGACCGCACCATGTCCGCAAGCTGGGCCGCGTCGGGCTCGGGCAGCGCCAGCTGGCGCGCGCTCTGACGCATGCGATCGATGTGACGATTCATGCGGAACCCATGCACCGAGCCGTCGGCGTGCCGAAATACCTTGAAGCCTTCGAAGCAGGTGCTGGCGTAATGCAGCACATGCGCCGCCGGCGACAGCTGGATCGCCTCGACCGGCTTGAGCTCAGACCTGCTCCAGCGTCCGTTCTCGTAGGTGGCGCTCGCCATGTACGGCGCAAGGACGGTGCCGAATGCGGGTCGCTTCGGTTCTGCGGTGGCTCGTTGGGCTTGTGCGTTCATGGTTCATTCACCTTGCAATGAAGATCGTGGCCGGATGCTCGATGAGCTCCTTGAGCGCTTGGATCATCGCAGCCGCATCATAACCGTCCACGAAGCGGTGATCGAATGACGACGATAAGTTCATGATTCGGCGGATGGCGACCGCGCCTTGGTGAACCACCGGACGCTCCACCGCCTTGTTGAGCCCGATGATCGCGACTTCCGGGGTATTGATGATCGGCGTCGAAGCGATGCCGCCGAGCTTGCCGAGGCTCGTGATCGTGATGGTCGAGCCGCCGAGCTCCTCGCGTGCCGCCGTGTTGGCGCGAGCCCGCTCGCTCACGCGGCGGATCTCGGCCGCGAGCTCGCGCAGTGCAAGCGACTCCGCATGGCGCACCACGGGCACCTTGAGACCGTCCGGCGTCTGCGTGGCGATGCCGACGTGCACCGAGCGATGTCGTACGAGCACGCCCCGGGCCGCGTCATAAAGCGCGTTGCATTGCGGAAACGAGGCGAGCGCGCGCACCAGGGCGGCCGTGACCAGCGGCAGATACGTGAACGTCGGCTCGCCCTTGGCGAGCTTGCCATTGAGATGCTGGCGCAGCGCCTCGAGCTCGGTGACGTCGACTTCCTCGACGTAGGCAAAGTGAGGAATGGTGCGCTTGGCCTCGCTCATGCGCTCCGCAATCAAGCGTCTGAGGCCGATGACCTTGATCTCGCTGGTCTCGGCCGCCGCCGGCGTCGGCATCGCCGGTTCTGCGGCCGGACCGGGGCGCGCCGATCGGCTCGCGCCCTCACCCGAACCCGCACTCGCGTTCGCACCCGAACCCGCACTCGCCGTCGCGAGATCGTCGCGCACGATGCGTCCACCGGGTCCGCTGCCGACGACGGTCGCGAGGTCGATGCCGGCCTCGTGCGCGCGCCGCCGATTGGCGGGCGAAGTCATGATGCGAGTGGCCGGTACGGCGCGCGGCACTGCTGCCTCGGGGGGTGGCGCCGTGGCCGCCACGCGGGGCATCGCGGAGTCCGCGCGGGGCGCCGGCGCGGGCGGCGCGGAAACCGCCGCCTTGGCGGGCGCTGCCGCGCCGAGCTCGAAGACAATCAGCGGTGAACCGACCGCGACCTTGTCGCCGGGCGCGCCGGTCACCGAGACGACCCGTCCGCTGACCGGCGCCGGCACTTCGACCGCCGCCTTGTCGGTCATGACCTCGACGATCACCTGATCCTCGCTCACTTGCGCGCCGGGCTCGGTATGCCAGGCGACGATCTCGGCCTCGACCGTGCCTTCGCCCAGATCCGGCATCTTGAATACGAACTGGCTCACGGCGACTCCATCACGGCCTTGATGGCCTTGGCGACCCGGGCCTGGCCCGGGAAGTATTCCCACTCGAATGCATGTGGGTACGGTGTATCCCAGCCGGCGACCCGCTGAATCGGCGCCTCCAGGCTCCAGAAGCATTCCTCCTGCACCACGGAGAGGATCTCCGCGCCGAAACCGGAAAAGCGCGTGGCTTCGTGCGCAACCACGCAGCGGCCCGTCTTGGTGACGGAGGCCGCGATCGTTTCGACATCGAGCGGCACCAGCGAGCGCAAATCGATCACCTCCGCATCGATCCCGAGCGAGGCCGCGGCGGCGAGCGCGACGAACACCATGGTGCCGTAGGTGACGATGGTGAGATCGGAACCGGCGCGCACCACGTCCGCCTTGCCGAACGGGATGGTGTAGTGTCCCTCCGGGACTTGCCCTTTGGGATGAGTGCTCCAGGGAACGGCAGGCTTGTTCGGATCCCCATCGAAGGGCCCGTTATAGACGCGCTTCGGCTCGAAGAACACCACCGGGTCGTCATCCTCGATGGCGGTGATGAGCAGGCCCTTGGCATCGTAGGGATTGCTCGGCATGACGACCTTCAGGCCGCTGACGTGCGTGAAGATGCCCTCCGGGCTCTGCGAGTGCGTCTGCCCACCGCGGATGCCCCCGCCGCAGGGCGTGCGGATCGTGACCGGCGCGTAAAACTCCCCGGCGCTTCGATAGCGCAGGCGCGCGAGCTCGCTCACGATCTGATCGAACCCCGGATAGATGTAGTCGGCGAACTGGATCTCCGCGACGGGACGCAGCCCGTTCACCGCCATTCCGATGGCGGCCGCGACGATACCGCCCTCGGCAATCGGCGTATCGAGCACGCGGTGCTCGCCGTATTTGCGCTGCAACCCCTCGGTGGCGCGGAACACCCCGCCGAAATAGCCGATGTCCTCGCCCATGAGCACCACGGACGGATCGCGCCCCAGCATGATGTCCATGGCGGAGTTCAGCGCCTGAATCATGTTCATGCTGGCCACGGTGTCAGCCCCGCTCCGCGCGCATCTGCTCGCGCTGCTTGAGCAGATGCTTCGGCATCTCCTTGAACACGTCCTCGAACATGAGATCCGAGTTGAGCCTCGGGCCCTCGCTCATCGTGCCGTAGGTGATGGCCTGCTGCCAGCTGGCCGCGACCAGCGCCTCGAGCTCGGTGGCAAGCGCCCGATGGCGCTCCTCCGACCATTCGCCCAGCTTGATCAAGTGCTGCTTGAGCCGCTCGATGGGATCACCGAGGGGCCAGTGTTCCTGATCGTCCTTGGCGCGATAGCGCGCCGGATCGTCGCTGGTCGAGTGCGCAGCGGCGCGATAGGTGACGAGCTCGATCAGCGTCGGGCCGGCTCCTGTACGGGCGCGCTGCGCCGCCCAGGCAGTGACCGCGTGCACGGCCAAAAAATCGTTGCCGTCGGCGCGAATCCCGGCGATGCCATAGCCGGGCCCGCGCGCCGCGAACGAGCGCTGCTCGCCGCCGGCGTAGCCCTGGAAGGTGGAGATGGCCCACTGGTTGTTCACGACGTTGAGAATGACCGGCGCCTGGTACACGGATGCGAACAGCAGCGCGTGATGAAAATCCGCCTCGGCGCTCGAGCCCTCCCCGATCCAGCTCGCCGCCAGATGATCCTCGCCCTTGAGCGCCGCGGCCATGGCCCAGCCGACCGCTTGCGGGAACTGCGTCGCGAGGTTGCCCGAGATCGAGAACAGATTCCCGGGACGCGAGTGATACATGACCGGTAGCTGCCGGCCCTTGCACATGTCGCGCGTGTTGGAGAGCAGCTGACACATGAGATCGACGAGCGGGATGCCGCGGGCGATGTGCAGGCCCTGATTGCGGTAGGAAGGAAACAGCATGTCGCCCGGACTCAAGGCCATGCAGGCCGCGACCGACACCGCCTCCTCCCCCAGCGAGCGCATGTAGAAGGAGATCTTGCCGGCACGCTGCGTGCGCTGCATGCGATCGTCGTAAAGGCGTGTGAGCAGCATGTGTCGCAAGCCGACCTGCAGTTCGGCCGGATCGAGGTGCGGGTTCCATGGACCGACCGCCTCATGCTCATCGTCGAGCACACGGACCAGTTCGGTCGCGAGCGGGCCCATGTCGAGTGCGCGCGCACTCACCTCCGGTCTGGCGACGGCGCCGGCCGGGGACAGATGCACATAGCCGAAGTCGGGCTTCTCACCGGGGCGCGCCGGCGGGCGCGGGAGATGCAAACGCATTTGCCTGCTCATCTTCATAAGTTACGCCGAAGCGGCCGGGATGTTGTATTCATTAGGGAGTCGCGGAATAATTCGGTATGTTCGTTCCGCTTGTTATCAATTAATGGAACATCCATCTCATCAGGGTATCGACCGGCTGGACCTGCGCCTGCTCGATATTTTACAGCGCCATGGCGCGCTTTCGGTGGCCGAAGTGGCCGCGCGCGCGCGCATTTCCACCACCACGTGCTGGCGACGGATTCAGCAGCTCGAGCGCGACGGCGTGATCAAGGGGCGTGTCGCCCTTCTCGATCGAAACGCCCTCGGCCTCGACGTCACGATCTTTGCCCACGTGAAACTCGCGACCACGGGCCGCGATGCGCTGGCCGAGTTCGAGGCCGCGATTCGCGACCGCGCCGAGGTGCTGGAGTGCTACACGCTCACGGGCGAATGGGACTTCCTGTTGAAGATCGTCACGCGCAATGTGAAGGCGTACGAGGCCTTCTACCTCGACTACCTGTCGCGCATCCCGTGCGTGCGCTCGGTCAACTCCTCGGTTGCGGTGACGGTCATCAAGGAATCGACCGCCTTGCCGCTCGCACCGCGCTAGCGTTGGCCTTCAGTCCGCGAGCAGCACGGTCGCCCCGACCGTGCGCCGGCTGGCGAGCGCGCGGTGCGCCGCGGCGGCCTCGGAGAGCTTCAGGCGCTGGCCGACGTGCGCGCGGATCTCACCGGCCGCGAGGCGCGCGAACAGGTCGCGCGCCCGCGCCTGGAGCTCGCCGCTACTCTTGATGTAGTCGAACAGCGTAGGCCGGCTCGCATAGAGCGAGCCGCCGGCGGCAAGGTCGGCGATCTTGAAGTCGGTGATCGGACCCGAGGATTGTCCGAAGGACACGAACATTCCGCGCGGCCGCAGGACCTTGAGCGAGCCGCGCCAGGTGTCCTTGCCGACCGAGTCATAGACGACGTGGCACCCGTCCTTGGCGATCTCCCGCACCTGTGCGGCGAAATCACCGCGCGAGGTGTCGATCACGTGGCCGTAGCCATGCGCCTCGGCAGTGGCGATCTTGGCAGCGGCGCCCACGGTGCCGATCGCCGTGGCACCGAGGAGTTTCAGCCACTGGCCGAGCACGAGGCCCACGCCGCCGGCCGCGGCGTGCACCAGTACCGTGTCGCCGGCCTTGACCGGGTAGCAAGAGGTCGCGAGAAACTGCGCGGTGAGCCCCTTGAGCATGACCGATGCCGCGACATCGAATGCGATCGAATCGGGCAGCTTCACCAGGCGGTCCGCCGCGATCACCCGGCGTGTGCGGTAGGCGCCCACTTGCATGACGTAAGCAACGCGATCGCCGGGCGCGACCCCGGTCACTCCCGGACCGACGTCCTCGACCACGCCGGCCGCTTCCGCTCCCGGGATGAGCGGGGTGCTCGGCCACGGATACGAGCCCGCGCGATAGTAGGTGTCGAGAAAGTTGACGCCGACCGCGCGCTGGGCGATGCGTGCCTCCCCCGGGCCCGGCGCGGGCGTGTCGAGGGAGGTCCACTCGAGCACCTCGGGACCGCCCGCGGTGCGCGCCACGATTGCCATATCGGTCATGCTTTTCTCCTGACTTGCGCCGTCTTCAGGGACGCGAACCGGCGGATGCGCAGACATCCTTCGCGCAGTGTCGCCTCATCGGTGGCGAAGAACAAACGCACGAACCCCGCGGTCCCCGCGCCGAATGCGCCGCCGTCGAGCACCGACACTCGCTCCGTGCGGAACAGCTCGGTCATGAACTCGAATCCGGACATCGCGGTGCCGCGCACATCGATCAACAGGAACATGCCGGCATCCGGCGCGGTGCAGCGCAGTCCTGGCGCCCCCGCGAGCTCGCGCAGCGCGATCTCGAGCCGGGTACGGCAAAAATCCCGCATGCGCTCTTCAGCCTGCGTCGCGATGCCGAGCGCGGTGAGCGCCGCCTCTTGCACGAATCCCGGCAGCCCATAGAGCATGCAGATCGCGAGTGCCTCGGCATAGCTCACGAGCTCGGTGGGTCCCACCAGCCAGCCGGCGCGCCAGCCCGGCATCGCGTGGCTCTTGGACAGGCTGCCGACGGTGATGACGCGGTCCGGCAACGTGGCCGCGAGACTCGGCACTTTTCCACCAGGCGCGAGCCCCGCATAGACCTCGTCCGCCACCACCCACAGATCGTGTCGTCTCGCCAGCTCGCCGATGGCGCTCATGTCCTCGGCGCCGATGATGGCGCCGCTCGGGTTGTTTGGCGTCGCAAAAAAGATCGCCCGGGTTTTTTCATTGACGGCCGCCGCGAGTGCCTTCAGGTCGGGACGAAACCCGCTCGCCGCGGGCGCGGCGACCCGCACCATGCGCGCACCGGACGCCTCGATCGTCGCCGGATAGGTGGGATAGAGCGGCTCGAACGCGATCACCTCATCGCCCGGTCCCGCGATGCACAGCGAGGCGGTGAACAGGGCGTTCTGAGCGCCGGCCAGAAAAATCACATTGTGTGCCTCGACGGCCTGCCCGCTGCGGCGCCGGTGGATCGCCGCGATCGCGGCGCGCAACCGCCCGCGGCCCGCCACCTCGGTGTAATGCGTGTCGCCGGAGCGCAGCGATTCGATCGCGCAGTCGACAACCGGCCGGGGCGTGTCGAACTCCGGATCGCCGACGCTCAGGATGATGACGTCCTCGCCCGCGGCCCGGGCCGCCGTGGCGGCATAGTGTGTGATCCACGCATCCGCTCCGTCACCCGAGATGCGCTCCACCAGTTTCGAATACTTCATCCAGCCGAACCTTCCTCTTGAGTGCCGATCACGGGGCCGCTTACCTTTCGCGGCGCCCCGTGCCATCCTAGCGCGGTTTTTCACCGAACGTTCAACAAGAAGGCTTCTCATGTCGCGCAGCATCGGTCGATATCTGGTGGAACTGCTGGCCGCGAACGGCATCGATACCGTTTTCGGTATTCCCGGCGTACATAATCTCGAGCTCTACCGCGGACTCGCCGCCTCGAGCCTGAAGCACGTGCTCGTGCGCCACGAGCAAGGCGCGGGTTTCGCCGCCGACGGCTACGCGCGCATGACCGGACGCCCGGCGGCCGCGTTCACCATCTCCGGACCCGGGCTCACCAACGCCCTCACCGCAGTGGCGCAGGCCTACTCGGATTCCATACCGTTGCTCGTGGTCGCGACCACGCCGGTGCGCGCATCGCTCGGCAAGCAGTGGGGCGTGCTGCACGAGCTGCCCAATCAGGCGGCACTCGCCGCGGGCGTGTTTGGCGTCGCACGCAGCGCCGCGAGCGCCGCCGACGTGCGCGACCACCTGCGCGTGTGCCTCGAGTCGATGCGCACCGGCCGGCCGCGACCCGCCTATCTCGAGATCCCGCTGGACGTGCTGGCCGAGACGACGGATTTGCCCGCCGCACGCTTTGCCGACCCCGCGCCCCTGCCGCAGGCGCCGGCCGCACAGATCGACAGCGCGGTCCGCCTGCTCGCGGACGCCGCGCGGCCGGTGATCGTGGCGGGCGGCGGCGCGCGCGGAGCAGCGGCGGAGTTGCGCCGCCTCGCCGATACGCTCGAGTGTCCGGTGGTGATGACCGCGGCCGGCAAGGGGCTCCTTGCGGAAGAGCACCCGGCCAATCTCGGCACCTCGCTGCATCATCCGCCGATACAGCGCCTGGTGACCGAGGCCGACGTCGTGCTCGCGGTCGGCACGGAATTCGGTGAAACGGATTTCTACTACGCGTTGAAGCTACCGTTGCAGGGTCGCCTCATCCGGATCGACGTCGACCCGCTGAAGCTCGCGGATCATTATGGCGCCGAACTCCCCCTGTGGAGCGATGCGAAGAGCGCGCTCGAGGGCATCGAGCACGGTCTATCGAGGCGCTCGGCGCGGCGCTGTGGCTGGACCCAGTCGGGTGCGCGGGCGGCGCTGCGCAGCGAGATCGAGGCAACGTACGATGCCAAGGCTCGCGCTCAGCTCACGGTGCTGCAGGCGATCCGCGCCGCGCTGCCGCGCGACGCTGCGGTGTTCACCGACATGACCCAGATCGCGTATTTCGGCAATTACGCCTATCCGGTCGACGCGCCCCGCCTCTGGTTCCATCCATCGGGCTACGGAACGCTCGGGTTCGCGCTTCCCGCCGCCATCGGCGCCAAGATCGGCAGCCCCGGCCGCGCCGTGCTCGCACTCGCCGGCGATTTTGGACTGCAATTCACGCTCGCGGAGCTCATGACCGCGGTCGAGGCAAGTCTCAGCCTGCCGATCGTGGTCTGGAACAACGGGGCGCTCGGGCAGATCCGTGACGACATGATCGCCGCCGGCATTCCGCCCACGGACGTCGTGGCGCGCAACCCCGACTTCGTCGCACTGGCGCGCGCATGCGGTGCCGGGGCAGTGCGGGCCAGGAATGCGCCCGCACTGACCGAGGCTGTGCGCAGCGCACTCGCGGCCCCCATTCCAACCTTGATCGAGGCCTGCGCCGAGGATTTCTGAAATCACTGCGCCTGCGCAATCGCGCTCTGCGGCGAGCCGGGTGTCGGCGGGAACAGGTACGGGAACTCCGCGAGATAGGTATCCTCCGGGCTGATCTGTCCGCTCACGTGCAGGTAGGCCGCGGTGGGTCCGGCCGCGCGCGCACCGTCGGTGTACGGCGTGCCGTTGTTGGGATCCCGAGTCTCGGTGCCGCAATTGCCGATCGCGCCGCACAGTGCGCCCTCGGCCACCCGCAGGGTGATATCGACGACGTCGTCGTACGGGCGCCGGCCGTTGGGAAATCCCGCGAGGTCGCCGGCGAGCACGCCGAGATCGTTCTGCGCGGAGGGCGGCGTGGGCGCGATCGAGGTGTTGAGGCGCAGCATCTCCGACGGCGTCACGTGAGCCGGTTGATTCAAGTGGCTCACGCCGGTGAGAAATGCGGCCACCAGATCGTTGCGCGGCATGCCCGGGACCTTGGCCGCATCGCCGAACAAGGTATTGAGGAGCACGGGCAGCGAGGGGTTGGTGACGTAGGTCAGAAACTGCGCATCGTCCTCTGGATGACTCGCGTTGAACTTGTCTTTGTCAGGCAGACCGATGACGACTTCGTTGACGAGCGGCATACCGAGGCGTGAGACCTGCCGGTATTCGCGCCCCGCGGCCGCATCGTGCCCCGCGGCCGCATCGTGCCCCGCGGCCGAGTCGCGCGCGGCCGCATCGTGCGCACCCTCCTGCAGCTCGGCGGTGGTGTAGCCGCCGATCACCGGATCGGCGCCGACGGTCAGGCACTTGATCGGCAGCTCGAGCGCGATCGAAGTCACGTTCTTCCCGGTAAGGTCGTTCTTGTTGGCATCGCGCGCGCCGATCGGATTCAAGTTCACGAGATCGAAGATCTCGCCCAGGTTGACGACGAAGCCGTCCTTGCGCTGGCCCACGAACACACGCCCGGGCAAGGCGCAACCGGGAATCGCGATCTCGTAGATGAAGTGCGCGGCATAGCTCGGATAGTCCGCGATCGACTTGTTGCCGATGTTGTCGGCCGGCTTGTAGAAGGTCGTGCCCGGAACGCTGAGATTCTCGACCCAGCGCGCGCCCTCGGCGTCGCCGCGGCGGATGACCTTGAGGGTGTAACTCTGGACGACGTTGAGGTTGGCTCCGCCCGCCGCCACCGCGCCGACGTTGACCAGCGGCACGGCCACCTTCCGGCCACCCGCCTCGACCGCGAGATCCTTCGTCAGAGTCTTGAACTTGAATTCGAAGGCGAGCTCCGGCCGCGCCGAGCCCTGGTTGTCGATGTTGATCTTGTAGAGCGCGTGGTCGTCGAGATCGTAGAAGTTCGGTCCGCCCTGCGGATCTTCGAACGGGATGTAGTTCGCGATCAGCGTGACGTAGTCGCTGCGTCCCGGCTCGTAGCTGCGAAACATGTAGAAGTCGGTCCCGTCGACGCGCGGCCTGCCGGCAATGTTCGGCGCCTCACGGTGACTGGATGCGAGGGCGAGCGCGGGCAGGAGCGCGACGGCGGCCGTCGCATGGATTGCCTTGTTCATGAGAATTCCCCTTCAAGCGTTGGGTGTTGGCGCGAAAAAT
>Ga0335073_10006552_pt1 | contig 16365 bp, 13 predicted proteins | sample Lox_Sample_22_FD_207093 | JGI IMG/M metagenome (GOLD analysis project Ga0335073, IMG submission 207093) | Soil microbial communities from Loxahatchee National Wildlife Refuge, Florida, United States - Lox_Sample_2.2 | ecosystem: Environmental > Terrestrial > Soil > Wetlands | place: USA... | reverse complement strand
GGAGCGCCAGGACGGAACCAATCTCGCCGTGGTGGAAGCGCGTTGTCGCTTCAAATCGCCTGCGCTGTACGATGATCTCGTTCTGATTCGGACGCGGCTGGTCAACGTTCGCGAGTCGCTGCTGCATTTCACCTACGAAATTCTGCGTGAGCCGGACGAAACGCTGCTGGCGGAAGGCGAGACCATTCACCTGGTAGTCGACGCAGACTTCAAACGGATGTCGCTGCCGGAGAAATACCGCAGACCATTCTTGAAAGCGGCGGGAATGCGGCTCGGCTGACCTTCTCGCCGGGACAAACAATCAGCTTGAAAGCGCTCATCATCTCCCTCGTTACCGCTTACTTCATGTTCGGCGCCGGGAGCGTACTGGCGGAATCGGGCCGGCATCAACCCACTCTTATGCCTCAGAACAGCGGCACGAAAAACGCCCTGATTGCGGTGAGCGCGGTAAACGCCCGCGTCGTCTGGGCGTGTGGCCGGAATGGCACGTTTACCGTCACTACCGACGGAGGAAATGCCTGGCAGGCCGGCGTGGTTCCCGGCGCAGAGACGCTTCAGCTCCGGGACGTGCAAGCTGTGAGCGACAGGATCGCATACATACTCTCGGTTGGCTCAAAACCGGAGGATTTCCGCATCTACAAAACGATTGACGGCGGCGCCACCTGGACCATGCAGTTCGAGAACCACAACGCTAAAGCGTTTTACGATTGCTTCGCGTTCTGGAAGCCAACCCGCGGCATTGCCCACAGCGATTCGGTTGGCACCGAATTCCCCGACCTCCGCACCACCGACGGCAAGACATGGCAGGACATCAGCCACAATCTGCCGCCGGCATTGCCCGGCGAAGGCTCCTTTGCTTCCAGCGGCACTTGTGTTGCCACCCAGGGAAAGCGCAACGCTTGGGTCGCTACAGGAGGATCCAGCACCGCTAGGGTCTTGCTTACGCGAGATGGCGGAGATAGCTGGAAGGCCTACGATACTCCACTCACGAGTGGGCAAGGCGCTGGCGCGTTCACCGTCGCATTCCGCGACGCGCAGAGCGGCATCATCGGCGGTGGCAGCCTCGATCCCAAGCAGCCCAGCCATGCGGTGACCGCGATCTCTCATGATGGCGGCAGGAGCTGGACGCTTACCAATCGACCGCCCGTCAGCGGCGCGATCTATGGTCTGAGCTATGTCGCGACTGGCGACGGACCTCATCGCGATCGCGGCTTTGGACGCGCCGTGGTGATCACCGCCAATGCGGGTGGCGCGGCATGGACGCCGGATGAAGGTGAAACCTGGTTCAAGCTCCCGGACATTGTCGGCTACTGGGGCATCGCTTTCGTCAATCTGCAATCCGGCTGGCTCGTAGGGACGGATGGGCGCATATTGAAGGTCAGCTTCTAGGGAAGCTCTGATTAAGTGTGGTTTTGAACGGGACGGCCTTCAGACCGTCCGTAAATGCCACAAAACCATTGTGGCTTCAGCCGCTGAGAGACTTCGAAGTGATCTGATCAGAATCTCCCTAGGACCTAGAACTCCATCGTCTTCAGCTCTGGGCTGAGGATCAGTGGCGCCTCGGTCGCGTTCTGGACATCTTCGATCGTCAGGCCGGGCGCGATCTCGTCCACTACCAGGCCGCTTTGCGTCACGTGGATGTACGCCATTTCGGTGACAATGGTGTTCACCACGCGCAGTCCAGTGATGGGCAGGGTGCAGCGCTTTAGGATTTTGGGGCTGCCGTCCTTCGTGGTGTGCTCCATGGCGACAATGACGCGTTTGGCGCTGGCTACCAGGTCCATCGCACCACCCATGCCCTTCACCATCTTGCCAGGGATCATCCAATTGGCGAGATTGCCTTCTTCATCGACCTCCATCGCCCCCAGCACGCTCAGGTCGATGTGCCCGCCGCGGATCATCGCAAAAGATTCGGCACTGGAGAAGAACGCGGTGCCGGGAAGCTGCGTGACCGTCTCCTTGCCGGCATTGATGAGGTCGGGGTCCTCTTCGCCGGCGAACGGGTAGGGTCCGACGCCAAGCATGCCGTTCTCGCTTTGCAGCACGACCTCAATGCCCGGCGGCACGCAGTTGGCGACGAGCGTCGGCATTCCGATGCCGAGGTTGACGTAGAATCCGTCGCGCAGCTCGCGCGCCACGCGGCGCACGATGCGGTCGCGCTTTTCGGTGTCCCTCTGTTTAGCAACGTTCGATGAAGTTGCCATAGACTATGCCTGCGCTTTCCGCAGCGTCCGCCGCTCGATGCGCTTCTCGTAATTCGTCCCCTGCAAAATCCGATGCACAAACACGCTGGCCGTGTGCACCTGATCGGGATCGATCTCGCCTGGCTCGACCAGATGCTCGACCTCGACGATCGTCACCTTCGCCGCGGTCGCCATCATGGGGTTGAAATTCTGCGCGGTCTTGCGATAGACCAGGTTGCCCCAGCGGTCGCCCTTCCACGCCTTGATGAGCGCGAAGTCGGCGGTCATGCCCCGCTCCAGCACGTAGGGACGCCCGTCGAACTCGCGCGTCTCCTTGCCTTCGGCGACCACGGTGCCGAATCCCGTCGGCGTGTAGAACGCGGGTATGCCGGCGCCGCCCGCGCGAATGCGCTCGGCCAGCGTGCCCTGCGGAACCAGCTCCAGATCGATGCGCCCGGTAAGCACCATGTCTTCCAGCAACTTGTTTTCGCCGACGTAGCTGCCCTTGTGCGACGTAATCTGTCCGGCGGCCAGCATCAGGCCCAGGCCGAATTCGTCGACGCCGACGTTGTTGCTGATGGTGTGCAGGTTCTTCACGCCCTTCTTCACCAGCGCAGCGATGAGGTTCTCCGGAATGCCGCACAGCCCGAAGCCGCCGACCATGATGGTGGCGCCGTCCTCGATGTCGTGGACCGCCTCCTCGGCGTTCGCAACTACCTTGTTCAGTGGCATAGGTTTTGTCTGACCGGCGATTGTACCGAGGCGGGCAGGCCAGTGCAAAGGTCATTCGCGATCAACCGGCCACTGACCACTGGCCACTGACCACTGATTCGCGCTCTCGAACATCTCCCGCAGCCCTGGCCCGCGCAGGTTCTCGCGCAGATGCGCCAGTTGCTGCTCGAAGCGCAGCAGCGCGTCTTCTATGTTCTCCGTATTGGTCAGCGCGATGTCGCGCCACATGGAATACGGGCTATGCGCGATTCGCGTCATCTCGCGCAGGGCGCGACCGCCGATCCGCATGAGCTCTGAATCATCACCGAATTCTTCCTGCAGCGATACTGTCAGTGCCGTCGCGATCATCTGCGGCAGGTGGCTGATCCAGGCGCACAGACGATCATGCCGCTCCACGTCCATTACGATTACGCGCGCGCCGATTGCGCCAAGCAACTCAAGATACTCCTGCTGCCGTGACGTATAAGCCTCTCCACCGTCGATTGGCGTTATCAGCCACACGGCATCACGAAACAGTTCGGAATCGGCATTCTCGATTCCACCAACCTCCTTGCCCGCCATAGGATGTCCAGGCAGCACGCGTTGTTTCGCGCTGCTTCCAAATAACATTCGAGCCCGTTCCACAAATCGTTCCTTCGTACTGCCCGCATCGGTGATGAGCGTGTCGGGCGCGGTCAGGTGAGCGACCGCTTCCAATTGCGAAAGGGTACATCCTACAGGCGTCGCTAGCACGATGACATCGCTGCCAATGATCGCACGCTCCAGATCGGCTTCGGCGCGATCGATGGCGCCGCGCGCGTGAGCCACCTCCAGCACCGGGCGTTTATCACAGCCGATGATACGTCCCGCAAAGCCGATCCGCCGCAGCGCCAATCCGAGTGAGCCGCCGATCAGGCCCGTACCGACGATCGTGATTTGCTGGATAGCCATGCGGTTTCCAAGTTTCAGACCGGTCCCGACCCGTGTTGCATTGCGGGTATGGGACGAATCTGGCCGTTTGCCATCGACTCATTACGTCCCAGACCGAAAGCTAGTTCATCGCGCTCCTTATAATCGAAGTTTGGAACTAGCAAGTTACAACCCCCAACGCGTCGTTTCGCTTCAGCCGAGCGCCACGGTCACCCTCCGTGATTTGAGTCTGCTGGACCGCCTTGTCGCCTGCACAAAATACTGCGCCGATGTTTGCCCCGAGCTGGCGGAGTACTCGCCCTTGATTATCTCCGATTCCTGGTCGGCACAAGCGCAACAGATTCTTGCGGCACACCCGGATTTAGTGTTGGCGTCTGTGCCGTATCAACTCGATGCGGTCGCGGAAATCCTCAAAGCGGGAGTGCGCTTTCTCGGCCTCGCTCCGCAGACCCTCGCTGACATCTACACCGACATTGCCGCCATCGCGGGCATTATGGACGCAAACGAAAGAGGCAAAGCGGTCGTCGCCAACATGCAAAGGCGTATTGCCGATGTGCGCCAGCGCACGGGAGGGGCGCCCAAACAGAAGGTCTTCAGCGAGGAATGGGGCAAGCCGATCATTGGCTCTCAGCCCTGGGTCGCCGAACTGGTCGAGGCGGCGGGAGGCGAGTTCATCGGCGAGCCCGGCAAGAGCACCGCCGCCGAAGACGTCGCAGCAGCGCAGCCAGATATCATTCTCGCCGCCTGGTGCGGCGCCGGCGATCGCGTGCCGCTGGAGAAGATCGTCGAGCAGCGCGATTGGCTGCAGCTCCCGGCCGTGCGCAGCCGCCGCGTCTTCTGCGTCAACGACGAATTGCTGAATACTCCGGCAAGCAGCCTGCTGGCGGGATTGGACGCCATCCTGTGGGCGCTGCATCCCGAGCTCTTACCACAGCCGCCCGGAATTCGGCAGATTAGCCGCTAAAAGCCGAATGCGGCGAGAGTGATCGTCAGGCGCAACTTGCCGTGTCTTGCGGATCAACAACGGCATCATACCCGGCAAGCGCAGAAGTTCGAAGGCGACGGCTTGGGCGAAGCCCGGTAGCGAGAGCAGCGACCGCACTCGCGAGGCAACTGACAACAGCGGTGCAAATTGCCGGGAATATTCGAGCTGGTAGGCAGAGACGCTTTGCTCGAGCGCGCCTTTTCCCATAAGAAACTGCCCCAGGCACTCGGCAGCCAATCGTCCGCTGCGCAGTGCGATGGAGATGCCGTCGCCAACAAATGGGTCGATGAAGCCGGCAGCGTCTCCGGCGAACACGATGTTGTCGCGTGCCGGCTGTGGCTGGCGATAAATCAAGGGCGCGGTGCTAACAGCTTCTGTAACCGGGACCCACGTTGCAGCCCGAGACGCCAGCGCAGGGTGTAGCCCAAAAACTTCCGGCATTGCCGTTGCACGATCGGAGCGCACCATCGCGCAGGCGTTCACTACGTCCTTTGAGACCGGCTGCACTCCGCAATATCCGTTGGCGAAGAAGTACAGGTCGGTAGAAAGACTGGGGCAGCGCTCATAGAAGTGAGCTTTAAGGCCAATCCACTTTGACCCGGGAGGCAAAGTTCGATCAGCCGTAAAGCGCGACCAGCGGCCTGCGGCAACGATCACCGCTCGCGCGGTGATTCCTCCGGCCGGCGTCCGCAAGTGGAAGGCACGGGAGCCATCCACTGCCAATACTTCGCATTGGGCATTGCATTGGACGCCTGCGGCCCGGGCTGCCGCCCACAGAGTTGCGTCCAACGAATAACGTGAGATGCCAAGCGCAGACGGTGATACCGGCGCTTCAATCATCCGATTTCCCCACCACAACCGGGTACGATCGATAACTGACGATGCTTTCAGCAGTGGGTGAACGGCGCGATCGCGTGCGCTCAAGTCCCCCAATCCGGCTTTGCTTGGAGCAGAAGGCGGCATGAGAGGCGGCCCGCTGAGAAGTTCCGAGAGTACCTCGAGCGCTTCAGGCGAAACAAATTCTCCGCAGACTTTGTGACGCGGGAAATCGTGGGCTTCGCACAGAACAACACGTCTGCCCGCGCGTGCGGCAGTAATTGCGGCGGAGGTTCCGGCTGGCCCGCCACCAATTACAGCGAGATCGAAATGGGGACTATTTGGCATTTGGCATCAGCCGCCAGAATTCGGCGCCAACTCTTAAGGCGAAGTGTTGAATGCTAACTGCCGTTTTTCCACACCAACACTCCTACCCGATACAAGTAATGTTTCGAAATCTCGATCCGCACTCCGGGCAAGTCCTGCAGCATCCGCCGTATCTCCTCCAGGGTATACGCCCGGCGCACGGACGCGGGGGCGTCGTGCCGCGTCAAACGGCTGCGGAAGAGTGGCAGCCCGGCATAGACCAACCACAGATGCAGCCAGCTTCGAATCAAGTCATTGATCAGCAGGGCGCGGCGGCAAACCCGCAGCCCCTCCAGCACAAAATGCCGCAACTCCTCCGGCTCCAGGTGATGTGCGAAGAGCGCGCAGCTTACGACATCGAATACGCTGTCGCGAAAGGGAAGTTGCAATCCATCGCCGCATACGGCCACTGCCGAGCAGCTGTTCAAGTGCGACCACATTCGGTCCAGCAGGACCACGCGCAGTGCAGTTCCCGTGCCGGCAAGAAGCCGCTGCGCCGACAACGGCAGGTCTCCCGCTGCGGCGCCAACTTCGAGCAGCGATAACTCGCGGCCGCCGCCTTCGGCGAGCACCCGTTTCAGCAGGTTGACCGTCGTGCGCGTGCCACCGAAGAGCTGGTTGATGAGCCGCAAGTCAGATAGGCTTGAAGTCAACTCTGCCGGTGTTCCCAGGTCTTCATCGAATAGCTCGCTCAGCAACTCTCTTCGCATCACAAGGCCACCTATGGCAACGATTGCTGTATGTGGTCTCCCGATGCTATCAGTCGTGTGAAACGTTGTCGCCGTCTGGCGGGAACTCGGCTGCTCACAGGTGGAACCGAGATACCATAGATTGGAAACCTTCCTCAATCAACAGGCCGGAACTGCAACTGCCAGATTCCTCCGCTCAACCCAAACTGGCGCTGAAGCTCTGGGTTGGCAGAGCCTTCCGCGTTTTGGATACTCACTTGCTGCACCATTTGCAGGTCGGTCCGGCGGAGTACCGACCCGCCGAGCTGAACTGAAACCAGGGGAACAGCGGTTTGGTTCGGCGACGTCGGCAAAACAATGGGACTGTTCTTCTGCCGGACCGACACTCTTCAGCGAGTACTCTCGCGCCATCCCGTGCATCGAGCATTCTGCTCCCAAACTCTCGCCGTCGCAGCCACGCTAGTTTCTTTCGCAGCTGGACTCGCTATCCTTTACTTCACAGGCGGGACGTTAGCAAGTCGGCAATTGGTTCCAGGTCTTAGTCGGCAAGTTTTTGCGAAAAAGCAACTGAGTTCTCCAGCTTTTCGTCTAATCACAAGAGTAGGTACTCTCAAGAGGTTTCGTGGATCTTCATCGAAAAATCATCTGCCGTGTCGTCGCGGCGATGCTGCTGCTGGGGCTGACGAACAGTCCGGCTCTGGGTCAACAACAAAGCTCCGAGATCAATCCCATTGAGCTCGTCCGTGAAGCGTCCAGAAACGAGATCAGGGCCAACGACATTCAGCAGTACTACATGTTCAGAGACACCGTCGAGTACAAGGACCACTCGATTACCAAGGAGATTGTACGCACGCCGCAGGGCGGCTTGACCAGTACTCTGCTCATCAATGGACGTCCACTGAGCGCCGACGATCGCAAGAAAGATGACGACAAAGTGCGAAAGTTCGCCAACGACCCCGACGCGCGACGACGCCGTCGCGAGGCCAACAAGGCGGATGACAAGCGTGCCGAGACGATGCTCACCAGCTTGCCCGACGCATTCCTCTATACCTATGCCGGCACCGACCGCGGCCCGAACGGTGAGGAACTCGTCCATTTGAAGTTCAGGCCGAACCCCAATTTCAATCCGCCAAACCATGAGACTGCGGTCTACCAGGGCATGCAAGGCGACATGACCATTGACCGTCACGCCAAGCGCATCGCCAAAATTGATGGAACGCTCTTCAAGGACGTCGATTTCGGTTGGGGAATTCTGGGCAAGCTTTATAAGGGCGGCAAGTTTCTCATTGTCCAGCGCGACGTGGGCAGCGGACATTGGGAGGAGGTCGAAGAGAGCCTGCACTTCTATGGCAAAATTTTGATGTTCAAGTCGCTCACCGTCTGGTCAACGGAAACCATGGGCGACTTCCGCCCCATACCCTCGAACCTGACGACTGCCCAGGCGCTTGAGTTGCTACACAACGCAGATACCGTGGCGGAGAACGGCGGCGGTAGCGTCGTGAAAGAAGCGCAAAACGACCACACGGACCACAAGTAATCCCCAAAACTGGTGCGAGTCGGTATCCGAGATACACAAACCGCGTTCGGATTTAGCTGCGGAGGGTCTCAATGCGCACTGTCAGGTCGTCAATCAATTCTTTCCTCACTTCGTAGCCGCGGCCTGCCTGGTCGCTGACGGCGATTGTCCCGCGTGGCGAAACCTCCACTTCGGGTGCGATGATGTCTTCCTTCCAGTAGCGCTTCGATGCCGAAACATCTCCGGGCAGGGTGAAATTCGGCAGCGTCGATAGTGCCACATTGTGGGAGCGCCCGATGCCGGATTCCAGCATTCCGCCGCACCAGACCGGAATACCGAAGCGCTGCGCAACATTGTGCACCGCGATTGCCTCGGAGAAGCCGCCGACGCGCCCGACTTTGATGTTGAGGATGCGGCAGGAGCCCAACTCCAGAGCAGCTTCGGCATCGCGCGCGCTACGTATCGCTTCGTCAAGGCAAAGCGCCGTCTGTAATCGCTTCTGCAATTGGGCATGGAAGTAGAAATCGTCGGCCCATAGCGGCTGCTCGATCATCAGCAGCTTGAAGCGGTCAAGCCTCTGCAGGCGCTCATGGTCGGCCAGCGTGTAAGCTGAGTTCGCATCGCAACTCAGCACGATGTCTGGCCAGCGCGCGCGGATCTTCTCTAACACCTCTATATCCCACCCCGGTTTTACCTTGACCTTAATGCGCCGATAGCCCGCCGCCAGCTCAGTTTCGATCTTCTGCAACAGTTGCTCGTGAGAGTCCTGTATGCCAATGCTGACACCGCAGGCGATTTCGCGCCGATCACCGCCCAGCAGCTTCCATAGAGGAACTCCTTTTTCCTGCGCTTCGGCATCCCAGACGGCGTTCTCCAGCGCCGCCTTGGCCATGGGATGCTCACGCACCCGTACCAGCAGCGCAGGGACTTCTTTGCCTGCCGTGAGCGTTTTGCCGAGCAGCATCGGCGCTAGATAGCGGGCGATAACGTCCCACGCGCCATCGATGTACTCCTCGCTGTAGTACGGTCCCTCGCCGGCGACACACTCAGCCCAGCCGTCAACTCCATCACAATGCAAGGTGACGAGGAGAACTCGCCGCGTGTAGGTGCGGCCGAAGCTGGTTTCGAAAAAATGCACCAGTGGCATTTTGAGCTCGCGCAGTGTGATGGCTTCGATTTTCATGCGATGCGTTACTGCAGTCCGTTTATTCGTACCGGAGCGCTTCGGCCGGCAGCACACTAGCGGCCGACCACGACGGATACAAGGTCGCCACAAATGAAATCCCGATAGCAATCAGCGCGACCCACAAACCATCCATGGGACGCGCCGCGAAAGGCACGTAGTCGATCGAATACACTTCAGCGGAAAGAGACACCAGGTGATAGTGACCACCTGCCCACGACAAGCCGAAGCCGGCGATCAGCCCCAGCGCCGTTCCGATTACGCCGATCAGGATGCCCTGATAGATGAAGATGCGGCGAATCTGCCGCCGCTTGGTGCCCATCGACACCAGCACGGCGATATCGCGCGTCTTCTCCATCACCATCATGATCAGTGAGATTAGAATATTCAGCGCGGCCACAAAAACAATCAGCCCGATCGTGATGAAGGTGACCACGCGCTCCAGCCGCAGCGCATGAAAGATTGCGCGGTTCTGGTCCATCCAGTCAGTCGACATGAAGCCCTTGCCGGCCTCGGCTTCGAGCTTCTCGCCAATCTTGCGGGCTTTATAGATGTCGTCAACCTTGAACTCCAGCACCGAAATCACGTCGCCGAGATCGAACAGCCGCTGCGCATCGGAGAGCCGGATGAACGCCCACGAATTGTCGTAATCGAAAAAGCCCGATGAGAAGATGCCGACGACTTTGAATCGCTTGTACTTGGGAACGACGCCGAACGGCGTGAGTTCGCCCTGCGGGCTGGTGATGGTCACCACCGAGCCGACATTCGCGCCAAGTTCGTCAGCCATGTCCTTGCCGAGAACGATGGGCGGAAGCTGCGCGGACTCATTTTCGTTCAACTGCGCCGATTGCGCCGGCTCGTCCAGGGGCGCGGCGGAACCTTGCTTCATGCTATTGAGGATGGTGCTGACCTTGCGTTCATCCTGCGGAACGATGCCTTTAAGAATTCCTCCCTGGGCGCGCGCGCCCCGCGAGATCAGCACTTGCTCGTAAATCGCGGGCGCCCCGGCGACCACATGCGGCTGCTTCTCCAGGCGCGCCAAGAGCGGCTCCCAGTCGCGAATGCCGTCGCTGGCGACGCGAAGCAGATTGATGTGCGAGGTCGAGCCGAGCAGCCGGTCTTGCAGGTCCTGACGAAATCCGTTATTAATGGCCAGCGCGATGATCAGCGAGGCCACACCGGCAGCAACGCCGATGATGGAAATTGCGGTGATGATGCCGATTACGGCCTGCCGGCGCTTGGCCCGCAGGTAGCGTGCGGCAACAAAGAGTTCGAATTGCATTCAGCCAGGCCCAGCAGGATTCATTGTAGCGAAGAAGCGCATGATCGGCGGCCGAGACGTGGGAGAACAGCCGGAACACTCGATCGATACCGGCGGTACACCTCTCCGAATCGCGTCTCCAGTTCCCGGTCCTCGATGCGGATCATCACCGCTCCTGTCGCGATCGCAAATGCCGCCAGCCAATACAGCGCAACCAGCCCCGTTCCTACACACCATGCCAGGATCTCGCACAGATGCGCCAGGTAAATGGGGTGGCGCACATGCGCGCGAATTCCGCTGGTCACGAGTTGCTGACGGTGGCGATCAGGCTCCAACTCAGCCAGTCCGGAGACCTGAGTTCGCTCGAAGCTCTTGAACGCCGCCGAATAGAGGAAAAGTGCAGTCAGAAACAGCAAGCCTGCCGGTGCCCAGGCCAACCAGTTCGCGTAAAGGCGGACGGAGCGGAACGGCCACACGATCAGAAATGCCGAAAGAATAAACCCAGCCCAGATGGGCAGTATCCAAACATAGGCCCTGCGGCCAGATCTGCGCCAGCGCGCGATGAACGGATGCACGACCAGCCAGAACATTGGAATCGTGCCATACCCGGCACAGGCCAACATTGCGAGCATGTCGAGCGCGAAGCGAATGGACACGAGTTGCGCCTGGAGAACAGGTCTGGACACTTCAGGATAACAATGCCGACGTCATCCCAAACACGGGTTGGGAATGCCTCGAATTCTCATCCGCAAGGGTCGCCTTCGCGGAGAAATTCGAGACACTCCCAAGTGTCCACGATAGAGTTTTCGATCAGGATGCGAGCTGCTGGGGCACGCTCACGGAGCGTTTGGGGCCGCGTTTGCGTATGAGCAGTACGCGAATGCGTTCCAGCAACTCCATAGGAGCAAACTCACCTTTGGGCAGCCAAACATCGGCCATGTGTTCGTCGCTGCAGCAATTCACGGACCCGGAGAAAAGCAAGGCCGGAGTTTCCGGCGCGATGGCCTTCAGCTGGTCAATGAGTTTCGCGCCGTTTAACTTGGGCATCATCAGGTCGGTAAGCACCAGATCGATTCCCCCCTGTTTCATCACATCAACAGCGCCTTGCGGATCGGAGCAGGTAAGCACGCGATAGCCGCGCGTTTCCAGCAGCACTTTGCGAATGGAGAGAGAGCGTTCGTCGTCGTCGACGCAGAGGATGGTGCGTTTCGGTTTCATGTACCCCAACATCCCTTCTGAGGCACTGCATAGCCGTCCGGGCAAACCTGGAAGCCGGAGCGGATTGAGCATCGCCTGGAGATTTTTCTGTTACGCCAGAGCAGTGAGCGTGCTCCGGATAGTACGACCGTCGATGCCCTTGCACAAGTATTGCGAAGATCAATTAAGTAGAATTTTTTTGAAGGACAGCGACCTGCTCAAGAGCACCGGCTGTGGTGATGGATTCGATTTGTGGAGGCTGCGAAAGCATTGCGGGGCGCGGTTTTTCCGCGTGCACAGGATATCCTCAACAAAGTCACATCGTAACTTCTCCGTCAATCACATGCACCACGTTACCTCCAACACGCACATTGGTGATATCTTCTCCTGACTTCGCCGCACGAATGTAGATCGCACTCGGACGCCGCGTCTCGATCCCTTGTTCGATCAGCCCCTGCGTTTCCGGTGCAAGCACGCCGTATTTCACCGCCCACGCCGTACAGCATCCCGCGGCCGAGCCGGTCGCGGGATCTTCGCCGTTGTAGAAGATCATGCGCGCGTGCAAAGTCGCGCTCGGATTCACCGTTTTGCGGCAAACGAAGTAGAAGAATGCCGGGTTACCGATGGTCGCCAAATACGGAGCCATCTGGTTCCAACCTATGCTGAATTTCTGCAACGTGCCGAGCGAGCGGAAGGGTACGATGGTGAACGGCATTCCGGTGGAGACCGTCTGGATGGGCAGATTCTCATCGAGTTCGCTCGCCGGAATACCCAGCACACTGGCGATAACATCATGCGGATGGGTGGCGCCAAACTGCGGCTCCGCCTGGCGCATCTCACCGAACAGCAAGTCTTCCCGCTGCTCGAAGCGGACCGGTATCTTCCCCAGCTTCAAATCGAGAACGACCTCGTCAACGCCCGATTGTTGCTGCAGATACCATGCAGTGCCCAGCGTAGGATGTCCGGCGAACGGCAGCTCCTCGTTAACGGTGAAGATCCGCACCCAGTGGCCCCGGGCGCGCTCTATGGCTTCGTCCCGCGGCAGGATAAATGTGGTCTCGGCCAGATTGGTTTCGCGGGCCAGCTTCTGCATCTCATCGTCGCTCAGTCCGCGCGCGTCGAGGAACACGGCAAGCGCGTTGCCCTCCAGTGGGCGCGAGGTGAAGACATCCAGTTGGACGAAACGAAGCTTGCGCTTTGCCATGGCCATAGCTCAGCATGTGCCCCGATGACGGAAGGCGCTGCGTCTGAAAAAAGTCGCGGCCCAGTGTATCGTTGCTGTGTCCATTAGATTTCAGCTTACGTCGACAGATTCAGAAGGAACTATCGTTTGCCTTCGTCGCGAGCGAGCGAGTGAAATTTTCCGACGAACTCAGCACGTTGCTTGCAGCCGAACCGAGGGATTCGGCAGTTCGATCCGGACCGCAAGCTGCGGCTGTGCCTTGCGGAAGCGAAGGGGGTCCGGTGACTCTCCCGGTCTTCAAAACCGGCGATTGGCGTCTCCGACGTCAATGGTGCGTTCGACTCGCACACGCTTCCGCCAGTTTGTTTTCACTTGCTTGCACGCCTTGTCGAACATTACTGCCAAAGCCCTCGGTTCCGCTTCGGTTGCAGGTTGGTTGCATACGACACATAGTCCGCCTGGAGTAGCCCCGCATCACACTCAATGAAAATCGTGCGATGAGGTCTCAGCGGCGCTGATGGCCAAGGGGACTATCTTCTCCGCCACCAGATTCACGACTCCGTCCCGGCTCTGGATGGTCCCGGAAACTTGAACGAATCTTTCCCGCAGCACCGCCATGCGGTTTTTCTCATAGAAGTCGGGCTTGATAATTACCCTGGCGGTGCCGGTTTCGTCTTCCAGCGTCATGAAAATGAGTCCCTTGGCGGTGCCGGGACGCTGGCGGGTGATGACACATCCTGCGGTGACGGCGGGCTTGCCATGCGGCAATGCTTTGAGCTCGCAGGCCGACTTGATTCCTCTCTGCCGCAGCTCTGCTCTCCGGTAGGCGACAGGATGCGGGCCGATAGTCAATCCCGTGCCATGGTAGTCGGCTATCAGTCGCTCCTCCACGTCCATGCGCAGCAGCGGCGACCGGTTATTGGTTTCGGAGATCGCGCGCAACAACGGCCCCGCTTCTCTCGCAGCTCTTGCCGCCTGCCACAAGGTATCCCGGCGATGTAACCCATCCTTGCCGCCGACAGTGTTAAGGGCGCCGATGCGCGCGAGCATGGCGAGATTCGTCTTGCTGAATTGGGGCACGCGGCGCGCAACGTCCTCGATGGAGAGAAACGGAGCGTCGGCCCGCGCCTGCATCAGCGCTTCGGCGGCGGCTTGCGGTATGCCGCGAACGTAGCGCAGTCCAAGACGAAGTACGATTTGGCCTGCATCCTGTTCGAGGGAGCAATTCCAGCCGGAGCGCGTGACATCCACGGGTTTCACGCGCAAGCCGTGGCGCTGGGCATCCTTAACAATGGTTGCAGGATGATAAAACCCCATCGGGTAGTTGTTGAGCAACGCCGCCGTAAACGCGGCCAGGTAGCGCACCTTCAGAAAAGCGCTCGCATAGGCGATCAGGGCAAAGCTCGCGGCATGGGATTCGGGAAAGCCGTATTGGGCGAACGACGTAATGAACTTGACGATCTGCCCCTGCGCTTCGCCTGAAATCCCATTCCTGGCCATGCCCACCCGCAGTTGCGCTTCGATCTCCCGCATACGCCGCTGGGAACGCTTGCTTCCCAGCGCTCGCCGCAGTTCCTCGGCTTGCCCGCCGGTGAAGCTAGCGCAGATCATCGCCATCTTCAGCAGTTGCTCCTGAAACAGTGGGACGCCCAGCGTCCGCTCCAGGACCGGCCGAAGCGATGGATGAGGATACGTGACTGGTTCCTTTCCCTGCCGCCGGTTCAAATAAGGGTTTGTCATGTCTCCGGTGATCGGGCCGGGGCGAATCAGCGCCACCTGTGTGACGAGATCGTAGAACTTCCGCGGGCTGTTTCTCGGCAGTGAGGCCATCTGGGCACAGCTTTCGATCTGAAACATACCGATGGTGTCCGCCTTGCGGATGACTTCATAGACATCCGGGCAATCCTGCGGCAGGCGCGCCAGGTCAATTTCTTCGCCATAGTGATCGCGGATGAGGCCAATCGAGTCCTTGAGCACGGCCATCATCCCCAGACCAAGCAGATCGACTTTGACAATGCCCAGCGCGGCGCAGTCCTCCTTGTCCCACTGCACGACGACCCGGCCCGGCATCGTTGCCGGTTCCAGCGGAACGGCGGAATCCAGTTCGCCTTCCGAGATCACCATGCCGCCGGAATGCTGACTCAGATGGCGCGGCAGGTCCTGAAGCGCGATGCAGAGCTGGAAATATCTGGAAATGCGCTCATCGTCGAGATCGAGCCCCGCGCTTTTGAAGTAGCTTTCGAAATTATCGTCCGGCCCCCGCCATTCCCAGCTTCCGACGAGCGCCGACAGCCGGTTGAGTGTCTCGGTGTCGAATCCAAACACCTTGCCCACTTCCCGCGCCGCCGAGCGCCCACGATAGGTGGAGACGTTCGCGGTCATGGCCGCGCCCCGCTCGCCATAACGGCGGTACACGTATTGAATCGCTTTTTCGCGCTCATCGCCGCTCGGAAGGTCCAGATCAATGTCCGGCCATTCCCCGCGCTCCTCCGACAGAAAGCGCTCGAAGAGCAGATCCATGCCGACCGGATCGACGGCGGTGATGCCGAGCGCGTAACAGACGACGCTGTTGGCCGCCGACCCTCTTCCCTGCACCAGAATCCCCTTCTCGCGGCAGAAGCGGACAATGTCCCATACGATCAGGAAATAACCCGCCAGCTTCAGCTTCTCGATCAACCCCAGTTCGCGCTCCAGTTGTTCACGCACGCGCACGGTCACCGGGGCATAACGGCTCCGGGCCCCTTCCCACGCCCGCTTTCGCAGAAAAGAATCCATCGTTTCGCCATCGGGCACGGGATAGCGGGGAAACTCGTAACCCAGGTTCTCCAACGTGAACTCCAGGCGTGAAGAAAGCTCCGTGGTATTGGCAATCGCTTCGGGCAAATCGGCAAAAAGCCGCGTCATCGTCTCCGGGCTGCGCACATGCCGCAGGGGGTTGGGCGACAGCAACCGCCCGGCAGTGTCGAGACGGCATTTGTGCTTGATGCAGGCGAATACGTCGGCAATATTGCGCTCCGCCGGGGTCGCGTAGCAGACGCCGTTGGTGGCGAGCAGTGGCAGGCGGAGTTCGCGCGCCAGAGCGATAGCCGCCTGGTTGCGGGATTCCTGGTGACGGCTGCGATGCCGCTGCAATTCCACATAAACGTTTTCGCCTCCGAATATGCCGACGAGCCGCTGCAGAAGCCGCCGCGCCTCATCCCTCCCGCCGTTTTTGAGGGCATGGGCCAAAGGGCCGCGTTCGTCGCCGGTAAGACAAATCAACCCTCCGCAATGCTCCTGCACATCCGCGAGCAAGGCAGGCGTGGCGGCATGCTTCCCGGAACGCAGTTTGACAGTGGTGATGAG
>Ga0335073_10006551_pt1 | contig 16365 bp, 21 predicted proteins | sample Lox_Sample_22_FD_207093 | JGI IMG/M metagenome (GOLD analysis project Ga0335073, IMG submission 207093) | Soil microbial communities from Loxahatchee National Wildlife Refuge, Florida, United States - Lox_Sample_2.2 | ecosystem: Environmental > Terrestrial > Soil > Wetlands | place: USA... | reverse complement strand
ACTAGATGGAAGACCGCCTGTAAATAATATGTTTTGGCCATCGAGGTCTGCATGGATCAGTCGAAAGGGAGAGTTGACATGCGGCGAGTTGTCAAGGTTGGCAAGATGTGATTTGAGGGTTAAGCCAACGTCCTCAAAGTCTTTGGTCCCATCGTGTCGAAGATTTAGAAAGTGGAGTAGATAGTCCAAGGTAGATTTGAAAGGCCCCCCACTAGTCGTCTTTAACCCTTTCAACTCGTCCCCCATGCGATATATGAGAGGTCCAATCCGTCCATCAGAAGTCAAAGTACCAATCTCTTCAAACTTCAATTTCGAAAGCTCTGCCTGCACCCGAGCAATCTCTGATATTGCGACCTTTTTATGCTCCAAACTTAACTTATCCCAGATTCTGTAGAGATGGAGGCCCGGTTTCCGTTCCATTAGCATGAACTGTGCACCAACACTGTTTCTCACATCAAAGTCATAGGAATACACCTCAGGCACAGGTATTGATGTGTGTAAGCGGACATATTCCATGGTCTCCATTTCGCTGATCAACTTTTTTATGCATTCTGGCTGTCGAGAAACTCGAGCAATGCAGTTCCACTCGTTGACCGAATCCGCTCCATTGTCAAGTGGCATAAGCTGCGAGGTGGGTTCATCGGAGTTGTCGAATGACAATAGGAAGATTTCGTGGTATCTTCCCTTTGTTAATAAGCGGATATCGGTACAGGTGCGTGAAACTGCAAGTCCAGCCCGTCGACGGAGTTCTGGAAAGTTGAGAGCAACCGGAGGCTCCTCATCGGAGTCGTAATCGACCTCAAAAGGTAGTAGCTCGTCTTGCAGCGAACTCATCAGTGCGATGTGGCAGACGAGAAATTGAAAATTTGAGGTGGAAGTAATTTACACCCGTGAACAATGATGGATTTTCCATTGATCAGATCGACAGACGATCAATCTCACGACCAGTGTTGAAAGTTATTCATACAAACATACAGACATATCAATACTCCAACCTGCAAAATAATCAATGATATTTATATATGCATCTCAAGCTCCGAGAGCAGGAAGTTGAAATTCGCCAACATCAACTTCAACGGCCTCAACCCTCCTCTTCGAATTCTCAATAACCTCCTCTTTCCGACTCTCAAATCCCCTCGCAACATCAAACACACTCCACCCATCTTTATGTCCCTCCCAACACCACCTCTGCAACTCTGCATGCAAACCCGGATAATACTCTCTACTAGCCTTCCTCAATTTCACACCCATCAAAACTTCAAACCCACAATTCCTCATATCTCTCCTCACAATCCTTCTTTCTTCCCTACCCTCCAACTTTTCCAAAATTCCGTTGACTAGGGAAATGTGTAATGTTAAGTATTCAGTCGCATACCATTCCACACCACCTTTAAAGCCGCTGGGTACGCTGGCGGTGATCTTGGCGGTGTGTGGGAATGCGGCGGGGGGAGATGGTGCCAGAACAGGGATTGTGTTTTTGTCGTGTAGGAAGATCCAGAAGGTGTCGCGGCAGATGGAGTTTATTTCGGCATACCATTTTTTGTAGGGACGGGGGATGTAGGAGGGGAGTAGAAAGTCGTGCGGTTTGGTTTGGTCGGGGTCGGAAAGGAGGTGGAGGAGGGTGGTGGCTGTTTCGGAGCTTGCATTCGCAGTTAGATGGGCCACTACAGTTAGTCGATGAGATTAGTGTGGGAGAAAGGTACGTAGGAGGGTTGGAGTGAGGAGACGGGTTGAGAATTCGGAGGGTTGTTTGTCGGAGAAGAGGTTGTTTATCAACAGAGGGAATAGAGTCGATGCAAAATTGGATAACTGAGATAGGCCAGCCTACAATTAGAGATGTACGGATGGAGAATCGTGCTTGTGTTGTTGAGAGAGCTTTCAAACAGAGGAGTAATTGATGAAGTACTGCATCATCTTTCTCAGTTCTGTACGTCAGCCCGAGTGTCCCAAAATTGTATACCTCCACTCGATAACCAAAACATCTTTAAGAATTCCTACAATCATCCCAAATCCGTCTTCTCTCAAAAACTGCTCAATCCATCTACCATCAGAACCCGAAATCGAAATGGTTAATACGACATGCTTTCATTCCGTAATAATTGCCATAACTTTTTCACCATGCCAACATCAATATCATCAATTTTTATTCCGCAGAAATACGCTCTAACATCACTCACACTCTGCATCTCTACATCCCACACCTTTTCTTCAGTAAATATAGCTGCAGGATGTGCTTTCGTGGGACTAGATGGAACGCTGATAGTCCCATATTTCTTGGCCTTTTTAGGTGATCCAGAGAAATCTGCGTTACTCCCCATCTTGAATAGTTTGGAAGGTGTTTTGGCAGGTGAATGGGATAACGAAGAGTGGTTTTTGAGCATTTGCTTTTTAACAGAGGCATCTACATGTCGTAACTTGCATCGCAATTCAGATGGTATTGATCTTGAATTCTAACGTCAACAAGTCTTAAGAAGCGAGGTACCATCAGTTCTTCAAATTGAGAGTCGAGATCGGTTTCTTGAGTTTGTTTCCCTTTCAGAACACTGGTAGATTTAGTATTCCATTTTGAGAGTTTAGAAGGTGAATTGTTTCGACTGCCCATGACTTTTTCGACTACTTCCTCTGGCGTCATTTGTAAATTCTCTTTATTTGGGCCGGTTGTTGTCGGTGTCTTTGGGCGATCGATGATATGCCATCCTGTTGTCTGGAATTGTTCGTGATCGTTGGATGATGCTGAGGAGGAGGAGGATGTATAATGGCTGCTGCTGTCGCTTGAATTGGAGTCGGGATAGGCCCATTTAGGGTATTCGGATGACGAGAGTGAAGGCGAGGGAGGTGGGGGAGCCACTTTCTGTTTGGAGGGTGAAAGAAGCTTCTTGAAGACTTCTTTAACTGGTGAGCCCGGTCTTGATGAAGAAGCCATCATAGAAATGACTATTCAACTGACGGAGAGGATGGGAGATGAAGATGATGTGGAGGAGGCTGGTGGTGGGGAGGTTCACGAGTTGACTTTTCAGTAAACAAATGTCTTTCAGCTGTTGTTGCTATGGTGATCGTTGTCAAATGCTGGAGCGTAGCGGACAAGAGCCTATCCGTCGAGATGTTTTCTGAACACCATAAAGAAGACAGCGATCTGTCCGGCTGGCAATCTCCACTCGCCGATTCTTAGCTTCGGAGAGATGCGAGTACGTCATTTACCACGTTTCTTGTAGGCCGGAGACTTGAATCCCAGAACTTGATTGCAACAACATCTACCCTCCATCAATCTGTTGGGATCACAAGTCGGGCCGACGGTCACAAGAGAACGAACCCTAGCCACCCCAACAAGATTGTCATTCTCATCTACAAGTACTGCTAGAGTTGTTGTTCAGAACATAAAACATGTCAACGTCCTGGAGAGGACCAGACTTCAAGTTCCTCAGCACAGGGATATCATGTACCATTTCTTTATCTCGTTATCTGACTAACTCTCCGTAGACGCACTCAACACATACCTATCGCATTATGTACATTGTGAACAATGAATGTCAAAGCTAACTCTCTAGATCAAGAATGTCGATAAATCGGCTGTGGAAGCAAGTACCTACGAAGGAAAACTCGTCTTCCACGATCTCCACCTGGAAGAAGGAGTCTTAGATCAACTTGGTCTCCCCCTCGAAATCACTGAATCAGAAATCAAGACTCTCGAAGTATTACTTCCATGGCATCGAGATTCCAAGGGTGGACTCCGATTGACTCTGGTCGATGTCAATGTCGGTATATATACTAAAGATGTCGCCGGATTTACGGAAATGTTCAGTGAAGAGCGTGAACAAAAGTTGAAGGAACGGTTGTTGGCTGCGTTCGAGTTGACTAGGACTGCGAAATTGAAACCGAAGGTTGCAGAGGAGCAGAAGACAAAGTCTTGGTTTTCCGGGTTGATTGATCATAGAGTGGAGTTGATGGCGGGGAATACACAGATATTTTTGAAGAATATCACAATCCGGTATACAGATCATGTATCTGCTGAAGTATGTTCCCTGTGTTGAGAGTCATGTTGATGGTAGCGTAAATACGGAGCATCGATACATCTTAAGAATTTCGATGTGTTGTCGTCGAATCCAGATAAATCTAAGGAAGAAGGCTACAACGACGACACAAACCACGTCTTCAAAAAATCCAATCTAGAAGAGCTCTCAATAACAATGGAAACTCTCCCCAATCCTGGAGAAGAATTTACTTCCCCACCAGACGCGGAATCACATTTCATTCTATCCCCTGTCAACGGCCAAGCAGATGTCGAAGTCAACAAACTTGCTTCTGGAATCGATAATCCTAAAGTCAAGGTCTTCCCTCGTGTGTCAAATATCCAACTTACCCTCTCCCAAACACAATACAAAACTTTACTACAATCAGTAGATTGGTTCGCACAAACTCAAGTGCTCAAATCAAATTTGAAATATCGTCCGCAGCTACGTATCTCCGAAGGCGAAGCTCCTAAAGTATGGTGGCAATATGCTATTAGTTCCATTAGGAGAATCATTCAACAACGTGAGGCTCCCTGGACGAAAGCATATTATAAATTGAGGAGGGAGAAGAGAATTGCTTATATGCGTCTTTTTGCGAGAAGAGAGTTGAAAGTTGCAACTACGGTTGAGGGACAAAGTTTAAATGAGATGGAACGAGAGTTAAGTGTTAATGACATTAAATGGTTTCGAACTATTACAAGACGGTATTTGCAAATGTTGCGACATGAAGAGGAACCGACTGAAGATGATCCGGAGGTTAAGAAGGAGATTTGGAATACTGTCAAATCACAATTGGGCGATATTGCTACCAAGGATTTCGATACAGCGCCCAGTAGTGGTGGATGGCTTTCCATGTTGTCTTGGAGTTCAGCAGGATCCAAAAAGGAGGATCCTAGATGGGAGGAGACTGGTGACGAAGTTGGATATGTTCTTGGATGGACAAATCCTGAAGAAATTGTCGAAACTCCAGCCCCAGAGGATGAAGGTCAAGAAGGTCAAGAATCTGTACCTAGAGTGTCTCGAGAAGGAACCCCCGCACCTTCTACGAACGGCAGTAATTCAAGAACTTCCACCGACACAACACGCGAAGCCAGCAATAAATTACCTGAAGCACCATCCTCATACGCAACTGTTGCAGCTAAACCATTCTCATTCGGAATAGATCAAGTCCCTCCTCAACCCTCCAACACCGACGTTTTTCTCCATGTCGATCTACGTCTTCTGAAAGGAAGTTTAGTTCTTCGTCGGGGACAACATGATGGTCCTGATTCCGATAAAATGTTGGCTGCCATTGCTTTCAATGGTTTCCGACCCATATTCCGAACATTCACTCAACCAAATGAACAAAACGCCCCATCAACCTGGGAATTCACTTCGAAACTCGCAAGGTTGATTGTAACAGATGAATCGAATCCTCATTCTCGCTTCAAAAAGATCGTGCAGGCTCCAAGACCTGCAGGCGATATCGATGGAAGTGCCTCCATCGTCGACCTCGATAACAAAGAACCAGTCGACTTTGATGATCCTACTCTTTGGGATAATCCACTATTATCATTGAATGCAGCGCAATTATCGCCAAAGTCGGGATTCAATATGAGAGTCGACATGCGCTTGGAAGAGTCATTGATATTTTATCATAAACGGTTTGTCGAGGAGATTGTTAGGTTTTTTAGACCGCCGGATAAACATGAGACTTTGAATGCGTTGTTTGATGCAATGATGGAAGCCACTAAGGAATTTGCGACTGAGACGATTGATAGTTTGAGGACTGCTGAACAGAATATTAATCGGAGTGCTTTGGAGTTCGCTATAACAGAGACAAAACCCAATATCATTCAACTCGATCTCAAAGCACCCTTGATAATCCTTCCAGAAGAGTACACTCCCTTTGAATGAACTAACAATAGTGTCACAAATCTGGAATCAAGATGCATCGGTTTGGATTTCGGTAAATTATCTATCAAGAATGCAGTTAGAGAACCACTATCCCTCTCCGCTTTAAAACGCCTCCCTCTCCCTGAATTACATGATCGAGCAGCAAACATCTATTCTATCGACGTAGAAAATGTACAAGTCGCTCTCTCAGATTCCGTACCCTCCCTCACTCTCCACGGCGCAGAAGGATGGAACTCAGCACACCACATCGTTCCCAAAATCTCTCTCAAATCATTCATTAAACTCGCCTTTCGACCTCCGAAAACTGTCCCAAGAGCTGAAATTTCTGCTATTTCGGAAAATTTGTCAGCTGCCATTTCAGATACTCAAATTCAAGCTGTGAGAACGATGTTGCTGCAGATGATTCCCAAGTTTGGTGAAGAGGCTGCATTGCCTGCTCCAAAACCTTCAATCGAGGAGATGGAAGCCAAGATTGATCCGCAGTATACTGAGGCTGAGATTACGAGAATGCGCAACAGAGAAGCTTTCTTACTTGCTTTGCAACTTGATGTTACACAAGCAAGAGCGGAGGTCACTACGAATACGAAAGGTAAATTGGCTAAGGGCACTGAACGCTTTTTGTACGTCAATGCCGATGGATTACGATTCAAGACTCGAGTGTTCGCATATAATTACTGGGCAGAGGCAGAGTTGCATGGAGCAACTATTTGCACTGCTGATGCGGAACCTCTGTTAATTTCGGATTCCGAGTTGCCTATTGTCAGGGTTAGTTATGAGGATAAATTGGCTCCTGTTCCGCTAGGTCCCAAGAGAAAAGTTCCACCAAGGATTCTCAGATGCGATATTGGGAAAGTCAAAATGAACGTTCCGGAACGAATATGGGAATTCATTGCCGATGCTCAGAAGATGGTTGCTATTGAACCTGCGAAACCTTCTCTTGATACCGATTCTGAAATCACGTTACCGTCTGAACTTGTTCCTCAGGATGAAACTTTAATGTTCCTTGATGTAGGCGATGTTCAAGTTGCATTATGGGAGAATCAGGCAGATGGATACTCAAGCAAGAAGATTGCCACTCTGAATTTGGAGGAACTACAGGTCAAGATGAAACAGACGTCTGCAGATAGCTCTGGAGAAGACGATGTTGTGCTTCGAAAGATGACTGCTATGGTTCAGAGATTCACTTGTCGTCATCACCTCCATGACGATTTGGATGTTGATCTTGATGGCTCCGAGATGGACAAGATCCTTGATTTTGGAAGAGGCAAAGTTCCTGCTCGACTCAATTTCATTCAATACGATCGAACAAGTCCTAATTATCCTGGCTGGGCAACATCCATTCAAGCAAACATCACTCAAGATCTTCTCTTCAACTTCGATCAAGATCCATTGTCTCATATTCTTCGATATATCGTCAAAGTTCAGAGTCGGAAATCTCAAGATCAACCACAATCCCCAAGACAGCCACCTCCCAGTGACGAAGGATTATCTGAATTCAAATTCGATGTTGCATTCCAGAGAGTCGTTATGAATTTGTTCAAACCTGGAACTTTCAGATCCCATTCAAAAGACCACATCTCTATTGAAGTCGGCAATATTTCGGCGCACGATCTGATCCATGCTGCGAAGAAGTTACCTACGCTTGCTAAAATCCACATCGATCCTATCACCATACATTCCAAGACATATACGGATAGCGATGTACCGGAAGTGTATACTTTACTATCAGAGGCACAGATAACGACTGATGCTCTGTTGGAGAAAGTAATGGAAACAGAGACACAGATCGAAATTGCGACGCTGAATGTTCGACCGTATCAGTTGCGCATGGTTTTGGATCTGCTCGGGGCTCTTGGACAGACAATGCCACTTGTGATGCAAGCCAAAGACTCGCTCACTGGACCCCCGCCACCTCCGACTCTAGTTTTCCAATCACCGGACTCGAAAACTACGATTACTGGGAAACACAGTCTCCATCTTACCGGTCTCGATGTGGAACTGATCAGTGGCAAATCAGAAGAACCGATGCTGGGATTACGTCTGCCTGATATCCAACTCATTGCAACGATGACCTCAGATGGCGATACCACAGTCTTGATGGACCTGAAGTCGTTTAATCTTATCAATCCTCGATCCAAATACTTCAGAGATATTATCCCTGCGAGTCAAGATGGTCCATATCAAATGTCATTGCGAGCAGTTCTGCCTCAAGATAAATCAATGCCAATGGAAATTCTGTTGACCTTGGTGGAATCCGAAATTATTCTTGACGTCGAAGCTATGGTTGACGTTCTGTCGGAAGTGTTGTCGTTCAAGAGTGAATTGCAAGCAGCACCAAAGGCAGAAGGACCAGCAGGCCCAATGCCGTTGATTGAGTTGACTATGCAAACCCCTCGGTTGACTCTTTTGGAAGATTCCTCCGATCCAAATACCAATGCCATCACTGCGTCAGCCGAATACATCGCTCTGGATACAACGGACGATAGTCTATTCAAAGTGTTGCATGCGTGTATGTATCAACATCAGATGGATCCCAAAGACGAGCCACTGTTGTTTGTTGACCACTTCGGTGTTGATGCACACAAAGAAGGAGATAAATGGATGGCCACTGTTGATCCAATTGTTCTTCGAATTTCGCCAAGAGATCTCCGTTTCGCATTCCAACTTCAAAAGAATGTTCTGCCTAAGTTGCAAAAGATCAGCGAACTCATGGCATCCGACACTCCTGCTCGGCATATCGAGAATCCGGAAACAGAGGTCCCGGAAGTTCTGGCACAGATTCTCACCAAGTCCCATTATCAAGTTTTGTTGGGTGGATTACGACTCGTATTTATTGGAGACATGCCTGAAATACCAATTCTGGATATGAAAGTAAAAGAGTTCACCATCGATATGCAGGCTTGGGACAATTTCAAGGAAATCAATGCACTCACTTCTACTATTGCCACATCGTTCAACATGTATAACTTCGCCAAATCGAAGTGGGAGCCTGTGATTGAACAATGGGAAGTCAATGCTCAATTCGGTTTACATCAACCTCCTAATCCTCAAATTGAATTCAATGTCAGTTCTGGTAAACGTTTGGATTTTGTCGTTAGCACCAGAGCAGTTGACATGGTAGCCATGCTACAGGGAATGTTAGCTAGAATTATGAGCGATGCACCGCTTCCTATCCGATCTCTGTCTTCCTCGAATCTCAGCAAAGCAGCTGCGAAACGGGTCACCTCATCTACCGCTCCATATCGAATTGTTAATCGCACTGGTTTGGCTATTCAAGTGTGGTCGGCAGAGCAACATCCCGGCGGAAGTCCCCAAACAGAGATTGAGAATGAAGAATCTATTCCCTGGCGATTTGATTCCTGGCGTAGTTTGCGAGAGAATGTCAATATCGATACCGAAGGAAATCTCCTCAACTTCAAATTACTTGGAACTCCATACAATAACATCGAGCGAGTACCTATCAATACGGAGGCAAATAGACCATACCGACTAAAACCAGCTGACACCAAAATCGCTCACCATGTTCTTTGCGAAGTAAAGCTTGGGCAGGACAATGTCAAAGAAGTAGTCGTTCGATCAACATACCTCATTGAAAACACGTCGATGAATCCGCTTGAAGTGTTAATCCATCACGACGATGGTGGTCGAACCGAATTTACTGTCGATCCTGGCGAAAATTACGCCGTTCCAGTTCTCCTTGCTCAAAGTTGTCGTATTCAGATTCGTCCACCAAATGGGTATGGCTACGACTGGAGTGATGAACCATTCATATGGAGAGATTTTCTCAAGGACGAACCTACAAGGACCTTGCGGTGTCGCGCTCGAAACGCTGCCTCATTTAATCTTATCGCTCATGCTCTCATCAATACGTCTACCCCGTTAGCATCACAATATCCGTTCATGACGGTGAGGATATCTACACCTCTCAAGATCACCAATCTCCTTCCACATGATATCAAGTATCATTTGTACGATAAGAGGTTACAAGAAAAATTCGTCAACTCGATCAAGATGGGAGAATCTTCGCCTATTCACAGTGTGGAATTGTCGCATTTGCTTCTCATGGCAGTGGAGATATCTGGTGTCAATTATGAGGGAAGTGAGTACTCGGTCATCAATGCGGACGATCCTCGAGAATTCAAACGAGAAACGCTTCTCAATTTCAGGGACAAACGTGGTGGGAGACTGCATCTTGGCTTGCACTATACGTACCTTTCTCCTCTATGTTGCGCTAAATTTAGGGATATTGCAAATAGTGGTGGTGCTTTAGCTGTCACCATATTCGCTCCGTATCTCATCTGGAATATGACTGGAACCGATGTTGAAGTCAGATCGAAGTCATTCCTACGACAAGCGGATCTTATATCATATAGGATCAAGCCAAGTATAACCCTTTGGTAGTTTATCTCTGACTTTAGAACAATGCTGCATGTTCTCCTATGATACAGATGACAGGAAAAATCGTGCCTTGATACGAGTCGGGACTTCAGGATGGAGTCCACCTCAGAGTTTTGAGGCAGTTGGTCAAGCATCTGAAGCCATAATACCGAAGGAATACGAAGATGAGCCGGGCGACAGCCATCTCGGAGTTAACATCGAAAGAGGATTGGGACAGTATAAACTTTCGAAAATCATCACGATTCGCCCAAGATTTGTGGTTGAGAGTTTCCTCGAAGATGCAATCTACTTCCGACAACCTGGAGCCAAAGACTTTGCTGTTCTTGAACCTGGTGCCCAGAAGGAGATTTTGGTAATAAATAATGAAGTCCCTCGACTTTCTTTACGCTTTGGTGATAGTAATCGCAATAAATGGTATACCGTCATTTCGAGGTCCTTATTTACTGTAGGTCGAATCCTTTCAATATCCAGGATCTTGGAAAGGTTTATGTCAAGCTAGATAAAGTGGAAGGAGCATCCGATCTAGTTAAAGTCAATGTCGTCATTTCCGAGGCTACATTAAGATTGCAAATCACGCAAATCAAAGAACAACGTCTCTGGCCATATCAAATTCGAAACTTGACAGACAAGACAGTCACATTCTTCCAAAAAGATGCAGGCTATTGGGAACGCGAATCTGGTGCATCAGCTGGACACAATACATACCGTCTCACACCACGCAGTAGAATGTGCTATTCATGGGATTATCCCGCTGCCTACAACAAAACTCTTGTTTTGGAGATCGACGGACAACAACGAGCAATCAAACTCGAGGAAATTGGAACATTACCTCCGATGAAGATATCCGAGACAAGAGCCATTGGATTTGATATATGGGCTTCGGATGATGGGACTACTCAACATCTTGATATTAAGAATTATGTTGAGACCAGTCAGAGTTTGTACCGCTCTAGGACAAACGCATCTACTGCAAGTCTTCGAAATCAACCAGACGATTTTGTCATCAATAAAAGCGCAGTCAGCGAACAAGTCAAGACTAGCATTCGTATTCTGCTCAAGGAAGGAATCGGCTTGTCACTTATCAACAGTGCAAAGTGTATGGAATTGGCATACCTTACTCTTCAAGATATTCGAATTAAGATCCGTGAGACTGAGACTGAGTGGAATTCGAGTTTGGAAGTTAGATGGATTCAAATTGATAATCAACTTTTTGGAGGCTTTTATCCCATCATCTTTTATCCTACCGTTGTTCCAAAGACAGAAAAGGAGTTGGCGGATCATCCTATTTTCAATCTTTCGACAGTCTTGTTAAAGGATCATGAACATGGAGTCATACGATTCAAGTATTTGCAAGTATTATTGCAGGAAATGACTGCTGAAGCGGATGAAGATTTCTTATGGGCGGTACTTGAGACTGTGCAAGCTGTCATCGCGAGTTTCCGAATCGAGGATACATATGACAATTATAATATTTCCGAAGCGCCGACGCAGAGCAATGAGCAAGTGGTCGAGGCAACTGGAGGAAATTTGTATTTTGAATTATTCCTCCTTCATCCTGTGCAACTCAATCTTTCGTTCGTTCGAACAGAATGTATCAATTCCGATCCGGCAATTCTCAGAGAGTAGTTCCCCTATATTAGACTTGACTAACGGAAGATGGTATCTATCCTCAAAGAATCCTTTGGGAGTTCTTATCAACATTGTTACGATGGCCGGTCTTAACATTAACGATGCCCCAATAACCTTCAATGCCGTTGTACTCGAAGATCTACATACTTCCCCACAAGGTCTCCTCAACCAACTCATCACGAAATATCGTGGCGAGGCTTTACGCCAAGTCCACAAAGTAGTTGGGTCGGCAGATTTCATTGGTAATCCCGTCGGATTATTCACAAACATATCCGCTGGTGTACAAGATGTATTCTATGAGCCATACCAAGGTATTTTGGTGGGCGAGGGGATACAGGAACTGGGAATGGGTCTTGCTAAGGGTGCCAAGAGTCTCGTCAAAAAGACCATTTTTTCAGTGTCGGATAGTGTCTCGAAAGTTACTGGGAGTTTGTCAAAGGGCTTAAGCCTTGCAACTATGGATCAACAATTCCAAGCGAAACGAAGGTCGAATAGGGCTAGAAATCGGCCACGACATGCTATTGGTGGTTTAAGTGTTGGAGCAAAGGCATTTGGAACGGGATTATTGAGTGGTGTTGAAGGACTTGCGTTGAGACCTCTTGAAGGTGCTGAACGGGAAGGTGTTGGTGGTTTCATCAAGGGACTTGGGAAAGGCATCGCTGGGTATTATACTTGTTGTGTCTATCAGCTAATTGCTTAGAATGGCTACTAAACCGGTGGTTGGGATGTTTGATTTTGCGAGTAATGTGTCGGAAGGAGTACGGAATACGACTACTTTATTCGATCGGGATCCACTTGATCGATTCCGTCGTCCTCGCTTCATTGCTAAAGATGGAGTCGTTCGACCATATAACTCCTTTGAAGGTATTCTCCTCTTTTCTATTGTATCTAATGTAACAGCTGACGGTCAATACGCACTTCGCCAGGCGAGTGACGGCAAATACTTCCGAGATAATTATGTTTTCCATTTGGATCTCCCTGGCAAAGAGAAAATTGTGGTCCTCACATACGATCGAATCCTCCGCATCACTCTAACCAATCTCCGTGTCGACTGGGATGTTCATTTCCATCAAGTAGATACCATCACCCTTGAACGAGCAGGAATCTCAATTGTCCTTCGAGATGGAGCTACAGGTCCATTTATTCCATGTCCCAACAAAGAAGACCGCGAGAAATTCTTCAGATTATTAGCACATGTTGTTGAAGATTATAATTCGAGAATGGAGGGGAGTGCAATCTCTGCTGCACAGCCTAGTGGAAGACAAGGAAGTTTGAGTAGATGGAGTTCCAAAGGAAGCACGTTCAGTGAAAGTAGTCGACGGTAATGAAGCATTACAAGATAGCGATGCTGGTTTTGGATTGTTTATACTGCTCTGTTTCATATGGATACCGTGGTGTTTTGTATATTCTGCTATGCTGTATTCCTGATATCACAACTCTCTATACTGTTTAAGTAGAAATAAAAGATCTGTACACGGCTTTGTATGCTTTGATGGGGTCTATCTAGTATCCCATTTTAGAATGCCTCGGAAGAGATCCATGAGACTAAATTCATGGACATGAAATGCTTGCTTCTGTCCCGTTAAATTGTGTAATGCTCCTAATGCTCCACTTGCCACTCCATCCCGAGTTCGGATGTTTGGTGGAGAACTTGTCGTGCGATTCCGAATTGAATCCACAATCTGCGGGGCAACATCCTTATAACAATCGCCCAATTCCTTCTCAAGTGTCGTATACGCCTTTCGAGCAGAGTACGGTGCAATAGTATTATAACTCCTCGTTTTCTGATTTAGATCTTCGACCGCCAGAGAATGGTATTTCGATTCTCGTGATTCCCAATCGTTTCGGTATTCAGTCAAAGTGTAGTTGACCGCGATATCTCGTTGTACATAGGATTCTGCTGCAGCAATATGTGATGCGAGACTGCCCGGAGCAGCACTTATATGCCTTGTAACATGTCGTAACCATTCCGTCCTAATCGATTCGCGAAAATGTTTCAAGGCGGCATTGAGATCGATTTGAGCCTGTACCCAAGGCGGTGCAGCGCCCTGTCGCTGCAAAATTCGATTCAAAAAATATTCTACCATGGGTATATCGCCACAATTAGTAACACGTACCTGTTTTGTCGAGATAGGGACTATCGTTAAGATGATCTCGAGCAGCTGGTTTCCCTCTCCCAGGTAAATTTTTAAATTCTCCCCTCGCTCTAGCTTCTTGAATCCGTTCCTCAGCAAGAGAAGTAAATCCTTCTACTGTAGCAGGCATAGCTCTGAATCCAGGAGTGAATTTCTCTTTGAGTAAAGTATATCCTTGACTAGCTTCCTTGGCGGCTAACACTCTACCACCCGGTGTTTTCGGGAGTTCAGGCTTTTTACCACCTTTCAATGGAAGACTGGAGAGTGTTGGTTTGGGAACTGGCATTTTTAAGGGTTTGTGCACGTCCGTTAACATTCGTAGGACTGAATCGTGAGTAGATTCTTCTCCTGTCCATGGCGTGTCCGCAGCAATGTTGCGAGTAAGTTTATCTGCTGCGCTGGGAAGAGTCGATTCAGCTTGCGCGCGAGGATATGCTTTATCGAATGAGGCTTGCGCGATGCGATCTTGTAGTTTTAGTAGATCGACGTCGGTTAGCGTTGAGGACGGTGTTCCGGCTTTAGGGTCATCGGCGATGGGTTGCGCGGATTCAGCGAGGGATTCAAGTCGACGACGGATTGCGCTGTCTTCTTCATCGTCGAATTGAGGAAACTTTATCTCGGGCGGCTTTTCATTGGAGTAGCTGCGGCTGGGTGGAAGAAGGCGAACGGAGACCGGAATACCGTTGCGAGTACGAATAGCTCGATGCAGACGTTTTACGGGCATGGGTTCAGCATCGAAAGTTCGTTGGCCTCAAGGTCTGGTGTGGTTGTGAGTGGCGATTTTCGCGGAGTGAATTTCCGCTGACCTCTTAAAGTAGGACCTGTTAGCCATCGGCGATCCCTTGAGTTTCGTGCATGAGTTCTGCATTGAATGCATATGGAGGCTATTTTTCCAGATGAAAGTCCCAGAAAATTTTCTTCATCTGGAAAAAATAGCCTCCATTCTACAGCCGGCTGTCGGACTACAAATTGAATTCCTTTTTCTTTCCATGTGAACTCGCTTGATGATGACAACATCAAACACTTGAATATTCACCAGACCTACTCACGCCCGCCGGGAGGGGTCCCCAAAGTCGATGCACAGGAAGTCTTAACCTGGGATTCCAGGCCCTCAAAAAGAGGGATGGTCTCTCGAGTGTCCTCCTCCGTGGCTCAGCATTGGAGTTACAAATGAGTCATTGGCTAGGCCATGACAGGTAGGGGGAATTCAGGGCTCGGATGTCTTACGAGGTGTATGAGATGAGTCTCACTTCCCTGAGTTGGGAAATTTGTGGAGTGAGATGGCCCTCGATCGAATCGACTTGGATGAGATTGCAAGGGAAGGCAAGGAGATTGAGTATGATGGGCCCCTAATCCAATCGCATAAGGTACCTAGTCCAACTTCACGTCAGAGACTAAAAGCAGGGGCATGATTCTAGTGATGTATTTAACCATCACACATAGGCAGCTCAGTTCTGCTATTCGTGATGAGGAGCAACCAGGTTAAATGTTTACATCTGCCGGCACTAGCAAGGAATTTGAAGTAACAAATATCGAGGGAGCTACTGCAACCCTTCGCCTCAAAGAAGCTCTTTCGGATTCGGAAGCTGTCGAGTACATTTGGCAATGGGCCTCGACTTCAGAGACAAAATTAGTCTCAAATGCGCTGTAATTCAATTTTTAAATTCGTCTAATTCTAGTTCACTGTTGTTACAGTGGGGTTACCGGCACTCATATCCCAATAGCCAGGGACCACTAAGCCATGAAATGATGGTGCAGCTTTTATTCGGCACCTATACATATGCCATCCCCCAGCTTTCACCGCTAGAGAGCCTGCATCTCCACAACGCTCGGCCGGTCGACATGTATGACCATCTGCATACGGCCCAAATATTCGCCGTTAACGACGTCATGAATTTTCCAAACATGTACGGAGCCTTCGAGGGTGGCCCAGGGACGGGAAAGACCCACGCAATAGCTGTTGCTTTGAAGGCGCGACAGTATGGTCTCTGCGTTCCCGATGTACACGGCAAGCGGATCTCATTGGTGCTGACCGAGACAAATCGCTCAGCATACAATGCGGCAGCGGCATTGTATTTCCAAGATCATGTCCGCTTTCGGTATTCCTGCACCGAACAACAGTATTCCATCACCTGTCGCTCAGCTGCGGGATCCCTGCTGAAGAAAATGAACAAGGAAGGTTTCATTTTGGACAACTGAGAAGGAAGCAAAGGATGCCGACAGCGGACTTGAAGAGTTGGATCCAGAATTTGATGTAGTAGTTTCAACGGTAAACTGACCTGCTTCAATATGGCACTGAC
>Ga0335073_10006550_pt1 | contig 16367 bp, 4 predicted proteins | sample Lox_Sample_22_FD_207093 | JGI IMG/M metagenome (GOLD analysis project Ga0335073, IMG submission 207093) | Soil microbial communities from Loxahatchee National Wildlife Refuge, Florida, United States - Lox_Sample_2.2 | ecosystem: Environmental > Terrestrial > Soil > Wetlands | place: USA: Florida... | reverse complement strand
CCTGACCACCATCGATCCGCCGAAGGTCGGAAGCATCGCGCCGATGGCCGCGCAGCAGAACACGATGATGAGGTTGCGTCCCCAGCCGACCGACGGCGGCCCCCGGCCTTCGAGGAATTGCGCGAGGCTGTGCGCATGGATCAGCACGCCCGGCATCATCGCCTCTTGGCCTTCGAACACCGTCGAGAACGGCGTCCGATGGCGATCGGTCAGGCTGAGATCAGTGCCGATCAGGATGATCTTGTTCTTGAACCAATCCGCAGGAAGCGAGCCAACGACATCCGCCGGATATTCCCGGAAGGCAGGCACGTCCGGCGACGGGCGGCCGTGCCAGGCGATGTCGACCAGGGTGGGCGCCGTCTTGACACCCACCGCCGCCGCCAAGGCACGCGCGAAACCCGGGATGTAGCGCCCGTCGGCGCCAACATGGCCCGGATAGACCCAGCGCGCCGTGTCGAACTGATCGGTCGCGAGCGTCGCGTAAGCGCGCAGTCGCGGCGGCACGAAATCGTCGAGATAGGCCCTTTGATCATCCGTGACGACCGCCGGATTATCGGTATAGCTCACAATCACGGGGACCTTCAGGCTGCGCAGCGTGTTGCGCAGCGCCGCGTCTTTTGCCGGCTCGGTCGGTTGATCGAACAGCACATCGAGCCCGATGGCTCTTGGGTCGCGCGCGGCCAGCGTCGTCAGGAGATCGGCCAGGAATTTCCGGTCGATCGGCGAGCGATACGGAAACTGCTTCAGCGTGTCTTCGGTGATCGCCACGATGACGATATCGGGGCTTTGCGGCGCGGGCCCCGCAAGCGCGGCAATCTCCCAATCGGCAAGGAACCGATTGGCGGTGGTGAGGAACGCGATGTGGTCGATACCGAGGGTCGCGACCGTGGTCGCCACCAGAGCGACGATGAAAGGGATGATCGCGAGCCGCGCCTTCTGCACACGGGCGCGCCGAGGCCGTGGCGATTGCACGCCGGCGGTCATCGTTGCGTTCGGAGCAAAGCCTCCGCTTGCGCTTCGCACCCCTGATGCGCAAGCCACGCGGCTTCCATCGGCACGCTTGGAAGATCGGCCGGCACGATATTTACGGTCACCGCGTGCTCGTCGGAACCGGCGAACGCGACGTCATAGATCGCGCCGCCATGGATCGCCGACGCGATCGGCATGACGAGGCGGTCCGATCCCTCGGGCCAATTGAGGTCCGCCGACCAGCTCCGGTCGGCTGCGGTGATCGTCACGGTCGGCGACTTCACGGTGTCGGGCCGCCACAAGACCGTCTGTCTTCCGTTGGGCAGGCACACATTCCCGGTCCGGCTGATGTCGAGAAGCCACGGATCGGGAAGATTGGCGACCGCGGTCCCGGCGCGGGTGGCGCCGACCTCGGTGGTCCGTGCCTGCTGCTGCGTCGCAAGCGCACTTAGCGCCGAGGACAGATCCTTGCCGTTGGAACTCGCCGCCGGCGGCTTGTCGTAAGGGCCATTCAGATTGATCGTCACGCCGTTTATGGCGATGAGCGTCACGTGCTGCCCCTGCGTCAACACCAGCGGCTTCTCCGAATCGATCTTGTCGCCAGGGTGAAGGGCGATACCGCGTGCCGCGACCACCACCATCTGCTCCGCGATCGCTTGCGCCGGCAACCATGCCAGGCCGAGAGCGATCAGGGCTAGGATGCTGCGTTCCTCGAGTTTCATATTGGCCCCCGTTCCGCTTGGTCGGTCGATGGCTTCTGCGGCATGGCCGCGGTCCGATCGGCGGCCCCGGTGTCGCCGATGAGCGAAAACGCCGCCCAATAATAGGGATGTGCGGTCGCCGGCTGCGCCAACAGCGCGAGTTGCGACTGGCGCAGCGCCTCGGCGAAGCCCGTGGTAGGATCGCGCGCTTCGATCTGGAACAATCCGGTCATCAGCTTCACGGTCGCAAGCGACGGGACCTCCCAGTGGCTTGCCAACACTGCGTGCGCCCCCGCGGTGAAGAAGGCCGTGGCGAGCCCGGACAAGGCCTCGCCACCAAAATGACCGCCGCCTTCCGCGGTATTGCAGGCCGAGAGCACGACGAGATCGGCATTGATCTTCATCCCAGCGATCTCGCCCGCCTCAAGCAGCCCGTCGTCATCCGTCGAGCGCGCCGGCGTCGGCGGCGGCGACAATACGAGGCTTGGCTCGGCCTGGCAATGGAGCTCGCCAGGAAGGAGTCCGTGGGTCGCGAAATAAAGCACGCGATATTGGCCCGGCGCGTGGGCCCGGAAATCCGCCTCGGTCGCGCCCGTGCCGGTCAGCACGTCGCCACTTCCCCCGCCGAGGAGATGGGCAATCGTCGTGACCTCTCCCGCGGTCTCGGGCAGCGGCGGCAGCGCGCGGATCAGCTCCGCCGGCATGGGACCATTCTCCCGGCAGCGGCCGGCAAGCGCGCCGAGGGCGCTGGCGCCGGACGCGTCGGGCCGAGGCCCGACGCCCGTGAAAGCCGGGTCGCCGATCGCGAGAATGGGCTTCGGCGCTTGCTGCCCGCTTGTGGCGGCTGCGCGCAAAGCGAGGAAAGCCCGCGCCGACGGGGTCTCGCTGATCGCCATCCGCCGAACGAGCCACGCCGTCTCGGCCCCGGCAGCGGGCGGTGCGGTGACGAGGAGCGACAAAGGTAAACTCGCGAGCGCCCCGCTCGGCGCGATTTCGAGACGATCGATCCCGCGCAGCTTCGGTTCAAGCGGCTCGAGGATGCGGCGGTAGAGATCGTATGACAGCGAGGTGTCGAAATCCGGCAAGCGGCCGAGCTGCGGCACGAAGGCCGCGCGCAGGTCGGTGACTTCCTTCTCGAGATCCGATCGCGTCGTGTCGAGCGGCCGCATGGTCAGGTCGTTCGACGTGACGAGCAACGCGAAGGCGCCGTCATTTCCGACGATATAGAAAAGGAAGCCTTCGTCGGGACGAAGCTGTTTCTGCACGTCCGCGAGCGACGCCGGGCCGGGATCGGCCAAAGCGGCATAATCCGGGAATTCGTGCCGCACGCGCGCCGTCAACTGGTCATAGAGCACGGACGATGCCTGCAACTCCGCCACAAGGTCGCGCTCGTGCGCCGGGTTCCGGCTGATGTCGGGCTTGGCCGTCTCGGCGGCGATCGTCATGCGAAGCGAATCGCGATGGCGCTCGGCCTCGTTCGTGTCGTGGAGTAGCTCCTCCAACGCCGGGGTGTCGGCCGCGCGACGGGCGGCGGCCCGCGCGATCGTCTGACCCAGCACGGTCGCGCCGATGAGCTGGCTCGCGCGGAACGCCTCGTCATCGAGCTTGGCGCGCTCGGCCGGTGTCTGGCCCGCCACCGCGCCGGCCGCGGTCAGGAACGGGATGATCTGATCCGGAACGACCGCCGCGCGCGCCACTTCGTCTCTCGAAAGAACGGGAAAGGCGCGCCGGAAAGCATCGATGGCCGGGGCGTAAACCTGCTGGCCGGCATAGAACTTCCCAAGCCGCATCTCGGCGAAAGCGGTAGGAGCGGTGTCACCGAAGAGTTTCCGGTCCATCGCCACCGCATCCGTGAATTCGCGCTCGGCCGGGACCACGCGCTCGCTGCGGGAGTCGATCTCCGCCATGGTCATCACGGCCTGGGGCCGCCACCACAAAGGCAGCCCGGGCTCGTCATCAATGTTCCGCAAAGCCTCCGAGGCCGCCGCGAGCGCGGTGGGAAGGTCGTCGAGGCGCAGCGCCATCGCCGCCTCGATCAGCAAGCTGTGCGTCAGTTCACCTTCGTTCCAGACCATTGTCGCGGCCGCCGGGACGCCGCCCGATTCAGCGCTCTTGATTTGCGCGCGCCACATGTCGGCAGCCGCATGCGCATATTTCAGCGCATCGGCGAAATGGCGCTGGTTCGCTTCGTTGAGCGCCTGATATGAGGCAAGCCGCGCCCGCGCGACGGGATCGGGCGCGGCATTGAGGATCGGTTCGGCGCGGATGAAAAGGGCGTTGGCCTCGTCGAAGCGCCCCTGATTGCTGACCTGCAGCGCGAGCTCGATGAGCGCTTCGCCGACGCTCAGCGAATTGGCGCCGAACAGCTTTATCTCGATGTCGAGGGTGCGCCGATAGGCGGCCTCCGCGCCAGCATAATCCTGCGCCGCCGCATCGCTGCGGCCGAGCTCGGCCAAAGCCTTGTAAGCCGCGACATCGGCATCTCCGCCATGCGCCACGGTCCCGGGGAATCTGCTTTCGACGAGACGGATGGCCGCTTCCGTGTCGGCCGCCGAGGCCGGCCGATTGGCAAGCGTGCCGATCGCCGTCTGCAGCACCGGCAAGAGCGCCGGCAGTCCCTCGGCTTCATAGATCGCGCCGCCCGCGACCGTCACGAGCGCGATGCGCGGCCAGCCCACGCTTTGCAGCTCGCAAAAGATCAGCAAATTCTCGTGGTCGGGCGTCACCTCATGTGGCGGTTCGCATTTGCTTGGCACGGAGCCGCCCAGCACGCCCGGCGTTGAGCGCGCGATCGAAACGATCGCCGCCTCTCGCTCGGGCCCGGCGGCGGGCAGCGTGTCCGGCTGCTTCATGATCCAAAGCTTGCCGGCATTCGCCGTGTCCGTGCCGCAGGCGATCGTCAATTCGCGCCACTCGCCGGCGACGAGCGCAACGACCGGCGGCTTCTTCCACGCACACGCTTCGCCGGCGAGGGTTTGGCCGAGCGGCGAATCCTCCGGTTCCTGAGCCCGCGCCGCGGCCCCGCCGACAAGCAGGACAAGCGCCGCGATCGCGATGTGGAGGACGGCCTTCATTGCCAGAAAGCCTCGTTGCCCCAATTGGAATAAGAGAGCTCCATGGCTTGCGTGCTTTGCGGAAGCTGACCCGGAGGCGGCTCGGGCGGCATCTCGCAAAGCGAGCTCGTCATTTCGATGCAGGGCGGGCCCCAAACGCCGCTGAGCGCGACCCCTGGCTGGCCGGACAGGGATGCCGAGATGCCGGAGCTCAGCCGTTCGCCCTCTTGGCTCGGGCTCGGGCCTGCGCCAAATTCGGAAGACTGGCCGGTGTCGCCGGACATGGCTTCGATCGGCCCGACCGCGGCACCGCCTGCGGCGGCGTTGCCAGTGCCGGCCGATGCCGCGGCGATCTCCAGCGTCAGCCCGGATGCTTGTTGCGCGATCAGGTCGGCCAGCAGGCTCGACTGGTTGACGATCAGCAGCGTAAAGCCGGCGTTGGTATCGACGCCGCTGAGGTCGGGGCCGCTCTCGTTCAGGAACTGCTCGAACGTCTCTTGGGTGTAGGGGAACGTGCGGGGCGGCGGGGGAAGGCCGGTGACGGCCCCGTCGGTCGCGACGGTCAGCGGGAAGGTTCCGGTCACCCCGGAGCCGAACGTCACCGAACCCTCGGCCGCCAAGGTGGTGGGACCGCTCAACACGAGCGGGTCGTTGGTGACAGGATCATCGACCGTCAGCGTGCCAGCCGCGCCGTTTACTTCCAGGAGAACCGTGCCGCCATCGGTGTTGATGGGATCGCCGCAGCCGCAAAGCACCTCGATCTGACTGCCGGCGCCGAGCGTCGTCGCGCTGACGCTGCCGCCGTTGGTCGTGAGCGTATTCGCCAGCATCAACATCGCGTCGCTGGTGAACAGCGTGATGTTGCCGCCGCCCGTCTCGATCGGGGCGCCGAGCATCATCTCGGCGGACCCGCCCGCGATCGCGCCGATATTGACAGCGCCGGTCGTCGTCGTGATGCCGGCCCCGCTCGCGCTGACCTCGGCGGTGGCGGTGGCAGGCGCGCTTGCGCTGATGGCCACGGTTCCGGCGCCGCTCAAAATATCGCCATCGAGGACGATGTCGGCGAACGGCTCCGCAGCGCCTGATCCCGAACCGGTATCGGTACCGACGAGGGTGATGGCGCCGCCGCCCGACGTCAGCGATCCCCCAAGCGTGATCTCGGCGCCTTCGTCGTCGGAAGCGGTGGATGAAGCGCTGACGCCGATCGGCGCGCCGGCAGTGGTAATCGCACCGGCGATGTCGACCGACGCCTGCCCGCTCGCCGAGACGGCGACGGTGACCGCGCCGCTCCCGGTCGTCACCGGACCGCCGATGGTCACCGCCGCGTTAGTGCCGGCGGCCGACACGCCGAAGAGCCCGTTCCCGGTCGCGACGGCGCCCAGGGTCACGACCGGATCGCCCGACGCGCTGAGCTCGAACGAGCCGCCGCCGGTGTTCACGGCGCCGAGCAGCGTGATGTCGCCGCCGGCCGGCGCAGAGGTGGCGATGCCGATCGCGCCGTCCGTGGTGATGCCGGACGCCGCCTCGAACGAGCCGCCGCTCGCCGTCAGCATGCCCAGCGCCGCGTTGCCGCCGACCGCACCGCCCAAGTCGATCGCGCTTGCGCCCGCGGCAAGAGTCAGGCTTGCGGCACCGGCATGTCCCGAAAGATCGTCGATCGTGCCGCCAAAGCTGATGCCGGCGCCCGAAGGCACGGCGCCGCCATCCGTCGTGTCGATCACGGTGTTGGTCGACAGCAGCACCGGCCCGGTGACCGTCACCGCGCCGCCCGCCGTGGTCCAGCCGCCATCGGCGATCGTGATGCCGGCATTGGGCGCGCTCGCGGCCAGGGTCACGCTCCCGGTCCCGCTCGAGAGCCCGCCATTCAACAGGATCGAGGCCGTCGCGGTCCCGGTCGCCGAAACAATGACGAGGCCATTGCCGGTGGTAACCGCGCCGTCCAAGGTCACGATTGGATCGCCCGATGCGCTGACCTGGAACGCGCCGCCCCCGGTGCTGACGGCGCCGAGCAGCGTGACATTGCCGCCGCCCGGAGCGGACGTGGTGATCGTGACCGCGCCGTCGGCGGTGATGCTGGAGGAAGCGTCGAACGAACCGCCGGTCGCCGTCAACGCGCCAAGCGCGTCACTGCCGCCCAGCGCCGCGCCCAGATCGATTGCGCCCGTGCCGCTTGCGAGCGTCAGGGTCTGCGACCCGTCGGTGCTGTCGATGGTCGCACCGGCGCCGAAGCTGATGGGCGCGCCGGCGGCAACGCTGCCTCCGGCCGTCGTGTCGAGGATCGCGCTGGCGGCGAGCGTCACCGGCCCGCCGTTGAAGCCGATCGAGCCGCCGGCCGTGACGAGATTGCCGTCAAGGCTCACGCTTCCCGCGCTTGCCACGTCGAAGGCGCCGATCGGCGTGGTGCCGCCGATCGTGTCCAACTGGATCGCGCCGGTGCCGGCCGTGAGCGTCAGGCCCGCGGCGCCCGCATGTCCCGACAGATCGTCGATCGTGCCACCGAAGCTGATCTCCGCGCCCGCCGGCGCGACGCCGCCATCCGCCGTGTCGATCGCGGTGCTCGCCGACAGAAGCACCGGTCCGGTGATCGTCACCGCACCGCCCGCCGTCGTCACGCCCCCACCGAGCGCGATGTCCGACATTGGCGCGCTTGCGGCCAGGGTCACGCTCCCGGTTCCACTCGAGATCGCGCCGTCGAGAAGGATCGACGCGCTCTCAAATCCGGTCGCCGAAACGCTGACGAGGCCGTTGCCGGTCGTCACGTCGCCCAAAGTCACGACCGGATCGCCCGACGCGCTCACTTGGAATGCGCCGCCGCCGGTGCTCACGGGGCCTGTGAAGGTGACGAACCCAGCGCCCAATTCCAGGATGTCCGGAAGGGCCGGGACCGACGTGGTGATCGCGACCGCCCCATCGCTCATAATGCCGCCGGCCTGGAACGAGGCACCGCTCGCCGTGAGGCCGCCCAGCGCCTCGTTATAGCCGACAGAGCCGTCGAGCCCGATCGAGCCCAACCCGGCCGATAGCGTCAACCCTGCGCTGCCCGCCTGCCCCGGCAGGTCGTCGATCGTGCCTTCGAAAACGATGCCGGCGACCGTCAACGTGGCGCCGCCACCCGTCGTGTCGATGGTCGTGTTGGTCGAGAGCAGCACCCGTCCGCTGATGGCCACCGCGCCGCCCAGGGTGGTCACGCCGCTATTGGCGAACGTGATGCCGCCCGCCGGGGCACTCACCACGATGGTCACGGCTCCGCTTCCGCTCAAGATCGCGCCATCGAGGAAGATCGACCCGGTTTCCGTGCCAAGCGCCGAAAGGGCTACGAGACCGTTATCCGTGGTGAGGGGATCATCAAGGGTGATGACCGGATCACCCGATGCAATGACCCGAAACGCGCCGCCTCCGGTGGTGACCGCACCCAGCAAGGTGACGTCCCCGCCGGCCGGTGCCGACGAGTTGATCGTGACCGCGCCGGCAGTGGTGATACCCGCGGCCTCGAACGACCCGCCGCTCGCCGTCAGCGAGCCCAGCGCGTGACTGCCGCCCAGCACGGCGCCCAGGTCGATCGCGCCTGTCCCGGCCGTGAGCGTAAGGGTCTGCGTCTCATTCGTGCTGTCGATGGTCGCGCCGGATCCAAATGTGATGGGGGCACCGGCAGCGACGTTGCCGCCCGCCGTCGTGTCCAAGACGGCGCTGCCGGCAAGCGTCATCGGCCCGCCGTTGAATTGGATCGAGCCGCCGGCCGTAACGAGGTTGCCGTCGAGGTTGCCGCTCCCCGCGCTCGCCACATCGAAGGCGCCGATCGGCGTGGTGCCGCCGATGGCGCCCTCCAACGTGATCGCACCGGCGCCCGCCGTCAGCGTCAGCCCGGCGCTGCCTGCATGCCCCGACAGATCGTCGATCGTGCCGCCGAAGCCGATATCCGCGCCTGCGGGCGCGACGCCGCCATCCGTGGTGTCGATCGTGGTGTTGGCTGACAGCAGCACGGGCCCGGTGATCGTCACCGCGCCACCCGCCGTGGCCACGCCGCCGTTGGCGACGGTGACGCTGGCATCGGGAGCGCTCGCCGCCAGGGTCACGCTCCCGGTTCCGCTCGAGATCACGCCGTCGAGAAGGATCGACGCCGTTGCGGTGCCGGTCGCCGAAACATCGAAGAGCCCGTTTCCGGTCGCGACGGCGCCCAGCGTCACGACCGGATCGCCCGACGCGCTGAGCTCGAAGGAGCCGCCGCCGGTGTTCACGGCGCCGAGCAGCGTGATGTCGCCGCCGGCCGGCGCAGAGGTGGCGATGCCGATCGCACCGTCCGTGGTGATGCTGGAAGCCGCCTCGAACGAGCCGCCGCTCGCCGTCAGCATGCCCAGCGCCGCGTTGCCGCCGACCGCACCGCCCAAGTCGATCGCGCCTGCGCCCGCGGTAAGGGTCAGGCTGGCGGCACCGGCATGTCCCGAAAGATCGTCGATCGTGCCGCCAAAACTGATCTCCGCGCCCGAAGGCACGGCGCCGCCATCCGTCGTGTCGATCACGGTGTTGGCCGACAGCAGCACCGGCCCGGTGATCGTCACCGCGCCGCCCGCCGTCGTCCAGCCGCCATCGGCGATCGTGATGCCGGCATTGGGCGCGCTCGCGGCCAAGGTCACGCTCCCGGTCCCGCTCGAGAGCCCGCCATTCAACAGGATCGAGGCCGTCGCAGTCCCGGTCGCCGAAACATTGACGAGGCCATTGCCGGTGGTGACCGCGCTGTCCAAGGTCACGATTGGATCGCCCGATGCGCTGACCTGGAACGCGCCGCCCCCGGTGCTCACGGCGCCGAGCAGCGTGACATTGCCGCCGCCCGAAGCCGACGTGGTGATCGTGACCGCACCATCGGCGGTGATGTTCGACGCCGCCTCGAACGAACCGCCGGTCGCCGTCAACGCGCCAAGCGCATGGTTGCCGCCCAGCGCGGCGCCCAAATCGATTGCGCCCGTGCCGCTTGCGAGCGTCAGGGTCTGCGACCCGTTGGTGCTGTCGATCGTGGCGCCAGTGCCGAAGCTGATGGGCGCGCCGGCAGCGACGCTGCCTCCGGCCGTCGTGTCGAGGATCGCGCTGGCGGCGAGCGTCACCGGCCCGCCGGCGAAGTCGATCGAGCCGCCGGCCGTGACGAGATTGCCGTCAAGGCTCACGCTTCCCGCGCTTGCCACGTCGAAGGCGCCGATCGGCGTCGTGCCGCCGATCGTGTCCAACTGGATCGCGCCCGCGCCGGCCGTGAGCGTCAGGCCTGCCGCGCCCGCGTGCCCCGACAGATCGTCGATCGTGCCGCCGAAGCTGATCTCCGCGCCCGCCGGCGCGACGCCGCCATCCGTCGTGTCGATCGCGGTGCTCGCCGACAGCAGCACCGGTCCGGTGATCGTCACCGCACCGCCCGCCGTCGTCACCCCGCCATTGGCGATGGTGATGCCGGCGCTAGGGGCGCTTGCCGCCAGGGTCACGCTCCCGGTCCCGCTCGAGATCGCGCTGTTTACTAGGATCGACGCCGTCTCGGTGCCGGTCGCCGAAACATTGACGAGGCCGTTGTCGGTCGTGACCGTGCCGTCGAGCGTCACGACCGGATCGCCCGACGCGCTGAGCCCGAACGAGCCGCCGCCGGTGTTGACGGCACCGAGCAGCGTGACGTTGCCACCGGCCGGCGCGGTCGTGGTGATCATCACCGGGCCGTCCGTGGTGACGCTGGAAGCCGCGTCGAGCGAACCGCCGCTTGCCGTCAACGCGCCGAACGCATGACTGCCGCCCAGCGCGGCATCAAGATCGATCGCGCCGGCGCCTGCCGCGAGCGTCAGCGTCTGCGCCCCGTTGACGCTGTCGATGGTGGCGCCGGTTCCGAACATGATGGGCGCGCCGGCGGCGACGCTACCCCCGGCCGTCGTGTCGAGCGTCGTGCTGGTGGCGAGCGTCACCGGCCCACCCGCAAAGTCCATCGAGCCGCCAGCCGTGACGAGGTTGCCGTCAAGGCTCACGCTTCCCGCGCTCGTCACGGAAAACGCGCCAATCGGCGTGGTGCCGCCGAGAGCGCCTTCCAACCGAACCGCTCCCGTGCCGGCCGTGAGCGTCAGTCCCGCGGTACCCGCGTGCCCCGATAGATCATCAATGGTGCCATCAACGCTGATGCCAGCGCCGACGGGCGCGGTGTCTCCGTCCGTCGTGTCGATCGTGGTGTTGGCCGATAGCAGCACCGGACCGGTGATCGTCACCGTACCGCCTGCCGTCGTCACGCTGCCGCCAAGGGTGACGTCAACGCCGGCGCTCAGGTTCAGCGCGCCAGCAGCGCCGTTGAGGAAGTTGCCCTCGAAATCGATGCTGCCGTTGGGCGCCTCGAGGGTCAGCGTGTTCGCGCCATCGACCGTGATCTCGTCGGCGAGGCCGAACGTGCCGGTCCCCGTGAGATCGATCGTGACGCTTCCACCCGGCAGATCGTTCGCGATGCTCGCCTCGAGCGCGCCGCCGATATCAGTGATCGCATTGCTGGTGAGCGTCACGTCGCCGGCCTGCGCGCCGCCGTCGGTCGCGTTGCCGATCAGAGCGAGCGCCGTGCCGCTCGTCAGCGTCGTCGTGCCCGCGACATCGACATCGGTATCGCCCGAAACGGCGACGCCAAGATTGTTTCGCGAGGCGTCGCCGTTGCCGATCATGGCGTAATTCGTCGTCGGACCATTGGCGCTGCCGGTAAGCATCAGCATGCCGCTGGTGCCGCCGACCACGTTTACGTCGATCGCGCCGGAGGCGAAGGCACCGGAGGTGCCGCTGCCGGCAAAGGCGCCGCCATCGCCGATCTGCGCATAGCGGCCGCCGGACGCTCCGTTCCCGCCATTCAAGGTGATGACGCCGGGCGTGAGCGTTGTTCCCACCGTGACGGTGATGGCGCCCGACAAGGCGGGACCGGTGCTGTCGGCGCCGCCATTGCCGATCTGGGCATAGGCATTGCTGTCGCCGCCCGGGGCAAGGGTCAGCGACGTACCGGCCGTCACCCCGATGCTGCCGCTGCCGCTGCCCGCAATGCCAAATCCACCATTGCCGATCTGTGCATAAGGCGCGGCCGCGCAGGTGCTGACACAACCGGCGCCATTGCCGCCGAGAAGCTCGACCTCGGCGGCGGCGACCGTGACGTTGCCGGTCGCGCCTGTGCCTGAATAACCGATCTGGGCGAAGCCGGCGTTGGCGACGTTGCTGCCTTGCAAAGTGATGTTGTCGCCCGCGACCATGGTCGCGCCGCCGGCGCTTCCAACGTCGACGCCGCTTGTGGTGGTCGTCGTTCCGATCGTGACGCTGCCGCCGTTCTGGCCATAGGAATTGGGGCTCGCGAGCAACGCCGCCGTGGAAAAGAATGGGGCACTTCCCGTAAGGCCGCTCGACCCATCCCACCCGGCGACGAGATTGACCTCGCCCGTGCCGCTGTTCGCGATGCTGGCGTCGATCGTAAGGCTGCCCGTCGCGAGAAGGGTGAAGCTGTTGGCGCTCGACTCCGTGATCGCCGTGTTGATCACCGTGTTGGAGCCGGGCGCGGTCAAGCCGAACGCGACGTCGCCCGCCTGCAGGTCCGACAGGAAGAATGTCTCTTCCGCGTTGCCGGTCGAGTTGATCGCGCCGGTGAGGAACAGGAGATTTCCGCTCGAGGTGCCAAGCGAGGTCGCGTTGCCGATGAAGCCCGTGGCGGCACCGGTCGCGATATCGGTGGTGCCTGCCGCCTGCACCATCACGCTGCCGGACACATTGACGCCGGAATCGCTCCCAGACGCGTCCCCATTGCCGATCAGCGTATAGTTCGTCACCGTACCGATTGCGGGGCCGCCGGGGGTTGCTTCATTCATCACGAGCGTGCTGCCGGTGCCCGCCACCGTCAGCGAGATGTCGCCCGATACCGCCGCCCCCGACGAGGCGGTGCCCGTGAAGGACCCGCCATTGCCGATCTGCGCGTAGGAATATTTGCCCGAGCCGTTGCCGCCGGCCATCTCGACGGAACCGCTCTCCACCGACACCGTGACATCGCCTGACGCGGATGCGCCGCTATTCGCGTCGCCATTGCCGATCTGCGCATAGGACCCGTTGCCCGAGCCGGTTCCGCCGCTGATCGTAAGGCCGCCATTGGTGGTCACGGCGATGGTGCCCGACGCATTCGACGTTCCGGTGCCCGCGAAGGCACCGCCGTTGCCGATCTGCGCATAGGACGCGCTGCCCGAGCCGGTTCCCCCCGTCAGCACGAGACCGCCGGCCCCGGCCGAGATGGTGATATCGCCGCTATAAAGGGCGCCGGCGCCCGATGCGAACGCCGCGGCATTGTCGTCGCCGTTGCCGATTTGCGCGTAGGAGCCGATGCCCGACCCTTGCCCGCCGGTGAGGGCAAGGCCGCCGACCGCCGTGATGGAAATGGTGCCGGCGGCCGCCGCGTTGGCGATGTCGCTGCCGGTGAAGGAGCCGCCATTGCCGATCCGCGCATAGTCGCCGGTGGCGACGCCGGCATCGAGCGCGACGCTGCCATTGGCCGCGACAGTGATCGCGCCATCGCCGCCATTGCCGACGTACCCGATCTGCGCCGCGCCGTTGGTCGCCGCGACGGTGATCGTCGAGCCAAGGACCGTCGTGGTCCCGCTTGCGCTTCCGACCGCGGCGCTGCCCGAGGCCGCGACGCCGCCGATCGTGACGCTGCCGCCGCCCTGACCATAGGTCGCCGGATTCTGCAGCAAGGTGCTTGCGGAGAAGGTCGTCCCGCCGCCGCCCAAACCGCTCGCCCCATCCCATCCGGCGACGAGGTTGATGTTGCCGGTGCCGGAATTCTCGATCGACGCGTCGATCGTGATGTTGCCGGTGGCGAGAAGCGAGAACTGGTTGGCGCTGCTGTAGAGGATCGGGCTTTCGACATCGATCGCGCCGTCGGAGTTGCTGCCGGTCGCTTCGACGATCACCTCGTTGCTCGCAAGCGCCGTCACGATCGAGGCAGGGCTCATCGTGCACGCGCTATCGCAGATCGTGAAATCGGCGGGATCGAGCAGCCACGTGCCGTCATGCCCCGCCGGCGCCGATGTGTCGACGGTGCCGGCGACCGACAACGTGCCGCCCGAGGTCTCGACAGAGCCGCCATTGCCGCCCTGCGCGCCGCCGCGCGCGGTGATGCTGCCGGCCACATTGGTGGCGTCCTGCGACCACACCGCCACGTCGCCGCCAGCGCCGCTGGTGATCGCGTCGGCATCGATGATCGAGCCCGCCGCCACGGTCGTCGTCGCCGCGTTCTCGAGCGGCCCGGCGCCATGGAAGTCGCCGCCGATCAGCGCCGTCCCGCCGCCCGCGTCCCCCGACACGTCGATCCGCGCGCCCGAGGCCACCGTGACGCTCGCCCCCAGCACCTCGACCGTGCCGCCGGTCTCGCCCGCACCTTTGCCCGACGCGTCGAGCGTCCCGCTCACCGCGGTCCCGCCCCCCGTCGCCGACAGCACGATCTTGCCGTCGACAGTGGCCGCACTCGTCGCCTCGACGATCCCGCTCGTGTTGATCACGTTGTCGAGCACATCCGTGGCGGTCTTGGCCGTCATCAGCACGAGGCCGCCCGGCGCCGACACCGTCCCCTTGTTCTGAACCAGCGTCCCCGCCGCCTGGGACCCGCTCGTCACCGCGAAGCTCAACAGACCGTCGCCCGCGAAATCCACCGCATAGGTCGACGCCCCCGCCACCACCACCGTGCCCAGTTCCGCCGCGATCAGACCCTCGTTCGTCACATGCGCGCCCGCCAGCACCACCGACCCGCCGCTGCCGGCCGTGATCGTCCCGCGGTTCACGATCCCCGCATTGGCGCCCCCCGGGATGTCGAAGCTGTAATTGCCGGCAAGAAAATCGGCGTCATGGATGTCCGCCGTCGACAGCAGAACCCCCGCCGCCGAGATCACCCCGCTTTGCCCCACCACGATCCCCGCCGGGTTCACCAGCCACACCCGACCGTTCGCGCTCAGCGACCCGTAGAGAAAAGACGGGCTGCCCCCCAGCACCCGGTTGAGCGCCACCGCGCTCGCACTCGGCTGCTGAAACACCACCGACGAGCCGCGCGGGATCGAGAACCCGCTCCACGTCAAAAGCGCGCTCGGCGAGGTCTGCGTGATCACCGTGCTCGTCGCAGACGGCTGCGAAATCGTCGCCGCACCCGCTACGACCTGGCCACCCGTCGGATTGGCCTGCGCCGCAACGGCGGTGAGGCATGTGGCCGCAAGGGCAGCGGCCTTCACGCCGCGCAAGACAGGCGCGTCATGACTGCCACTTTCTATGCCGCGCCCGAACCGGGCGCCGCCGCGTGCAGTAAACACGAAGCCCTCGTCTCGAGCCAACGACACCTGCGGGACTGCGCACTGTATGGATAATGGTCTATGAACGCAATAACGTACCGCACACCGTTAATGCGAGGTCGGGGCTGCTCTATCAAACAATATTGAACACTAGCGCGACTATTCGTCGCGATTCACTGCAGCCGTTAATTGTTACTGCCTTTAACTTCCGCGCCGGGCGGCCGGTCGCGCTCGTCGAGCGAGGCCGCCTCCTCGGGAAGAAACCGGGCATGGCAGAAGGGGCACAAGAGCTTCACACGAGCGTGCCTTAACTCGCGATGGCTGCAATAGAAATTGTGGTGGCACGTCGGGCATTCGGCCCAGAAGATACGCTCCATCGGCTAACGCATCCGGGCCAGCGCCGCCGGTGGCAGATAATCGGCGAGCCGGGTTTGCGCGATCACCTCGGCAGGGACTTCCGAGCGGGAGCCGAAGGCGAAATCGGTCGGCCGGTTCGCGGCGATCACGACCTTGCCGCCCCAGTTCGAGGGACCGAAGCCGCTCCATGGCTGGCCATGAGCCACGCCCGATGTCTCGGGAAGGATGGTGATGCCGCGCTGCAAATTCGTATAGGTATGCACCGCCCACAGCACCTCGCCCTCGTTGAAGACGTCGATATCGTCATCGACGATCACCGCGCAGTGCAAGACCGGCGAGCGCTCGAGGGCGAGACGCCCGATCTCCTCGGCCTGGCCCGGGCGGATATCCTTGAGCGCGATATAGATCGCCATGAGCGCCGACCCGGAATCCGCCATGTGCAGCGCGTGGAGATTGGGAAAGCGCGGCCTCAGCGCCATCTCGAGGGCGCCTTCGGTCGCAACGGCGTTCAGCGGGTAGCAATCATGGAAGCCCGAGAAAATGTCCTGCACGATGGCGTTGCGGCGGAAGGTGATGGCCTTCACCTGGAACACCGGACGCAGGCATTGCGCCTGATAAAGGCGCGGCACCTCGCCGAAGGGATCGCATATGTCGCGCTCGCCGGGCGGAATTTCTCCTTCGATGATGATCTCGGCATCGGCCGGAACCATGAACCGGTCGCCCCACGTCACCGACGGCGCGAGCCGCAGCGGTTCGCCGAGGAACGAACCGATCATCGCGTAGTCGTCGACCTCCCAAGCGTTGCGCGCGAGCGAACCGTGATGGAAGGCCGGATGATGGCCGAGCACGTTGATGATCGGTGCCGGCTCGCCGCGTGCCTCGTATTCCCTGATGATGCGGTGGAGATCGCGCGTGTGGATGCTCACGACCATCCGATGCGGATCCCAAGTGTAGAATGTCTTGGCGAACGAGATGTCGTAATGGCCCTCGAGCGA
>Ga0335073_10006549_pt1 | contig 16367 bp, 7 predicted proteins | sample Lox_Sample_22_FD_207093 | JGI IMG/M metagenome (GOLD analysis project Ga0335073, IMG submission 207093) | Soil microbial communities from Loxahatchee National Wildlife Refuge, Florida, United States - Lox_Sample_2.2 | ecosystem: Environmental > Terrestrial > Soil > Wetlands | place: USA: Florida... | reverse complement strand
GTTGCTTGGTTCGTTGATAGTTGTACTTGCCCCAATCTATTATTTTACTAACAGGTGGATCAGCATTCGGGGATATTTCTACTAGGTCTAAGCCTCTTTCCTCTGCAAGCTGTAAGGCCTCACTTCTACTCAAAATGCCCAGCTGCTTGCCGTCGTCATCAATGACGCGCAACCTAGATGCCCGAATTTGATCATTCAGGCGGGTGAATTTAGCTATAGCTCGTCTCCCGAATCGCTTAAATAATATATCAACGTATGAAGCATTCTAACAGATAAGATAATAGAGGTCAATAAACAAAAGCAAGTAGCCGGATGAGGCTATTAACAGATAGAGCCCTGAAACCATGGCGTAGCATAAGTGCCTGAAAGCAATTTAAAACGCCTCGTTAGGTTTTCTAACAAGGCGCTTTATTGGTTGGTTTGGATTTTTGTTTGGCTTTTAAGTTTTGGTTAGCTTGGTGGGACAACGCCTTGCGAGAAACCGTCGTCCCATTTTGCTTTTTGTTTTTGAGCACTTTATTTGTTCAAGCGCTATACGTATCTTATTAAATACAGTTTACCTCGTCAATACCATTATGCTTAAAGTTTTAAAAAAGCTGTGTATAACTTTCTGGCGCTGCAATAAATTTTGAAAAGAATGAAGACATTTTTGGTTCTCAAAATGATGGCAATAAGCATAAGTAGATTGACTATTTTATGTGTTTATGCTAAGTTAGGTACTGTAAGTCAAAAACAAAAACGAACGATACAATTTGCAAATGTGCGGCAGTCCAAGCAAGGACGGACTTACCAAAAGGTGAGGAAACCTCTGCTGTATTTATCGCTCTATTAAGGCCATACCAAAGGCAAAGTAGAGCGGTCAGTCTAGCCGAAGGGTGATAAGCGCTCAATAGTCTATATTCAGTAGCGGATTTATCACCCCGGCACCATTACTTATTCTTATAATGAAAGCTCTCACACTACTAAAAAGCCGCTCCGTCCAGTTATTGTTGGCGTTAATCATCGCTGACTTCATCTTTTTCTCTAATACCAGTGCTTATCAATCATCGCCACAGGTAATAATAGTAGGGTTCAGCCTGTTAATTATTAGCGTATACGCCTTTATTTATGGGGTATTCAAACTCCTTGGCCTCTATGGAATAAAGATAAAAGAAAGCCACAAGCTATCAATAGCGGCAACAGTCTTTACCTCAGCAGTAATAGCCCTCCAGTCGATTGGTGAGCTTACCCTCAAAGACGTTTTGGTTCTGGCGCCTCTTACGGTAATAGGCTATTTCTATGCCAGCTACAACAAGAAAGTCAGTCGTCAAGTAGATTAGTTTCGCTGTATAATATTAAGTATGAGCCCATCAAAGAATAGTGGCGGGGTAGAGTTACCGCCGGTTTCTGAGCACGATCTGATACCCGGAGAGGATAGCAGTGATATTAAGGTTGACGAAAAACATCTTTCCAAGAAGGAAAAACATCATCACAAAAGCACAAAAAAGCCTCATGAACCCGTACTTTTACCAGTACCAGATGCGCCGGCACCTCAGTTTATTCAACAGAAGAAAGATGACGACGAAGATAAGCCACAAGCTCCAATTGGATTAAGCATTGCTCAGGACAAAGATCTAATTGACAAAGAATGGGTAGATAAAGCCAAGGCTATCGTCAATAAGAACAGGGACAACCCTCATAAACAGAGTGAAGAGCTAACTCTTCTAAAAGCGGACTACATGAAGAAGAGATTTAACAAAACTATAAAGATTACCGAGTAAATAATGACGCTGCTAATAATAATCGCTATGATCGTCCTGCTTGGACTTTTAATTGTTGCCCCCGCACTTTTTATGCGTATTAGGGGAATATACAGGGAGCAGAAAAACTATGAGCGCGGTCTTAAGATGGTGCCGATGCTTATTCATTTACCGCCCCCGAGTGATGATATAGACGTAGGTAGCAGGGACGTTAGAGACGTTACTGATGAAACTATCAGTAAAGCCACGGCAATATATGAGATTATTGCCAGCACGCTAAAACAAGACTTTAAGAGTAACTTCTATGGACAAAGACATATAGCTTTTGAAATCGTCGGGATTCAAGGCAGGGTGTATATGTATGCTGCCGTACCACTAGTGCTAGTGGATGTAATTAAGCAAGCCATTAACAGTGCGTACCCAACTGCACGCCTTGAGGAGGTGGCAGAGCATAATGTATTCAATGCAGTAGGCAAGATTAGCGGCACCATAGGTGGTGAGCTTAGCCTGAAAGAGAACTATGCCTACCCGATTGCCACGTACCAAGATATTAAAAGAGACGGTATGGCATCTCTGTTAAACGCACTATCTGTCTTGGATAAGGAAGATGGGGCAGCAATTCAGTTTCTAGTTAGACCAGCTAATCCTAACTGGCGTAAAGAAGCAAACAAGCTGGCTTCTCAAAAGAGAAAGGGAGTTAAAGGTTTCGAGTTTGGTACTCTGGCTAAGGATCTGGCGGTGGCTTTTGCTAAACCGCCGAGTGCCGGCAACGATAACGAGTCAAAATCAAAAGATTTATCCAATCTAGAGCAGTCAACTTTGGATGCAATTGACGAAAAAACTAGGCATCCAGGTTTCGAAGTCTCCATAAGAATCATTGTTTCGTCGAATGTTAGCCAAAGAGCTTTAAGCATCCTCAACAACATTGTTGCTAGTTTTAGCCTATATGATGCACCTGGTAAGAATGGCTTCAAATACACAATGGCTAAGGACATAGAGAGCCTTGTAACGGCATATATAATGAGATTCTTCCCCCAGCAAAACAACAAGAACATCTTAAACGCTGTTGAGCTTGCAACGTTGTTCCATTTCCCCGATGAGAGAAGCCTACCTACCTCCCAGCTTATAAGACAGGGATCTAAACAGGTAGATGGGCCTACAGATATACCGGAGGATGGTTTGTTACTTGGTTACAACATCTTTAGGGGTGCAAAGAAACCCATAAGGCTTAGCCTGTCGGACAGGCAAAGACACATGTACGTTGTAGGCCAGACAGGAACAGGTAAATCTACATTCCTAGAAAACCTGGCTTTACAAGATATGCTTAGAGGCAACGGCTTTGCCTTCGTCGATCCGCACGGTGATGTGGTCGATGAACTCCTAGCTATGGTGCCCAAGGAGAGAACAGAAGATGTCATATATTTCAACCCGTCAGACATGGAATTCCCGATGGGTCTTAATCTATTTGAGTACTTTAGTCCTGATCAAAAGGACTTCCTGATCCAGGAAGCCATAAACATGTTATATAAATTGTATGATCCACAACACCAAGGCATAATGGGACCGAGATACGAGCATATGTTTAGGCATGCTGCTCTAACTGTTATGGCAGACCCTGAGGGAGGTACATTGGTGGATATACCCAAGTTATTTAGAGATCCGAAATATGTGCAGCAAAAATTACAATACGTAGACGATATAAACATAAAAGAATTCTGGACGAAAGAAATTCCTGCCTCACAGCGCTCCAATGATTTTGGCGAAGTCGTCGGTTGGTTCGTAAGTAAGTTCGGCGCATTTTTGAATAACGATATGATGCGCAATATAATTGGCCAAACAAAAAGCTCTTTTGACCTGCGCTACATAATGGATAACAAGAAGATTTTGCTTGTAAATCTAAGCAAGGGTAGAACTGGAGACCTAAACAGTAAGCTTCTCGGCATGATATTCGTTATGAAGTTCCAAGCTGCTGCAATGAGTAGAGTAGATATCCCGGAAGAGGATAGGGTAGACTTCTGTCTCTATGTTGATGAGTTCCAGAACTTCTCTACAGATAGCTTCGCCACCATCACTTCCGAAGCTCGAAAGTTCCACTTGAATCTAATAGTCGCTAACCAATTTACGACACAGCTAACCCCAGAAATTAGAGATGCCGTCTTTGGCAATATGGGTACAATAGTTAGCTTCCGCATAGGACAGAACGATCTTGAAGCACTTGGTAAATATTTCCAGCCTACATTTGATGAAGAGGACCTTCTTAGAATACCCAACTACAACACCATAGTCCGGACTCTTATAGGGGGAATACCAACATCGCCGTTTAGCATGAACACTATGCCCAAGCTTGGGACGACTAATACAAAACTTGCAGCCGCCCTAAAGCAGTTATCTTCAGCTAAATATGGTAGGCCAAGGGCTCAAGTCGAGAAGGCAATACAAGAAAGAATGACCACTAAGGAAGTGCCTGGGGTCAGAGCTCCCAATACGCCGGGTTCCGGCTTTGGGACTCCCACTCAGAGGCCTGCCGCGCAGGCTCGTCCGAATCTGCCAGCTAGCCCCGGTTCTGGATCATTCCTTGATGAGTGGCTGGCTAAAAAGCAGACTCCGCAGTCTCCTGCAGCTCCGTTATCTTTCCCACCGTCCAGTCCAAGTCCTTCAATGCAACCCCCGGCTAGCCATCAGCAGATTGTCCAGAAACCCGAAACTAACATGACCCTAAGTGCACAGGATAATACGAAGAATATATCTAGCGAAAGTGTTGAAAAAAAGGAAGCTGACCAGGTGGCTCAAGAACTGAAGGGCATGCTCAATGCTCCTAGTCAAGCAGCAGAAAAGCCTAGAAAAACCGAGCACAGCGTAAATCTAAATGACTCTAATTTTCAATCGAGCGAAGACGATACTATCTTCATAGATCACGACGGTACTTTCAAGCAAAAAAGTAGCTAAAACTAGAGCAAAAACAGCGTTAAAAGGTTTGAGAATTTAGCTAATATTTGTTAAAATATATGTAGTGGGAATCAAAATTTAAACTATTGTTTAAGTAGAAGGTGTTTTAAGTAGTGGCAGAACCGCAAAAGAAAAAATCCAGCTATTCCTCTGACCAAATAACAGTTCTGGAGGGTCTCGAACCAGTTCGTAAACGACCGGGTATGTATATCGGAGGAACGGGTCTTGAAGGTCTTCACCATTTGGTTTGGGAACTTGTAGACAACGGTATTGACGAGGCGCTAGCCGGTCATGCAACCGAGGTGTCTGTAATTATGCATAAAGACGGTAGCGTAACAGTTACCGACAACGGACGTGGCATACCTACGGACATTCACCCGAAGACTAAAAAAAGCACAGTTGAAACGGTCTTAACTGTTCTTCACGCCGGAGGTAAGTTCGGTGGCGGAGGATATAAAGTGTCTGGTGGTCTACACGGAGTAGGTAGTAGTGTAGTTAATGCGCTTTCTTCAAAGCTAACTATAACCGTTAAAAGGGACGGTAAGGTTTGGTATCAAGAGTACGAAAGAGGCAAGCCTCTAGGCCCCCTTAAATCTACCGGTACAACTAACGAAACTGGCACCATAATTACCTTTTATCCTGACGAGAAAATATTTGAGAGCACAAAGTTCAATTATGATCTTGTGTTAGATCGCCTTAGGCACGCAGCTTATCTAACAAAAGGCATCCATACCTGGCTAGAAGAAGAGTCTACTGGCCGAAGTTATGGCTTCTACTTTGAGGGTGGAATACAGAGCTACGTTAAGCATCTAAATGTAGGTAAAGAAATTGTCGACGAGGATATCTTCTACGTAGACAAGCCAGTACAAGACTCACAGATCGAAATAGCACTGCAGTATACCGACGCTTACAGCGAGACAATTAAGGCTTTTGCTAATAACGTGCTTAACCCAGAGGGTGGAACCCACTTAACTGGCTTTAGAGCTTCACTAACGAGAGTAATTAACGACTATGCCCGGAAAAACGGGTTGCTCAAAGAGAAAGAAGAAAACTTAACTGGGGAAGACACGCGAGAAGGTTTAACTGCAGTAATACTGGTTAAACTTACCGATCCGCAGTTTGAAGGTCAGACCAAGAATAAGCTTGGTAATCCGGAAATCCGAGGCAACGTCGAGCAAGTTATGAACGAATATTTTAACTACTATCTCGAAGAGCACCCGGCTGTTGCAAGGAAGATAGTTGGTAAAGCACTGCTGGCTGCTAGAGCCAGGAAGGCGGCGAGAGCTGCACGAGAAAATATACTTAGAAAAGGCATTTTGGATGGGGCTAGTATGCCGGGCAAACTAGCCGACTGTTCTAATAAGGATCCCAAAGACTCCGAGCTATATCTTGTGGAGGGCGATTCGGCTGGTGGCAGTGCTAAATCTGGCCGTGACAGTAAGAGCCAGGCTATCCTTCCGCTAAGAGGCAAGGTATTAAACGTTGAAAGAGCTAGGCTGGATAAAATGCTAGCTAACAACGAGATTCTAAATCTAATAAAAGCTCTTGGAGTCGGTATAGAAGAGTCGTTTGATATGGAAGGCCTTCGCTATGACAGGATAATTATTATGACCGATGCAGATGTTGACGGTAGCCATATATCAACTCTTTTAATGACTTTCTTTTTCCGCTACATGAAAGGCGTAATCGATGGCGGGCACCTGTATTTAGCTAAGCCGCCTCTATTTGAACTGGTAAAACCAGGACGCAAGAGCCAAGTCTTCATATACGATGAAGATGAGCTAGATGAGGTTTTGGATAAAGAAGTAGCCAAACGAAAGAAGAGCGGTGAGAAGCTATCGGATGAGACTGAGAAGTACAAACAAGCTGGATTTGTTGAGCAAAAACGCTACAAGGGCCTCGGCGAAATGGACGCTGACCAGTTATTTGAAACCACTATGAACCCGGAAAAGAGGGTTCTGGTACAGGTTAAAGTAGAAGATGCCGAGAAAGCTGACACTATTTTCTCCAAGCTCATGGGTACAGAAGTAGAGCTCAGGAAAAGTTTTATTCAAGCCAATGCTAAGTTCGTAAAGGATTTGGATATTTAGTTATGGACGAAGAAGACAAGCAGGCAAATATATTACCCGAGCCAGAGAATATAGATCCTGGTACCATGGTCGAGCTAGTTAAGGTAGATCACTCTAGGGTATTAGAACGTAGAAGCGTTGAAAACGTCATGGAAGATAGTTATTTACGCTATTCCATGAGTGTAATTATAGACAGAGCCTTGCCTGACGTCAGGGATGGTCTTAAACCGGTACATAGGCGCATTTTGTACAGTATGAATGAAGAAGGACTACGAAGTGGGTCCAGGCACCGTAAAAGTGCAAATGTTGTCGGTGCTGTTATGGGTAAGTACCACCCCCACGGCGACGCTTCCATATATGATGCTATGGTAAGAATGGCTCAACCTTGGGCTATGCGCTATACCCTAGTAAACGGACAGGGGAACTTTGGTTCAATGGATGGTGATCCCCCCGCAGCTATGCGTTATACAGAAGCCAAGATGGCTAGACTTGCCGACGAGCTATTGGCGGATATAGACAAAGAGACAGTAGATTTTAGAGACAACTACGACGGTACAACACAGGAACCTTCGGTTCTACCTGCTAAACTCCCGAATCTTCTTTTAAACGGCCAATTAGGCATTGCAGTAGGCATGGCGACAAATATACCACCTCACAGCCTAAGCGAGCTTGTAGACGCCGAAATTTACCTCATAGACAACCCTGAGGCTGGACTCGACGACCTATTAAAGTTTGTTAAAGGTCCTGACTTTCCAACTGGTGGGGTTATCTATGGCAAAGAATCGATTAGGTCGGCTTATGCCACTGGACGAGGCGGAGTCGTTACAAGGGGAGTAGCTGAAGTAGTAGAAGGCGTCAAAAGTAGAAGCCAGATCATAATAACTGAGATACCCTACGCCGTTAACAAAGAATCGCTAGTTCTTAAGATTGCTGAACTAGTTCGAGACAAGAAAATAAGCGGCATTAGCGACCTTAGAGACGAAACGGCTAGGGGCCAAGTAAGGATAGTGATTGATCTCAAGAAAGATGCTTATCCCAAGAAGCTATTAAATCAGCTATATAAGCTGACTCCGCTCCAACAGAGCTTCCACTTTAATATGATGGCCCTAGTCGATGGCATTCAGCCTAGAGTCATGGGCTTGCAAGACATAATTAATGAGCACATAAAGCATCGTCGAACGGTAGTCAGACGAAGAACAGAATTCGAGCTTAAAAAGGCCAAGGAAAGAGCCCACATACTTGATGGACTTAAGACGGCGCTAGACCACATAGAGGAAGTAATTAAAATAATTAGAGCTAGCCGAACATCAGAAGAGGCTGCCGAGAACCTTATTAAGAAATTTAAGCTTAGCGATATTCAAGCCAAAGCTATTCTAGCTATGCAGCTAAGAACGCTTGCTGGGCTAGAGCGTAAGAAGATAGAAGATGAGCTGGCTGAACTAAACAAGCTCATAGCTGGCCTTGAAGGTGTACTGGCCGACGAAAAGAAGATACTAAAGATCATTAAGGAAGAGCTTGAGGCCATCAAGAAGCAGTATGGTGATGAACGTAGGACAAAGGTCATAGCTGGTGAGCTAGGCAAAATGAGTGATGAGGATCTAATAGCTGATGAGCAAGTGGCAGTAACACTAACAGCAGCCAATTACATTAAGAGAAGCCCGCTGGCTGAGTATAAGAAACAGGGTAGAGGTGGCAAAGGCCGAAAAGGGATGGCTACCAGAGAAGAGGATGTCATAGAGCACGTTGTTAACGCTTCCACTCATGACTTTATACTATTCTTTACCAATAAGGGTCGGGTATTCAGAATGAAAACTTACGAAGTGCCGGCTGTTGGCCTTAACGCTAAAGGCATAGCGCTAGTTAATTTATTGCAACTTCAGCCCGAGGAAACGGTCAGTAGCATACTGAACATCAGCAAAACTCTTGACGCTAAAAATCTAATAATGTGTACGGTTAGGGGCGTTATCAAAAAGACACCGTTCGAACAATATAACAACGTTAGAAGCAGTGGTTTAATTGCTATCAATCTGGACGAGAACGATGAGCTTAAGTGGGTAAGAACAACAACAGGCAAGAATGAAATACTAATTTCTACAGCCCAAGGTCAGGCTATCCGCTTCGATGAAAGTGGCGTTAGGCCAATGGGTCGGGCTAGTCGAGGGGTGAGAGGCATTAGGCTTCGCCCAGAGGATAAGGTTATTGGTATGGATATTGTCGAAGAGGGCTCAGACATCTTTGTTATCAGTAAGTACGGTTATGGTAAAAAGACAAAGGTAGCGCAGTTTACACCACACGCTAGAGGCGGAGTAGGCATTAGATCGGCAGTAGTCAACAATAAAACTGGTGATCTTATCGGGGTAAAAACACTTATCGGAGATGACCAAGAGGTTATTATAATTAGTCAGCAGGGACAAACTATAAGGCTGGGCCTGAATAACATACCGGCTTTAGGTAGAGCTACCCAAGGAGTGAGGATAATGCGACTTAATGATAAGGATGAAGTCGTCTCTCTGGCCTTAGTAGATAAGACAGAGGATGAAGATACGGACGAAAAAAAAGAATCTCCCAAAGAAACGAACACAAAAATTGTCTAGAAATTGTAGATGTGCATACAACACATGTAATCCATTTACCCCTTGACGATTAGTGGTTGAATAGCGTAGAATTATGTTAACGGCTTGATGTGGGCTTCTGTATTAGATTGTCCCGATCAGCAAGCCGGAATAGGTACTTTAAAAACTAGGTAGTGCAAATCAACGTCAGTTCATTTTGAATTGTTTTAAAGAACAAATTCTTTTTTGGAGAGTTTGATCCTGGCTCAGGATGAACGCTGGCGGCGTGCCTAATACATGCAAGTCGAGCGGTAAGGCCACTTCGGTGGTACACGAGCGGCGGACGGCTGAGTAACGCGTAGGAACCTACCCTAAACTGAGGGATAAGCACCAGAAATGGTGTCTAATACCGCATGTGCTCTTCGGAGTAAAGCTTCGGCGGTTTAGGAAGGGCCTGCGTCCGATTAGCTTGTTGGTAAGGTAAAAGCTTACCAAGGCGACGATCGGTAGCTGGTCTGAGAGGATGATCAGCCAGACTGGGACTGAGAACGGCCCAGACTCCTACGGGAGGCAGCAGTAGGGAATTTTCCACAATGGGCGAAAGCCTGATGGAGCAACGCCGCGTGCAGGATGAATGCCTTCGGGTTGTAAACTGCTTTTATATGTGAAGATTATGACGGTAGCATATGAATAAGGATCGGCTAACTCCGTGCCAGCAGCCGCGGTCATACGGAGGATCCAAGCGTTATCCGGAATTACTGGGCGTAAAGAGTTGCGTAGGTGGCAGAGTAAGTTAGTAGTGAAAGCGTACGGCTCAACCGTATATGCATTACTAAAACTACTCAGCTAGAGGACGAGAGAGGTAGTTGGAATTCCTAGTGTAGGAGTGAAATCCGTAGATATTAGGAGGAACACCGATGGCGTAGGCAGACTACTGGCTTGTTCCTGACACTAAGGCACGAAAGCGCGGGGAGTGACCTGGATTAGATACCCAGTTAATCCGCGCCGTAAACGATGGATACTAGCTGTTAGAGGTATCGACCCCTCTAGTAGCGAAGCTAACGCGTTAAGTATCCCGCCTGTGGAGTACGGTCGCAAGACTAAAACATAAAGGAATTGACGGGAACCCGCACAAGCGGTGGAGCGTGTTGTTTAATTCGACGGTAAGCGAAGAACCTTACCCAGGCTTGACATCCTTGGAATTTCTTCGAAAGAAGAGAGTGCTTTATTGAACTAAGTGACAGGTGATGCATGGCCGTCGTCAGCTCGTGTCGTGAGATGTTTGGTTAAGTCCATCAACGAGCGCAACCCTTATGTTTAGTTGAATTTTTCTAAACAGACTGCCCTGGTAACAGGGAGGAAGGAGGGGATGATGTCAGGTCAGTATTTCCCTTACGTCTGGGGCTACAAACACGCTACAATGGCCGGTACAAAGGGCTGCCAAGTCGCGAGACGGAGCAAATCCCATCAAAGCCGGTCCCAGTTCGGATTGCAGGCTGAAACTCGCCCGCATGAAGTCGGAATCGCTAGTAATGGTAGGTCAGCTATACTACCGTGAATACGTTCCCGGGTTTTGTACACACCGCCCGTCAAACCATGAAAGTCGCCAATACCTGACGTGCCAGCTTGTCTGGCCCTAAGGTAGGGGAGATGATTGGGGTTAAGTCGTAACAAGGTATCCGTACGGGAACGTGCGGATGGATTACCTCCTTTCTAGGGAGAAACACTAGCAGTTATACGAGCAATCTATAACGAGCTAGGTCGATCTTGGTAAATCGTATATTTCAGTACTGACGATTTACACTTTCCGTCTAACGGACAAGATATCAGTTCTGATAACGAATTGACGTTGAATGCACTACTTAGTTTTTAAAAAGAAAAGCGGCATATCTTGCGAGAGCCGCTTTTTTGATTGATTAAAAATGGTGGGGCTATGTGGACTCGAACCACAGACCTCGTCATTATCAGTGACGCGCTCTAACCAGCTGAGCTATAGCCCCTTAACTAAACTAATGGTGGAGACACGGGGACTCGAACCCCGGACCCCCTGCTTGCAAAGCAGGTGCTCTAGCCAACTGAGCTATGTCCCCATCTGTAAACTACCGGTGTATTTTACCTAAAATTACCTATTAGCACAATTGTGTAGACCTACTGTTCAGACATTACAAATTTAAGCCCATTGATTTTCTAGTTGATTGAACATACAATTATAAGCGTAACCTCTAACAAAAATGAAAACAAAAATAAAAAAGCAAAACCTGTTAGTAGTTGCTCTATTTATAATCTTTAGTGCGTCATCTATATTTTCACCTAGCGCACTAGCAGCTACCTCGACCTGTACTTGGACTGGAGGCGGAGTCGATAGTAACTTCCTTACATCCGCAAACTGGAGCTGTACAGGTACAACCCCCGGAAACGGAGACAATTATAACCTTGTCTTTCCTTCAAGCGCATCGAATCTTTATCCCGTAGACAACATAGCTAGCCTAAGCGTTGGCAGCATTACGTTTACTGGTACTTTCAGTGGTGCTGGCTACGATGTAACTACTCTTAGCGATTCGGATGTTATCACAATATCTGGTGGTATACAGGACAATTCAACCGCAATAGATAACGAAATTGATGCCAACTTAACTCTATCGGGAAGCCAAACCTTTAGTGGTAATGGGGGAGGATCCCAGCTAGATATTGGTGAAGGGTATGATCAAACTAATGTGGGCTCAAATACGCTTACATTGAGCAATGCTTCTATCGCCGACCCTATCAGCGGAACCGGTTCTATAGTTGTTGATGATCCTAATTATCCTACGGACGCACAAGGCGTACAGTTGGCGTCAAGTAGTCCCAGTTTCACTGGTAGCATACTAGTAAACACGGGGGCACTTTTCGTCGATAGCCCAGGAAGCTTTAGCAATGCAACCTCTCTAACGGTATCTAGCGGTGCTTTATTAAAGGGGAGCGGGGGTACCATTCCAACTACAACGATTGATTCCGGTGGTTCAGTTGCTCCCGGGGATAGCCCTGGCTGTTTATCTTCCAGTAATATTACCCTAGACGGCAACTATGATGCATATTTAGGCGGGCAAACAGCGTGTAGCGGCTACGACCAAATAGATGTAGGCGGTAACGCAGCAATTTCTGGTGCCTCATTGAACGTAACGATAGCAAACGGCTTCGTTCCAAGTGTTGGCGAGACGTTCACGATTATAGAGGGTGGGTCGGGTACCACAACAGGTGTGTTCAATGGTTTGAGCGAAGGGTCAACCTTCAGCGTGGGTTCCACCACTTTTCAGATAACTTATCGGGGTGGTTCTAGCAATAATGACGTAATTCTGACGGTGATACAGTCATCCGGCTCTTCCTCCAGTGCGACCCCAAAGAGTCCTAATACTGGGCTTGCCGCATACCATTCTAATCCTTTTGAAGTTCTTGGGATTCTATTGTCCATATCGATAACATTGACGCTTTTATCTAGACGGCTAGGTAGACAATAACATACACCCGTAGTTGTCTCTTTCTGACTACTACAGTTGTTTGTTGATATAATCGTAAGCAAGATGCACCGCTTAAAACCTATAGTTTCTCTATCTTTTGTCTTTTGCCTCGTTTTTATAGTAAGTTCATGCTCGGTATCAGCAGCTGACAGTAATATATCTCGTTCATATAAATCAATAGGATCAATTCCGAACGGCAGCATAGTTGGATTAAACAAAAACCAGGCCGGATACGTCCGTATGTGTAACAGCGTCAATAACCTAACGCCTATTGGAGTGAGCTTATCTAGCAGCGAATCTCTATTAGCCATCAACCCAAACCTTAACAACGTACAAGTAGCTACAAGCGGCGTTGTTAATGTACTAGCGAGTACAGTTAATGGGAATATCCATATAGGGGATCAGATTAGCTTATCCCCTTTTTATGGGATAGGTATGGAATTTCAGCCCGGTATTAAGACAATCGGTACAGCGGAAAGTGCATTCAATAAAACTTCGACTGATGCCGCTCTAGAGAGCGTAAAAGACAACCAGGGTAAAGTACATCAGATTTATGTGGGGTTCGTAAAAATTGAAATTGGCATTGGCAATGGCACAGAGAACGGCGCAGGGGGTAACCAGGCCAATTTACTCCAACAAATCGTCAAAGATTTAACTGGGCATACAATATCTACAGTTAGAATCATAATTGCTCTTGTAGTAAGTCTTATCGCCCTTGTATCTCTTGTGACAATCATTTATGCCTCGGTTTACGGAACCCTTGTATCTGTTGGCAGAAATCCTCTTGCCAAAAATGCAATATTTCGCACACTTGGTTCCATAATGATCATGTCCTCAATAACGGTGGTGGTAGCCTGTTTGACCATCTACTTTTTGCTCAGATAATAAACTTTTTATTCAAAAATAGACTAACTACTGTTGTAAGCATAAATAGTTTAGTCTAAAATATAATTAGCCCGAATTACACCCTTTTGAAAAAAAGGGCAAAAATAAAAAGGCAAACAAAAAATGGCACTCGGCATTAAGAGTACCCAAAATCTAGAACTAGCTCAGGACTCTTCCCTTGAGGGTCCTTCTGCTGGTAGTGTCAATTTTTCCAACAGTAAAGAAAATCTAGCACCCCACGGAGTACTCTCCTTTTATCGCAGCAAAAAGATTATCTACATAAACCTGGTAGTAATTGCTGCTTTGGCTGTGATAGCCACCGCCAGCTACCTCCTCTTTAGTGGCGGAAATACTAATGTTAATAAAAGCGCACACAATATTACGGACTTTAAGTCTGCTAAACTGCCAACGAACTCCCAGCAACAGGGCGAGGTGTTACAGGTAGGCGCTGCTCAACAATTATCTATAAATGGGCAAGTAAATGTCGGTGATACGCTAGTCCTGTCGCCCACAACCACTCCGTCTAAGCCTGTTGCGGGCCAGCTTTACTATAATAGTTCGACTAATACCCCTTTCTATTACAATGGTAGTCAATTTGTCAGCCTGACTCCTGTTGTTCAACCCGGAGGGGTAACCTCTCTAGGTGGTGTCACTGGGCAGGTTAAGCTTGGCTCCGGACTAACGACGTCTGGCGGAGAACTTAACACACAAATACAGGGTGGGTCTGGTATTGCTGTGACAGGGAACACAGTAACCAATACCGGATTAGTATCTCTTTCCTCTGGGTCCTCCGATATATCCGTCTCCAACGATGGGAACGGTAATTATACTATAAGTAGTAGTCTAAATGGTGTGATAGAGGGCAGCGGTACTTTCGGTCAGATACCTCTGTTTACGGCTAACGAGACTATATCTAATTCGATTCTAAGCCAATCTTCCGGGATTATAACAGACTCAGGTAATCTGAGCGTTCAGGGAAGTGCTACGGCATCCTCAGTATCTGCAACAGGGCTATTACAGGGAGGGAGCCTAACAGTAACTGGAGCTGCTTCTGTAGGCTCGCTAACCTCTTCCGGTGCCGTCTCAGGAGCTTCAGGGAGCTTTACCGGTAACCTTCAGGGGGGGACACTTGCCGTTACAGGACAGGCTGGGGTTGGCTCTCTGGCCGTTAATACTAATCAACTTACGGTGGACAGCTCAGGTAACTTAATAACACAGGGCACAGCACAAATTGATGGCGGTAACTTAGCGGTCTCCTTTGATATCCATGGAAACGCTACAGGAATTTCTGGTACGCCATCCGTCACTGCCAACAGCATACAGTCAGCTAGTGGCAACAACCTATTGGTGTCGGCTGGTAGTAATGTAATAAATTTCTATGCCGGTGGTATAGATTTTATTCTTCCGAATACAGGTAGCACTACTCAGACCATATGTACATCTAGCACGGTGGGCTGTGCACAGGGCGGTGGAACTGCCGTCATATTGGGTCCTAACACGAGTGGAACGGCGAGCGCTCAAACAGACAACAGCGCCGACTCAATATTCATATACAACGACAATACCAGCAGTAACCTACTTGACCTACAGGGTGGAGCGAGTTCTGCTAGCAATAGCTTCGTCGTGGACGATGCCGGAGATGTAAACCAGGCAGGCAACCTCACGGTTCAAAGTGGCTCAGTAACGTTGGGCACGGCATCAACTTCCGGGAAAAATGGACAAATCGTTTTCAATAATTCCTCGAATGGTAATAGTATAACGCTTCAGAGTGGCGTGACAGCTGGTAGCGTAGTGTTTACGTTGCCCACTCAGGACGGCACGGCCACACAATGTCTAAAAACTGATGGGCACGGGGATCTTAGTTTCGCCACATGTTCAGCTGGAAGTGGAGTAACGACAGTGGGCACACTCGACTCTCAGACGCCTTCCGCAAACGGCGCAACTATTACAGGCACTAGTATATACCTGCAATCGGCAAGTACAACAGATCCGGGACTGGTTAACACAAGCTCCAGTACTCAGACTTTTGGTGGGCCTAAAGAGTTTGCCGGATCCGTAACTCTTCAGGGCGGTGCATATCTAAACAGCTCTCCAGGTAGCGTTAGCACCACTGATAACTATTTGTGTTTGAACGCATCCACATATCAAATACAAGAATGTTACACGAATAGTAGCGGCGCTGCTAATGCCTATGGGGCAGCTTTTGTTCAGGGTGGTAATCAATTTGGAGTAACCGCAGAGATTGGCACAGCGGATAATAATAGTTTAGAACTCGAAACTAACAACGCCGCCAGAATAGTTGTCGATACCAGCGGCAATCTTCAATTCCAACAAGCAAGTACCCTCAGTACTCTAACGGGCAATCTGACAGTTCAAGCCAACGGAACAAGTACTTTGTATCTGGACAGCTCAGGGGCTGGCACTGTTGATGTGGGCGACAGTAATGCTTCGAATATTAATATTGGGGCTAATAATGCGTCTCATACTATAGACATTGGCAATGCTACCGGCGCTGCTCAGACCATCACTGTTGGTACCGCATTCGGTTCCAGTGGTCTCACACTGCAAGCAGGTACTGGTGGACTAACCCTAGACTCAGCAACCGGAACCATAGCCATTGGTACCTCAGCTAACAATAAGACCATTAACATAGGTGCTGTAGGCACCACAGGCAATACAACT
>Ga0335073_10006547_pt1 | contig 16367 bp, 16 predicted proteins | sample Lox_Sample_22_FD_207093 | JGI IMG/M metagenome (GOLD analysis project Ga0335073, IMG submission 207093) | Soil microbial communities from Loxahatchee National Wildlife Refuge, Florida, United States - Lox_Sample_2.2 | ecosystem: Environmental > Terrestrial > Soil > Wetlands | place: USA... | reverse complement strand
AGCCGACGAAGGCCGCGCCGTGGTTGCGCAGCAGCACCGCGGACGTCGAGCCGAGCGCGCCGGCCAGCTCCCGGCCCAGCTCGGGGGTGTTGACGAGGTCGCTGGTGAGCTTGAAGTGCGGGACGCCACCGTCGGCGAACCAGACGCCCTCGTTGGTGTACGGGCGGATCTGCTCGGTGGTCGCCGAGAGCACGGTGGCGTGGAACGGGTGGGTGTGCGCCACCACGTTGACCTCCGGCCGCGACCGGAGGATCTCGGCGTGGATCGGCCACTCCAGGTGCCGCAGGCCGGTGCCGTCCAGGACCTTGCCGTCGAAGTCGAGCAGGACGAAGTCACCGGCGCCGATGACCTCCTCCAGGCCGATGTTGCCGCGCTTGAGCCAGAACCCACGGCCGCCGGGGTCGCGCAGCGACAGGTGTCCCAGTGACATGTCGTTATGGCCCTCGAGGTCGAGGATGCGGTGCGCGCGGGCCAGGTCGCGCAGGGCGGCGCCGAGCTCCGGATCGTCCGCGCTCATGCGCTGCGCACCGCCTCGAGCAGGGTGGTGAGATCCCAGAGCACCTCGCGGGCCGCCCGCCGCGCCTCGTAGACCTGCCAGGGATCTTGCAGGTACCGCCCGGTCGCCACGGCCAGGCGCGCCGCGGCGGCGCCGGCCTCGGCGGCCCGGTACCGGAAATGGGCCAGCGCGCCGGGCGGGACGCCGTAGTGGCGGGCCAGGGCGTCGGCGAGCTGGCCGAGCAGCAGCGGCAGGCGGCGGTCCAGCACCCAGGCCACGCCGACGCCCTCGTGCGCGGAGCGCAGGCCGTGCTCGCGCGCCACCGCCACGAGGTCCGCGGCTTCGGCCGGAGGGCTGGCGGCGGCCGCCGCGAGCTGGGTGTCGGTGAGCCCGAGCGCCGCGGCGGTGCGAGCCCACCCGGCGTCCGCGTCCGCGTCGGCGACGGTCAGCGCCCGGTGCAGGTCGGCGGAGATCTCCCGGCCGTCGTCGGGCGCCAGGCGGGTGACCTTGGCGGCGAGCATGCACCGGGCCCGCCCGGTGAACACCGGGTACAGGGCGAGCACGAGGCCGCGCACGGTCCCCGGTGAGGGCTGGCCCGACGTCACCGCCGTCCAGACCGGGTGCGCCCCGGGGTCGGCCCAGGGCTCGGAGTCGTCGAGGCCGAGCAGTTCGGTGGCCGACCCGCTGGCGAGCATCACGCCCCGCCTTCTTCCTCGCCGTCGAGTGAGGCGTACGGGCTCTTGGGCTCGGACCAGACCTCGACCGGGCCGCTGAAGAACCCCTCCTTGGGCAGCCGGCCCGAGGTGATCAGCCGGATCAGCGGCACGCTCAGGTACCTGTTCTCCGGCCGGGCCAGGTCGCGTCCGAGGATCTCGTAGGCGCCGCCGGATGAGTTCGAGGGCATCGCGCCTCCTCCCGTCGTGCGCGGTCGCGCACCGGTCAGCTGTAGAACGCCGGCGCTGTCATCCAGTCGCGGTAGGAGTCGGCGTCGTGGGAGTAGAACAGCTCGGCGTCGTGCTCCTCGGCGAGGGCCGCCAGGCGCCGCATCGAGGCCACGCTCGCCGTGGGGTCGAGGTGGAATCCGGCGATGATCGTCTTCTCCAGGCTCTTCCCGGTGTAGACGGCGTCGCCGGTGAACAGCATCGGGCGGCGCCCGCCCAGCTCCACCATCAGGCTCATGTGCCCGGCCGTGTGCCCCGGCGTCTCGAACACGCGCACGCCGCGGGCGATCTCGGTGTCGCCGCTCAGCAGCTCGTACCGGGGGCCGATCTCGTCAAAGCTCAGGTCCGAGTAGCCGAGCCGCTCGAACGGCTGATGATGGTGGCTGGCCGCGAGTTCCTTCTCGTGCGCGAGGACCGTGGCGCTGCCGCAGAACTTATTCCCGCCGACATGGTCGAAGTGATAATGCGAATTGACCACGTGCGTTATCTCGTTCGGGCTGAGCCCCACGAGTTTCAGCTGCCCGGGGATGGTCTGATCTTGCGTTTGCCGCGGCAGCTCGAAAGGCAGGACCTTGTTCACGTGATCCAGGTCATAACCGGAGTCGAACAGGAACTTTCCCTCGGGGTGGTCGATAAGCACGCTGTAGCAGGGAAAGCGGACCGGTCCGCCCGGGCCGGCGTTCCAGTAGAGGTGATACCCGTCAATGACGAGCGTCCCGCCGTCCAGGAGATAGACGCGCACATTACCGGTCATGGCCTGGCCTAACTCTCGCTTGACCTGACTCTCATATTATGAGAATATAATCTCAAGCTGCGATAAGAATAAAAGCTGCCCTGCGGGGCGTCAAGAGGCCGCAATGCCGAGGTTTCAGACATCAGGCCAGTTCCTGGCATCAAGCGTGAAAATGGCCGCTCCCGCCCCGGGCCCGGCGGGCACCGTTCCGGCGGGCCGCTCGGCTCCCGGCGGCACCCAGAGCACCCAGCGGCTGCTCACGCTGCTCGACCAGTTCAGCACCGAGCGGCCCACGCACACCGTCGAGGGCCTCAGCGAGGCGATCGGGGTGCCGCGCAGCACGGTGTACCGGCTGGTGAGCCTGCTCAAGTCCTACGAGCTGCTCGAGCAGGCCGGGGAGAGCAAGTACCAGCTGGGCCCGAAAGCGATCATGATGGGGTACGTGGCCCGGTCGACGGTGGACCTGGCCGACGTCTGGCGCCCCGGGCTGGAGGAACTGGCCGCCGCGAGCCGGGAGACCGCCCTCGTGCTGCGCCGGATCGGGGATGCCGCCGTGTGCATCGACCGCATCGAGTGCGACCATCCGGTGCGGCTCTCGTTCGACATCGGCAAGGCGATGCCGCTGCACACCGGCGCCGGGGCCAAGGTCCTGCTGGCGGGCTCCCCCGCCGAGCTGCGCGACCGCTACCTCCAGGCCGCGGTCCCGCCGGAGCACCGGGCCCGGCTGCGCGCCGAGCTCGATTCGATCGCGCTCCGCGGCTGGGGCGAGAGCCACGCCGAGGTCGACCCCGGCATCTGGGCGGTGGCCGCCCCGATCCTGGCCGACCGCGACGGCCGCTGCCTGGCCCTGTCGGTGGCGGTGCCCGAGTACCGGCTCGAGGCCGGGCGCCGGGGGCAGCTGATCGGCCAGACCAGGGACATCGCGGCGGCGCTGCGCGCGAAGCTGTCCCACTACATCTGAGTTAGGGCCCGGCCCGCCCGCCCTTCTGACCGCCTCGGCCCACCCGCCGGTACGCCGGACCGGCCGTCTCGTGGCACTCTGGCAGGGTGAGGTCAACGCAGCGGCCGCGGGACCGGGCCGGGCGCGGCAGCGCCACGGCGCGGGTCCGCGACGAGACCGTGCGGCGGCTCGAGCGGTCGATGGGCCCGCTGGGCACCGCGGCCATGGCCTCCATGGACAGCCGGCTGCCGTGGTTCCGCGCGATGTCCGCGGAGAACCGGTCCTGGCTCGGCCTGGTCGCCCAGGCCGCGCTGGCCACCTTCGTCGACTGGGTCAAGCACCCGGAACGCGGCCGCCCGGCCGTGGCCGGGCAGGTGTTCGGCACCGCGCCGCGGGAGCTGGCCCGCGCGGTCAGCCTGCAGCAGACCGTGGAGATGGCGCGCGTGATCATCGACGTGGTCGAGGCGCAGGTGGACGAGCTGGCCGCGCCGGGCGGCGAGGCCGAGCTGCGGGAGGCCGTGCTCCGCTACACCCGGGAGATCGCCTTCGGCGCGGCGCAGGTGTACGCGCGCACCGCCGAGGCGCGCGGCGCGTGGGACGCCCGCCTGGAGGCGCTCGTGGTGGACTCGCTGGTCCGCGGCGAGGTCGACGAGGGCCTGCAGTCCTGGGCGTCGGCGCTGAACTGGCCGGCCGGGCCGGTGGCGGTGATCGCCGGGAATGCCGACGACAGCGACCCCGAGGGGCTGATCGACGAGTTGCGGGGAATCGCCCGCCGGGCGCGGCTCGACCTGCTCGCCGGGGTGCACGGGCACCGGCTGGTGGTGGTGCTCGGCGGCACGGCCGACCCGGTCAAGGCGACGGCGCGGCTGGCCGGCCGGTTCGGCGCGGGCCCGGTCGTCGTCGGCCCGGTCGTCGACGACCTGGAGTCGGCCACGCGGTCCGCGAGCGCGGCGCTAGCCGGCCTGCGCGCGGCGGTGGCCTGGCCCGACGCGCCCCGCCCGGTCGAGGCCGCCGACCTGCTGCCCGAGCGCGCGCTCGACGGCGACGAGCAGGCCCGCGCGCAGCTCATCGCGGAGGTGTACGAGCCGCTGCAGCGCGGCGGGTCGGCGCTGCTCGACACCGTCGTGACCTACCTGGAGCAGGGCAACTCGCTGGAGCGGTCCGCCGGGATGCTGTTCGTGCACCCCAACACCGTGCGCTACCGGCTGCGCCGGGTGAGCGAGCTGACCGGCCTGGTGCCCAGCAACGGCCGGGACGGCTTCGCGCTCTGGGTCGCGGTGGTGTTCGGCCGCCTCGCGCACGCGCACTCCGGCGCTCGCGCGCACGAGGAAACCTGACTTGTAGCTTTCCGACAAGATCACCCGGCAGAACTTCGTACCGTTCGTCATGCATATGGCGAACTTCTACAGTGCAGGGTAGAAGGATGCTTCTCATCGCCGCGCCAGGCCAGGGTGCCCAGGCCCCGGGCTTCCTGCGGGAATGGCTGGAGCTGCCCGGGATCTCCGAGCGCCTCGGCTCCTGGTCCGACCTCGCCGGATGCGACCTGATCAGGTGCGGGACCACCGCGGACGCCGACGAGATCCGCGACACGGCGATCGCCCAGCCGCTGCTGGTCGCGACCGCGATCGCGGTGGCGGCCGAGCTGCTCGGCGATCCGGTCCTGGGCGAGGCGGCCGCCGCCGCCGGCGTGGACGCCGCGGCCGGCCACAGCGTGGGCGAGCTCGGCGCCGGGGCGATCGCCGGGACGGTGACGCCGCAGGACGCGATGCGCCTGGTGCGGGTGCGCGCCCAGGCCATGGCGCGCGCCGCCGCGGCCGAGGCCACCGGCATGACCGCGGTGCTGGGCGGCGACGAGCAGGCCGTCCTGGCCTCGATCGAGGCCCACGGGCTCACCCCGGCGAACGTCAACGGCGCCGGCCAGATCGTCGCCGCGGGCACCCTGGACCAGCTCGCCGCGTTCGCGGCCGACCCGCCGCCGGGGGCCAGGCTCCGCCCGCTGTCGGTGGCGGGCGCGTTCCACACCCGGCACATGGCCCCGGCCGTGGCCGCGCTGCGCGAGGCGGCCGCGACCGTGACCGTCCGCGACCCCGCGCTGACGCTGCTGTCCAACCGCGACGGCGACGTGGTCCGCACCGGCGCCGACTGGCTGGAGCGGATCGTCACCCAGGTCAGCGCCCCGGTGCGATGGGACCGGTGCCAGCAGGCCATGGCCAGCCTGGGCGTCAGCACGCTCATCGAGCTGCCCCCGGCCGGCACGCTCACCGGCCTGGCCCGCCGGGCGCTGACCGGCGTACGGACCCTCGGCCTGAGGAGCCCGGCCGACCTGGACCAGGCCCGCGCGCTGCTGGCCGCGGGCCACGACGCGCATACCGGCAGCCACCCGCCGGAGTGGCGGCTGCTGGTAGCGCCGCTGGCCGGGACGTTCCGGGGCACGCCCGCGGGGCCCGGCACCACGGTCGGCACCGGAGCCGAGCTGGGCCACGTCGAGATCCGCGGCGGCAACCACACGGTCTCCCCCGCGTTCCCGGCCACGATCATCGAGTGGCTGGTCGAGGACGGCGATCCAGTCAGCGCCGGCCAGCCGCTGGTCCGGCTGCAGCCCGACGAGTGAACGCCAGTACACGGAAAGGACCCCGGATGCGACTCAGCGAAGGCACAGCGGGCGCGCGGATTCTCGCGTTCGGCGGATACCAGCCGACCAGGGTGGTGACCAACGACGAGCTCGCGGCCACGGTGGATACCACGGACGAGTGGATCCGCAGCCGGGTGGGCATCGCCAGCCGCCGGATCGCCGGCCCGGACGAGACCGTCGCCGACATGGCGGTGGCGGCCGGCGGGAAGGCGCTGGCCGCCAGCGGGCTGTCCCCGGAGGACATCGACCTGGTGATCGTGGCCACCTGCACGCCGGAGGCGCAGATCCCGAACACCGCCGCCAGCGTGGCCCGCAGGCTCGGGATCTCGGCCCCGGGCGCCTACGACATGAACGCGGCCTGCGCCGGCTTCTGCTACGCCCTGGCCAACGCGAGCGACGCGGTACGCGCCGGGACGGCACGCCACGTGCTGCTCATCGGCTCGGAGAAGCTGTCCCAGTGGGTCGACTGGACCGACCGGTCCACCTGCATCATCTTCGCCGACGGCGCCGGTGCCGTAGTCGTGGGCCCGGTGACCGACCCGGCCGAGGCGGGGATCGGGCCGGTGGTGTGGGGCAGCGCCGGTGACATGGCCGACAAGATCTACATACCGGACCGGGACGGGTTCATCATCCAGGAGGGCCAGGCGGTGTTCCGGTGGGCCACCACCGCCCTGCACCCGGTCGCGAAGCAGGCCTGCGAGCAGGCGGGCGTGGACCCGGCCGAGCTCGCCGCGTTCGTCCCGCACCAGGCCAACCTGCGCATCATCGAGGCGATCGCGCGGCGGATCGGCGCGCCGCAGGCCCTGGTCGCCGACGACATCGTGACCGCGGGCAACACCTCGTCGGCGTCGATCCCGCTGGCCATCTCCCGGATGCTGGAACGCGGCGAGCTCGCTTCGGGCGCGCCCGTGCTGCTGCTCGGCTTCGGCGCCGGGATCTGCTACGCGGGCCAGGTCATCACGGTACCCTGACCGGGCCCCGGCCCCGGGGCGCGCCAGGCGTCGTCACCGAACGGGAACGACAAGCAAACGGAAAAGGAGAACACCACTCATGGCCATGACCGACCAGGAAATCCTGACAGGCCTCGGCGAGATCGTCGACGAAGTAGCGGGCGTCCCCGCCGACCAGGTCACCCCGGAGAAGACCTTCGTCGACGACCTGGACATCGACTCGCTGTCAATGGTCGAGATCGCGGTCGCCGCTCAGGACAAGTTCGGCGTCGAGATTCCCGACGACCAGCTCAAGGACCTCAAGACCGTGCAAGACGTGATCGATTACGTCCGGCGGTCGGAAGCGTCGGCCTGACCAGGAGGCGGGCGGGGGCCCCGGGGGCGAGAAAGGAAGCACAGTGAGCGCAGACCAGACGAACGTCGTCGTTACCGGGCTCGGCGCGATCACGCCGGTAGGGGCCGACGTCGCCTCGACCTGGAGCTCGCTGCTGGCCGGGCGCAGCGGCGTGACCAAGCTGACCGACGACTGGGCCGCCGAGCTGCCCGCCCGGATCGCCGCCTGGGCCGCCGCCGACCCGGCCACGCTGATCGACCGGGTGCAGGCCCGCCGCATGGACCGTTGCGAGCAGTTCGCGCTGGTCGCCGCGCGCGAGGCGTGGGCCGACGCCGGGGCGCCGGAGGTGGACCCGGAGCGGCTCGGCGTGGTGGTGTCGAGTGGCATCGGCGGCGTGGCCTCCACGCTGGCGGGCTACGACATCCTGCGCGAGAAGGGCTGGTCGCGCATCTCGCCGTACGCGATCCCGATGCTGATGCCGAACGGCTCCGCCGGGTGGCTCAGCATCGAGTTCGGGGCCAGGGCCGGGGCGCACGCCACGGTGAGCGCGTGCGCCTCCGGGGCCGAGGCCATCGGCTACGGGATGGAAATGATCAGGCTGGGCAGGGCCGACGTCGTGCTGGCGGGCGGCACCGAGGCCGCGATCATCCCGCTGAACCTGGCGGCGTTCGCGGCCATGCGCGCCCTGTCCACCCGCAACGACGAGCCGGAGCGGGCCTCCCGCCCGTTCGACAAGGGCCGGGACGGTTTCGTGCTCGGCGAGGGCGCGGGCGTCGTCGTGCTGGAGTCCGCCGAGCACGCGGCGCGCCGGGGGGCGCGCGTGCACGCGGTCGCGGCCGGCGTCGGGTACTCCGCCGACGCCCACCACATCGCGCAGCCCGACCCGGATGCGAGCGGGGTGGTGCTCGCGCTGCGCCGGATGCTGGCCGACGCGAGCCTGGACCCCGAGCAGGTCGTGCACGTCAACGCGCACGCCACGTCCACGCCCGCGGGCGACGTCGTCGAGTGCCAGGCCATCGCCGAGGCGCTCGGCCCGGCGTCCGCCGGGGTGGTGGTGTCGGCCACCAAGTCGATGACCGGGCACCTGCTCGGCGGCGCGGGCGCGATCGAGTCGGTGGCCGCGATCCTGGCCCTGCGCGAGCGGATCGCCCCGCCCACCATCAACCTCGAGGACCCCGACGACAGCGCCGGGATCCAGATCGCGACCGAGCCCACGAAGCTGCAGCCGCGAGGCAGCGCGCCGATGGCCGTGCTCAACAACTCGTTCGGGTTCGGCGGGCACAACGTCGCCCTCGCGTTCACGGCCGCCTGACCCGGGGCCGTACGCCGACATGAGCCCGCCCGCCCGAGGCTAGGAGACCGACGTGACCGTTCTGGACGCCACGCAGCCCGCCCCCTCGCCGCATGCCGTCCCGCCGCCGGCCCCGGCCGGCCCGCCCTCGGCTTACCTGCCCCGGGACCCGCGGGCCCGCCTGGAGTCCCTGTTCGACCCGGAATCGCTGTCACTGCTGCTCCCGGCGGCCGCCGACGGGGTGCTCGCGGGCACCGGGACCATCGACGGCCTGCCCGCGGTGGCGTTCGCCAGCGACCCCCAGGTGCAGGGCGGGGCGTTGGGCAGCGCGGGCTGCGCGGCGATCGTCACCGCTTACGACCACGCGGTCGCGGCCGGCGCGCCGGTCATCGGGCTGTGGCACTCGGGTGGCGCCCGGCTGCGCGAGGGCGTGGAGAGCCTGCACGCGATGGGCACGGTGTTCGCGGCCATGACCCGGGCCTCGGGCCAGGTCCCGCAGATCTCGGTGGTGCTCGGCCCGGCCGCGGGCGGCGCCGCCTACGGCCCGGCCCTCACCGACCTGGTCATCCTGTCCGGCCAGGGCCGGATTTTCGTCACCGGCCCGGACGTCGTGCGCAGCGTGACCGGCGAGGACGTCGACTCCGAGCGGCTCGGCGGGCCGGAGCCGCACAGCCGCCGCTCCGGGGTTGTGCACGTGGTGACGGAGACCGACGCCGAGGCGATCGGCCAGGCCCGGCGGCTGGCCCTGCTGCTGGGCCGGCCGGAGCCGGCCACCGGCGGGCTGGCCGACACGGACGGGCCCGACCTCGCGGCCCTGCTGCCCGACTCCGCGCGCCGCGCCTACGACGTGCGCCCGCTGGTCACCGGGCTGCTGGACGACCCCGGGGTCGAGCTGCACCCGCGGTGGGCGCCGAACATCGTCACCACCCTGGGCCGGCTGGGCGGCCAGACGGTGGGCGTGATCGCCAACAACCCGCTGCGGCTGGGCGGCTGCCTGGACGCGATGTCCGCGGAGAAGGCGGCGAGGTTCGTCCGGATGTGCGACGCGTTCGGGGTTCCGCTGGTGGTCATCGTCGACGTGCCCGGGTACCTGCCCGGGGTGGGCCAGGAATGGGACGGGGTGGTCCGGCGCGGCGCCAAGCTGCTGCACGCGTTCGCCGAGGCCACCGTGCCCCGGGTCACGCTGGTGACCCGGAAGGCCTACGGCGGCGGCTACATCGCGATGAACTCGCGCTCGCTCGGCGCCACCCGGGTGTTCGCCTGGCCGGACGCGGAAGTGGCCGTGATGGGCGGGGTCGCGGCGGTCCGGATCCTGCACCGGCGCACGCTCGCCGCGGCCCCGGCCGACCAGCGGCACGAGCTCGAGGTGCGGCTCGCCGCCGAGCACGAGCGCGAGGCCGGCGGGCTCCCCCGCGCGATCGCGCTCGGCGTGATCGACGAGATCGTCGAGCCCGCCAAGACCCGCCACGCGATCGCCCGCGCGATCGCCGAGGCCCCGGCCCGGCGCGGCGCGCACGGGAACATCCCGCTCTGACACCGGGTTCACCGGGCATGCCCGAAGACTTCAACAGCAAGATCATCGCGGAGTTCCGCGCCAACGGCGGGAAGGTCGGCGGCCCGTTCGAGGGCGCCCCGATCCTGCTGCTGCACACGACCGGCGCCAAGAGCGGCCAGGAGCGGGTGAACCCGATGATGTACCAGAAGGTCGGGGACGGCTACGCGGTCTTCGCCTCGAAGGGCGGCGCGCCGGCCCACCCGGACTGGTACCACAACCTGCTGGCCCACCCGCGGGTGCGGGCCGAGATCGGCACCGACACCGTGGAACTGGCCGCCCGGGTGGCCGACGCGCAGACGCGCGAGCCGCTCTGGGCCGCGCAGAAGCGCGCCTACCCCGGCTTCGCCGACTACGAACGGCGGACCACGAGGCAGATTCCGGTGGTCATCCTGGAACCCGTCCGGTAGCGATATCCATCCCCGCCGCGGCCCGGCCGTAGGCGTCCAGGACCACGTCCCAGAAGCCGGCCACGTCGATGGCCACGGCCACCTGGGCGTTGCAGTCGCCGGGCGCGGCGGTGAAGTCGGTGACGGTCATCCCCGCCGTCCACCGCCCGGCCGTCTCCACCTCCACGCGTGCGGGCACGCACGTGATCAGCTCTGGCGCCGCCACCTGCGCCACCGCGCAGACGTCGTGCACGGCCGGGCCGTCCGCGGGCCCGGACCCGGGCGCCGGGCGGGGGCCGCGGTAGCCGGACAGGCTCGGCAGCAGCAGGTCGTCGGCCAGCCGGCCGAGGCCGCGCATCCGGTCGCGGACCGCCGCGGTGGCCCGCGCCTGCCGGGTCACGTCCAGGCCCACCATGGTCACCGGCCAGCCGGCGCCGAACACGATCGCGGCCGCCTCGGGATCCGCGGCGATGTTGTATTCGGCGGCCGGCGTGGCGTTGCCGCGGCCCGCCGACCCGCCCATGATCACGAAGTTCCTGACCTGGGAGACCAGCTGCGGGTACCGGCGCAGCGCGAGCGCGACGTTGGTCAGCGGCCCGATCGCGATCAGCGTGATCTCACCGGGCTCCGCCCCGGCCGCGCCGGCCAGGTAGTCCACGGCGTGCCCGTCCGCGGGCCCGGCCGACGTCGCGGGGAGGCGGGCCGCGCCGAGGCCGGAGCTGCCGTGCACGTGCCGCGCGTCCAGCGGGGGCCGGAACAGCGGGCCCGGGCAGCCCGCGGTCACCGGGACCTCCGCCATGCCCACGAAGTCGCGGACCCGCAGTGCGTTCTCGGTCGTCGCGGCGAGGCCGACGTTGCCGGCCACCGTCGTGATCCCGCGCAGCGTCAGGCCCGGATGGCCGTGCGCGAACACCAGGGCCAGGGCGTCGTCGATGCCGGGATCGCAGTCGATGATGATCTTCTGAGGCGTCACGCCACGCTCCGTCCCTGCCGCCTGCACCCATGGTCGCACCCGGGTTCGCGGGCAGGACGGCGCGGGCGATCAGCCGGTCGCGTGCAGCCAGCGCACCGGGGCGCCCTCGGCGGCATGCCGGAACGGTTCCAGCTCGTTGTCCCAGGGCTGCCCGATCAGCCGGGCCAGCTCATCCTCGAGCGAGCCGCCGAGCGCCGGGTGCCGCGGGCCGTGCGTGTCCCGCAGGCTGTCCACGGACTCGCCGTCCGCCGGCGACCGTTCCGCCGTGCCCGACGCGGAGGCGGCCACGAGCGTCATGGCCGCCCGCAGCCTGCCCTCGGGAACCAGGATGTCGCCGCTCGCCGAGGTGACCGCGGAGAAGATGCCGAGCGACGGCGTGCAGCTGTAACGGACCGCGTCGCAGCCCGGGCTGGCCTCCTCGGTCACCTCGAACCGCAGTCGCTTCCAGGCGGCCAGGGCTGAGGTGATGGTCGCCGACGTTCCCGGCCGAGCGTGCCAGTCAAGCTGGGCGCGCAGGGTTCCGGGCGAGGCAGGCTGATCAACCCAGGGCAGCCTGAGGGGCACGCCAACAATCCCGGCCACGGCCCACTCGATATGCGGACACAACGCCGGGGGCGCGGAGTGAACTTGCAGCACGCCACGAACGGACACCGGACCTCCCTGCCAGCGGACGAGATGCGCCTTCCCCAGCGACCCTCATCCGGGCGGACGGACCGTGCCCGTGCCGCGTGGCCACTACCGTGGCTCCGCGTTCCGCGTCCCATTGTGCCGCACCGCCGCCGCCGACACCAGTATTCAGCCGTGTGTTCGACAAGGATCTGCCGGGATCCGCGAGGAGACATGATGTGATAGGCGTGTGATCCCGGCAGAAGGGACATCCGGTCCCCGCCCCGGCGGTGACACCGCCGGGCTGCTCTTCGCCGCGGAGATGTACGGCGTGCAGCTGGACCACCTCGCCGTGGCGCTCGGCGTCACCGAGGCCCGGGCGCGCCGGATCGCGGCCGGGTGGCGCGCGCGGCGATACGCGGAGTCGGCCCGGCTCGGTCCCGGCGGCCCGTGGACCTGGCTGACCAAGGCCGGCCTGGCCGCGTGCGGCCTGCCGTACGCGGCGGCCCCGCCCGCGTTAGGCAGGCTCGCGCACATCCGGGCCGTCGTGGCAGTGCGACTGGCGCTGGAATCGGCGCCCCGGTACGCCGCGGCCGACGGCTACTGGCGCAGCGAGCGGCGGCTGCGGGCCCGGATGGGCGGCCGGGTCGGGCTCCGCCAGCACATCCCGGACGGGGAGGTGCACTGGCCCGACGATGCCCCGGTGCCCTGGGCCGGCGAGTGCTGGGCCGTCGAGGCCGAGCTGACCCCGAAGACCACCACGCGGACCGTGGCCATCATGCAGGAGCTGCTGACCAGGACCGGGGACTACGGCTGCCCGGCGGCCGAGATCCGGGCCGCCGGGCCGCCCCGGCACACGCGCGTCGTCTACCTGTGCGCTCCGCCGGCCTGGCCCACGGTGGCCAGGGCCCGGGCCGCGCTCGGCGCCGCCGGGGCGCGGGTGGAGATCCGTCACCTGCCGCCGGGGGCCGCGATGGCGCCGGCCGGCGGTACGTCATGACCGGCCGCGGGTCCGGGCCGGCCCTGGCCCGGGCGGCCGTCCGCACGGTCCGGCTGCTGGCGATCGTGGTCGCGGCGGCGCTGATCATCGCGGCCGCGCCAGTGTCGCTGGTGGCCGGCGCCAGCGCCGCGCTCGCCTGGCTGAGGGGCTGGCCGCCGGGCCGGCTCTACCGGGCCGCGCTGTACTGCGTGCCGATGGTGGTGGTCTGGCTGGCGGCCATCGCCGTCGCCACCCGCTCGGCGTTCGACGTGGCGGCGGCGCCGCAGGCGGCCTGGCTGGCCATGTGGCATCGCGGCGCGGCCGGCTCCTACGCGCAGGCCGCGGCGGCGATCGCGCCGGCCGCGATCCCGGTCGGCCTGGCCGCGGGCGGCCTGGCCTGGTCATACCGGATCCGCTCGATGGACACCGGAACCGGCGGGCTCGCCCCGGACTCGGCGGTCGCGTTCGACCTGCGGCAGTGGCGGCATCAGGCGCGCAGCGCGCGGGCGAGGATCGCCGCGCCCGGCGCGGTTCCGCTGACCACGCGCAGCGGGGACCTGGTCGCCGGCGCCGTGATCAGGGTCGTCGGTCACCCGGCCCGGCCGATCGCCAGCATCCCGTATGCCCGGATGCGCTCGCACCAGGTGGTGGTCGGCACCACCGGGACCGGCAAGACCACGCTGCTGTTACGGCTGTGGGCCGGTTTCATGGCCACCGCCTTGCGGCGGCACGCGGCCGGGCAGGGCAGGCTTCCGCTGCTGGTGGTCCTGGACTGCAAGGGCGGGGCCGACGCGCGGCGGATCGCCGACCGGGCCCGGCGGGTGCTGCGCCTGGCCGGCGCGCGGTCCACCGCGATCTGGCCGGACGAGGCCAGCCTGTCGCTGTGGGCGCTGCCGCCGGCGCAGCTCACCAGCACGCTGGTCGACCTGATCGAGCACGGAACCGGCGCCGCCGCCTACTACGCGGACGTGATGGAGGCGGTGGTCGGGCTGGCTGTCATGGCCCCCGGCGGCCCGCCGGCCAGCGCGGCGGAGTTCCTGGCCCGGCTGGACCCGGGCTGGCTGACGGCCGCCTACTCGCCGGGGGCGTACCCGTCCGGCGAGCACGAGGCCGAGCTGGCGCTGGTCCGTTCGGCCTCCCGGCAGATCGGCGACATCGCGCTGCGGTTCCGCACGCTCCTACGCCGGCTGGGCGGTGGCCTGGACGGGCCGGGCGGGTTCGGCGACGCGGACGCCTGGTACTGCATCCTGGAAGGCACCGCCGAGATCAGCGTGGCCGAGGCCCAGGCCCGGGCGCTGGTGGACCTGCTGGCCAGCTTCGCCGTGGGCGGGCAGGCCGGCGGCGGACGGGAGATCCTGCTCGCGGTGGACGAGTTCAGCGCGGTCTCCCGCCGGCTCCCGGTCTGGCAGCTGTACGAGCGGGCCCGCTCGCTCGGCCTGGCGGTCCAGGTGTCCGCCCAGTCCTGGCCGGGCCTGGCCGCCGACGACGACGAGCGGTACCGGATCGCCGCGGCGGCCGACGGAGGCGTCTGGCTGCTCCGCACCCCCTACCCCGAGCCGGTCGCCGCGCTGGCCGGGACGCGCAAGGTCACCGACACCGAGCGCCCGCTGATCCGGACACTGGTCTGGAGTCACCGGGGAACCTCGCGGGTGCGGCGGGCCCCGGCGGTCGACCCGGACCTGGTCCGCGCGCTTGACGTAGGCCAGGCCGCCTACATCTACCGGGGCGGCGTCACCTACGTCCAGGTGAAGCGGCTCGTGACCGCTCCGGCCGCGCTGCCGCCGCCCTCCGCCGGGCCGGCCCCGCGCCCGGCGGCGGCTCCCCCGGCCGCAACGCGGCCGCCCCGGCCGCTCCCCGACGCCAGCCCCCTGCTCGACGAGGCGTTCGGCACGGAGCCGGCGCCGTGACCCGCCGGGCGGGCGCCGACCCGTTCCGGGCGCTGGGCCTGGAACCCCGGGCCGACCTGACCGACGACGAGGTGCACGCCGCGTGGCGCCGGATCGCGAGCGCCACCCATCCCGACCGCGAGGACGGCGGCGATCCGGAGCGGTTCGCCGACGCCGCCGGCGCGTACACCGTGCTGCGCACCCGGTTCGGGCGCGGCGAAGCCCTGGCCGACCTGACCACCGTCCAGCCGACGGGGACCGCCGGGAGAAGCGGCGGCCGGCCCGTTATGGCTTCTCCGGACGGTCAGCGATCGGCGCCGGCCCTGCGTCTGCTATCCCGGGTCCGGTGCGGGCGTCCGGGGCGGCTCGCGCTGCGGATCCTGGCCGCGGTGGTGGTCGCCGCGGCCGCCGCGGCCGCCGCCGGTCCCCATCCGGCCGCGCCCGCCCTGGTCACCGGCGTGGCGACCTGGCTGGTTGTGACGACTCGCCGCGACCTGGCCCCGCGTGACCAATCTCGCGAGTCCCGGCCGGCGAAGGGCCGATAGGGTCGGCAGTCAGCTGGAGCACGGCCCGGCAGAGCTGCCGCGGGCGGCGTAGTCGCGGTCATCGTCTTGATCGCTATCAGCCGCGAGGCGGTCGATCGCCAGATCCGGGACCGAGGTGCAGTGGATCGGCGTCGTGCCCGCCAACCCCGCTCAGCGGGGCCAGGCCAGGAGGGAAGGCGCCCTTCAGCCGGTGCCTTCTGGCGACCAGCCGGCCGGCGGCCAACGCGGCAGACAGCGCGAGCAGCCCGAGGCACAACAGCGCGGCGAGACCCCACCCGTGCGTCCAGGTACGCCTTATCGTGTCCAGACTGGCGGATCCTTGGTGACTTCGTGCTCGTGTACCGGTCACATGGGGGAACATTTCGGCGACAAACGCCGCTCCACGACCGTGGGCGCTGACCTGGTAAGTTCCCGCTGCGAGCTGGGCGATGGGGATCACGAGACCAAGTCCCTTAGCCTTCGCCGGAAGACTTGAGATCGTCCCATCGTGTGGAGCGGCGACGGAAAGCTGCACCCGAGTGGAGCTGCGCAAGATGACCAGGACAGCTCTGGCCACGCCGACCGGCAGTTCGAGCGGAACGGTGGAGCTGCCGTTGACCGAGATCTCGAGGCCCCCCAACGGCAGCGCGGTGGCCAGCGACGCCAGCTGGAGCGCGGCACGCAGCATTTTCAGTGGCGTCCCAGCCAAAATGAGCTGGCTGTGCCCCATGGTGGCCAGCCGGGCCATGGCCTCGCGAGCTGGCCCCTGCTTGTCAGCCCCCGCGCCGTAGGGGATGGGCTGAATGGCGATGCCCTTCGACCACAACGCCTGAGCCATGGGTGAAATCGTCCTGAGCTGCTCGGCGGGACCATCAGCCGGCGCCTGGGGATACCCGTCGCTCAAGACAACCACCATGCCCCGGGTAGCACCCGAGCGCTGGAACATGCGGCGGCAGCCATCTACCCCGGCCACCCAGTTGGTCCAGGCTGCTTCTGCTGCGGATGGCCGCAGCGCGCCCGCCAACGCGGTGTTCAGCTCCGAGAGGGCGGCGGTATCCGACAGGTCAACGGGGCCGAGCGTAGCTCCGATACCGGTCCCGAAAGTAACCGCGCCAATATGCTGACCTGCCGCCTGGCCGAG
>Ga0335073_10006546_pt1 | contig 16368 bp, 22 predicted proteins | sample Lox_Sample_22_FD_207093 | JGI IMG/M metagenome (GOLD analysis project Ga0335073, IMG submission 207093) | Soil microbial communities from Loxahatchee National Wildlife Refuge, Florida, United States - Lox_Sample_2.2 | ecosystem: Environmental > Terrestrial > Soil > Wetlands | place: USA... | reverse complement strand
GGACGAGCACCTCGCCCGCGCCGGGAGTCGGGTCGGGATGATCCTCGACGCTCAGATTCTGGTCTCCGATCGTGACCGCACGCATGCCGGTCCGGGAACCCTACGGCAACACCGATGGCAGGACCGTGACCAGCGTGCCGTACGTCAGGTAGCCCCAGGCCTGCTCGGCGGCGTCGTAGGGCAGCTCGACGCAGCCCAGGCTCTGCGGTGACCCGTAGGACGCGCGCGGGATGTAGTGGACGGCGTCGCCTCCGTTGAAGTACGCGACCCGCTGGACGAAATCCGCGTAGTGCGACCCGTCCGGGTTGGTGCCCTGCATCGTCTGGCTCCGCAGGCGCTCATACACCGGGAAGGTTCCGGTAGCGGTGCCCTTCGGGAGGCGGACACGAGCCGCATGGCCGGCGGGCGTGGGGCGGCCGCCCACGCCTCCGCGCCGCCGGCGACGACCAGAACCGCCAAAACCGCGAACACCGCGCGGACGATGCGCACTCCCATATCTCGAAGATACGCCTCAGGGCGCGCTACAAGCGTTCCAGCAGCGCCACGCACTCGATGTGCGGCGTCTGCGGAAACATGTCGACCGCCCTCACCCGGCGCAGGCTGTAGCCGCCGTCGCCCACGAGCTGGGCGGCGTTAGGCGCGAGCGTGGTCGGGTTGCACGAGACGTACACGATCCGCCGCGGCCCGGCCTCGATCACCCGCCGCACGACCTTCTGCGAGAGCCCCGAGCGGGGCGGGTCGACGACGAGCACGTCGGGCCGTCCGGCCCGTTCCACCAATTCTCGGAGCGCCAGGCGGACGTCGCCGGCGAAGAAGCGGGCGTTGTCGATCTCGTTCAGCTTGGCATTCGCGATCGCGTCGGCGATCGCCTCCTCGACCAACTCGAGGCCCCACACCTCGCCGGCCCGCGGCGCCATCAACAGCCCGATCGTGCCGATCCCGCAGTACAGGTCGTAGATCCGATCGGAGCCCGACGGAGCGGCGTACTCGATCGCGAGCCGGTACAGCCGCTCGGCCATCTCGGTGTTGGTCTGAAAGAACGCGTTAGGCGAGATCCGCACGCGCATCCCGCCGATCTCCTCCTCGAGCCGGTCGCTGCCGGCGATCAGCTCGGTCTCGCCGCCCTGGGTGGTCTCGGCGACGCTGTCGAGCCGAGTCCACAGTAGGCCGCCGACGGGCTCGACGGCCCGAGCCAACCCGTCCCGGTCGAGCCGACCCAGGCTGGTCACGAGCCGGACCTGGAGCTCGCCGCCGCGCCGACTCTCGCGCACGACCAGGTTCCGCAAGAAACCCTCGCCGGTGCGCCGGTCATACGCGGTCAGCCCCGACGCCCGGCACCATTCGACGACCCGTTCGCGCGCCGCGTTCCCCCCCTCAGACGCGAGCAGACAGTCGGTGATCTCGACAATCTCGTCCCACCGACCCGGCGCATGGAAGCCGCACACGAGCCGTCCGTCCCCATCGCTTCCGAACGAATACTCGAGCTTGTTGCGATACCGCCAAACCTCGTCGGCCGGAACGATCGGCTCGAGCTCGAACCCTTCGAGCCGCCCGATCCGGCGCAACGCGTCGTCCACCTGTGCCTGCTTGGCCTCGAGCTGGCGCTCGTAAGGAAGCACCTGCCATGGCGCGCCAGGATGCTCCGCCCGCGGCGGAAGCCGCTCCGGACTGGGCTCGATCACCTCGACCGCGCGGGCCTCGGCGTAGGCGCGCTTTGATTTCTGCACGACCGCCCGCACGCGGTCGCCGGGGATTGCATCGGCGACGAACACGACATAGCCGTCGAGCCGGGCCACGCCGGCGCCGCCGAACGCGAGCGAGTCGATCCTCAACTCGAGCTCGTCGCCTCGGCTGGGGCGGGTTCGGGTTGTGCCTGGCGCAGAGTCCACACCTCTAGCATGGCAGCCGCATGGATCTCGACGCCTACAGGCACAACGCCGAAAGCTTCATCACCGAGCTTATGCGCGAGTACTACCGCCACTACGCCGGGCTGAAGGACAGCTTCGAGATCGAGGCAATCTACGCGGCTCACGAGGGCCTGTTCAGGCGGGACGCGGTCGAAGCGCTGCGCGAACTCGACGCCCGCGCCACTGAAGACGGCGACGAGCGCCGGCGCGCACGGATGCTCCTCGACTTCGCGGTCGAAGGCTACGTCGGCGAAGCGACCAAGGCGGTCGAGGAAGAGCTGGCCCGCGCCGAAGCGGCGCTGACGATCGAGATCGGCGACCAGCGGATCGGCTTCCGGGAGGCGCCGGTGGTGCAGGCCAACGAGGCCGACCCGGGCCGCCGGGCCGAGATCGAGCGAGCATTGCTGACCGCCACCGACAAGCAGCTGGGAAGCCACTACCGCGAGCGGATCGAGCGCCAGCACGCGTGCGCGACCGACCTCGGGTGGTCGAGCTACGCGGACATGTGCGAGCACTGCAAGGGCATCGACCTGGGCGCCCTCGCCGGGCAGACCGCCGCGTTCACGCGGGACAGCGCCGAGTGGTATCCGCGCCTGCTCGAGCCCGAGCTCAGGAGCACCCTCGGGATCGGCTTCGGCGAGCTGCGCCGCGCCGACCTGCCCCGATTCTTCCGGGCCGCCAAGCAGGATCCACACTTCCCGGGAGCACGGCTGACCGACAGCTTCGCCGAAACGATGCGCGGTCTCGGAACCGACGTGTCCGGACAGGACGGAGTGACGTTCGATATCGGGTCCCGTCCGAACAAGTCGCCGCGGGCCTTCTGCGCGCCCGTGCGCGTGCCCGGCGAGGTGTACCTGGTGGTGGCGCCGATCGGGGGATGGGACGACTACGTGACGCTGTTCCACGAGGGCGGCCACACCGAGCACACCGCGAACGTCGATCCGGAGCTGCCGTTCGAGTTCCGCCGTCTGGGCGACAACTCGATCAGCGAGACATACGCGTTCCTGCTCCAGCATCTGGTCGAAGACCCGGAGTGGCTGGCCCGCCGCTTGAACGTCGAGGACCCCTCCGAACTCGTCGCACACGCGAAGGCCCAGCGACTCGTATACCTGCGCCGCTACGCCGGCAAGATCGCGTACGAGCTCGAGCTCCACGCCGCCGGCGCCGGCGGCTGGAGCGCGCTCGCCGATCGCTACTCGGAGCTGCTCGGCGCCGCGCTCCAGATCAAGTGGCCGACCGAGACGTTCCTGGCCGACGTCGATGAGGGCTTCTACTGCGCCTGCTATCTGCGGGCGTGGGCGCTCGAGACGCATCTGCGCTCGTACTTGCGCGAGCAGTTCGGCCCCGCGTGGTTCGAGTCGCGCGAGGCCGGGGACGTGCTGCGGACGCTGTGGCGCGACGGGCAGCGCCTCGACGCCGAGGAGCTGCTCGGGGAGCTGACCGGCGCGCGCCTTGACTTCGGCGCCGTCCTCACCGACCTCGGGCTGGGCGCCTAGCTGCCGACCGCGGCTCGGATCTCCGCAAGATCGACGTCGAGCTGCACGAGGATGCGCGCCGCGGCGCCGCCGGCGTCGCGCGTCAGCGCGAGCAGAATGTGCTCGGTGCCGACGCGTCCGGCGCCGAGCATCGACGCCTCCCGCCCGGCGCGTTCGATCGCGTCATTCGCCGCACCGGTGAACGGCAGCTCGCCGGAGGCGTCCTCGACACCCTCGCCCATCATCCGGACGACCGCCATCCTCACGCGCTCGTGGGTGATGTCGAGTGACGCGAGCATGGTCGCCGCTACGGCGTCGTGCTCGCCAAGGAGCCCGAGCAGCATGTGCTCGGTCCCGACATAGCTGTGGCGGAGCGCGCGTGCCTCCTCGTGAGCGAGGCGCAGCGCCTCGCGCGCGTGGTCGCTAACGGGGAGCAAGCGATTTGTCGATCGCCTCGAGCACGGATTTCCGGTTGGCGTGGCGCCGCTCGTACTCGCGCACCTTGCGGAGCTCGGCCGGCGCGAGACCGTCGAGCCGCACCTGCACCTGAGTGGCGGTCAGGTCGTCGTAGCCGAGGATCGGGAAGGTCTGACCGACTCCCACCGATCGCCGGGCGCGGTCGGCGCTGCGGACGAGGAGATCGATCGACTCGCTCCAGCGAGCGCCACGGCTCGCCGGACTGAGCTGCCGGCGGCCGAAGCCGATCACGCGCTCGACGTCGGAGAGAAGCTGGTCGGTCTGCTGGCGCCCGCGGCTGATCAACTGCGCCGCAAGCTCGTTGGCATCCGAGCGGGTTACGCGGCCGCGCTCGGCGGCGTCGTCGAGGACCTCCTGGATCCAGTCGGTCGTGAGCACCACGAGCCCGAGCGGTTTGAGGACCCCGTTTGTCACCTGCTCGGCAAGACCGGCCAGGCCGTCGCCGGCACCACCCCCGCCGTCGTTCGGAGGCGACTTACGGCGGCGGGTCTTCGCCGAGGACTTCGACGTCTTGCCGCTCGACCCCCTGGAGCCACCTGACGGGGATTTGGGTGCAGGCATCGTTCTCCTTCCCGGAAGCTCGTGCGGAGCGTAGCCGAACGGTCTCGCGCTACGCGCCGATGAGGAACTCGAGCAGCGCCTTCTGCGCGTGACGCCGGTTCTCGGCCTGATCCCAGATCCGCTGGCGGCTCCCGTACAGCACCTGCTCGGTGATCTCCTCGCCAGGGTGCGCGGGCAGGCAGTGGAGCGCAACCGCGGTCGGTGCCGCGCGATCGAGCAGGTCGTCGTCGACCCGGTATGCCGCGAGTGCACCCCGGCGCTCGGCCGCCGAGTCGGGGTCGTCGCCCATGCTCACCCACACGTCGGTGTAGACGGCGTCGGCTCCAGCGACGGCTTCGCCCGGATCATCGGTCAGGACGCCGTCGCCGTCGGGCTCGAGCTGGTAGCCGTCCGGCGCGGCGACACGGACCTCCATTCCCGCCTTCGAGCCGAGCACGATCAGCGAACGCGCCATGTTGTTGCCGTCCCCGACGTACGCGAGCGTGAGTCCTTCGAGCCGGCCGAACGTCTCCCGCAGCGTCATCAGGTCCGCGAGCACCTGGCAGGGATGGTGGAGCGGGGTGAGCATGTTGATGACCGGGACGGTCGCGTGCTCGGCGAGGTCCTCGACGAGCCGGTCGTCGCCGGTCCGAATCCCGATCGCCGCAACGTGGCGGGACAGGACGTACGCGGTGTCGCGGACCGACTCGCCGCGGGTGAGCTGGAGATCGTCGGTGCGCAGCGCCATCGGGTAGCCGCCCAGCTCGGTGATACCGGCCTCGAACGACACGCGCGTGCGGGTCGAGGGCTTCTGGAAGATCAGCGCCACCGAGCGCCTGCGCAACACGTCTGAGCTGTACGGCGCCGCTTTGAGCTCGATCGCCCGCTCGATCAGGGTGTTCAGCTCGTCTGGGCTCAGCTCAGACCCGGTGATGAAGTGACGCGGCAAGACCTGAGTGTACGTTGCGTGTCCTGCCATGCGCGTGCTGACCTGGAACCTCAAGCACGGACGCGCGGTGCCCTCCGCGGGTCATGACCTGTTCGACGACTTCCTAGCCGCATTGGGTGGTTGGGATTGGGATTTGGGTTTGCTTCAGGAGGTGCCACCGTGGTGGCCATCGAGCCTCGGTGATCGGTTGGCGGCGGACGCGCGGCTCGTGCTCACTTCCCGGAACGCGCTGCTGCGCGTCAGGCGCGCGATCGCCGAGCGCTGGCCCGACGCGATCAAGTCGAACGGCGGCGGGGCCAATGCGATCCTCGTGCGCGGCGATCGGATCGTCGATCACCGGGTGAGGCGCCTGTGCGTCTGGCCCGAGCGGCGGTGGTTGCACGCCGTGCGGCTACGCGACGCCGGGATCTGGGTGGCAAACGTCCACTGCGGAGGGCCGGCCCGCGATGCCCGCCTAGCCGGCGAGACCGCGTTGCGGTGGGCCGGCGAGGCACCCGTGGTGTTCGGCGGCGACTTCAACATCAGAGGATTGACGCTCGACGGGTTTGCGTGCGCCGCCGCGCACGACGTGGATTACGTGTTCGTCCGGGGCTTGCGAGCCGTGTCCGGCGCGGAGGTGCTCGACCGGGGCCGGCTGTCCGATCACGCGCCGGTGGCGGTCACGATCGCTCCCGCGCCAGCTCCAGGATCTCCGGCGGAGCCTTCTCCGTAGACCCGCTGTCGAACGGCGGCTCGGGGTCGTACTCGATCGCGAGCTGGATCGCGCGGGCCATGTCCTCGCCGGCAATCCGCGCCGCGAGCAGCAGTGCCATGTCGATCCCCGACGAGACGCCGGCGGCGGTGATGACCTTGCCCTGCTCGACGACCCGGCGCTTCACCGGAATCGCTCCGAGGCGCCCGAGTGCGTCCATGAAGGCCCAATGCGTGGTCGCCTCGAGTCCGTCGAGGATCCCGGCCGCCCCGAGCACGAGCGCGCCGGTGCACACCGACGCGGTCCACCGCGATCTCTCGTGCGCCGCGCGGACCCACGCGAGCATGTGCTCGTCGTGCATCAGCGCCCGCGTGCCGTACCCACCGGGCATGACGATCACCTCGGGCGTTCGGATGGCGTCGAGTCCGCGGTCGGCGGTCAGCGCGAGCATCCCGTTCTCGGTCCGCTTCGGCCCCGGCTCCGCCGCCAGGAATTGGACGTGCGCGTCGGGGAGCCGCGAGAGGACCTCGTACGGACCGATCGCGTCGAGCGCGGTCAGGCCGGCGAAGATCGGGATCGCGATGTCCACAGTCGGTGGTTACTGGTTGCGGTTCGCCCGGAGCCCGAACCCGCGCAGCATCAGCAGCGCCTTCTCGCCAAGCGTCCCCCGCGCCGGCAGGACTCCGAGCTGGGTCGCAACGTCGTACAGGTCGAAGAAGCCGCGCACGCGAAGGAGCTTTTCGTGCTTGATCTCGGAGTAGAAGACCGCGTGCACGACTACGAACTTGTTGGTTGCAGGCAGGCCGTTGAGCTGCGCCTTGTGGGTCGCGAGCACTTTGCACGGCGAGGCCACGAAGTGCCCGTCGCTGAGGCGATCGCCGGTCCGCTCGACGCGCGCATCGGGGAATGCCGCCCACAGCCGTGCGGCGTGGTTCTGGAGCAGGTCGAGGCCCTCGAGCGGCTCGGGCGTGAGCGGGTCCTCGTAGTGGACCCGGCGGTCGCAGACCTCCTCGAACGCGGCCTCGTCGCGACCGGACCAGGCGGCCTCCCAGCCGTCGATGAGCTCGTCGATGGTCACTGCGACGCGCTGTCGAAAACCGGCAGGCCGTCGTCGGGAGTCGACGCCTCGGCATAGCGCCGGCGCGGGATCCGGCCCGCGCCGCGCGCGAGCCAGCCCGCCTCGACCGCTAGCCGAATGGCCGTCGCCATCGCGACGGGGTCGTGGGCCCGAGAGATCGCGCTCGCGCACAGCACCGCGTCGCACCCGAGCTCGATCGCGAATGCCGCATCCGAGGCGGTGCCGACGCCGGCGTCGAGGATCACCGGCACCCCCGCCCGCTCGACGACGATCGAGATGTTGTACGGGTTGCGGATCCCCATGCCGCTGCCGATCGGCGAACCCAGCGGCATCACCGCGGCGCAGCCCACGTCCTCGAGCCGGCGGGCCAGGATCGGGTCGTCGGTCGTGTACGGAAGCACGGTGAACCCGTCGTCGACGAGTGCCTCGGCCGCCGCGACGAGCTCGACCGCGTCGGGCAGCAGCGTGCGGTCGTCGCCGATGACCTCGAGCTTGATCCAGTCGGTGTCGAACGCCTCGCGCGCGAGCTGTGCGGTGATGATCGCGTCGCGGGCGGTGTAGCAGCCCGCGGTGTTCGGGAGTACCTCGACGCCGACCTTCTCGAGCACATCGAGGATCGAACCGCGTGCGGCGGGATCCAGGCGGCGGAGCGCCACCGTGCACAGCTCGGCGCCGGACGCCTGCAGCGAGGCGGCCAGCACCTCGTGGTTGGTGAAACCTCCGGTGCCGAGGATCAGGCGCGAGCGGAGCCCCCGGCCGGCAATCGTGAACGGGGCGGTTGCCGTCATCCGCCCTGCACCGCCACGACCACCTCGACCTTCGCGCCCTCGCGGAGCTCGACGTCCGCCCACTGCGCCCGCGGGACCACCTCGCCCTCGAGCGCCACCGCGACCCCGCGGCCCTCCGGGACGTTCGGCAGCGACGCGACCACGCTCGCCACCGTCGCGCCGGCCGGCAGCTCACGGCGATCGCCGTTGATCATCACGTTCACGGTCACGCGGCCACCGCCGGGACGCCGGCAAACCGGGCCGGGGCGAATTCGTCCGGGATCGTGCGCTCATCCGCCAGCGCCCCGACCACTAGTTCCGCCGTGATCGGCGTGAGCAGGATCCCATGGCGGTAGTGACCGACGGCCCAGTGCAGCCCGGGGATCGACCCCGGGCCGATCGCGGGCGCGTTGTCGGGCGTGGCCGGCCGCAGTCCCGCCGACAGCTCGTCGATCACGAGCTCGGTGACCGACGGCAGCAACTCGAACGCGTCGCGCAGTAGCTCGAACGCGCCGCCCGCGGTCACGGTCGTGTCGAAGCCGCGCTCCTCCATCGTCGCGCCGAGCACGTAACGACCGTCGCCGCGCGGCACCAGGTAGCCGCCGGTCATCCGGAGCACCCGCGTGAGCAGCCCCGGGCCGGCGGGATCGTGCAGGCGAAGGATCTGGCCCTTGACGGGGTGGATCGGGACACCCGCCTCCGCCGGCAGGCCGCGCAGCGCCTCCGTCCACGCCCCGGCCGCCACCACCACGTGCTCGGCCGCAAGGTCCTCGCCGTCCGCCAGCCGTACGCCCGCGATACGGCCGGCGCTCACGGTCACCTCGCCGACCGTGGCGCCGGTTCGAAGCTTGCCGCCGGCGGTGGTCAGCGCCCTGGCCAGCGCCGCGGTGAGCTTGCGCGGGTCGATCGCGTGATCGTCGGGGATCTCGAGCGCGAGACGGAGCGCCGGGGCAAGCGCCGGCTCGAGCCGGCGCGCCTCGCTCGAGCGGAGCCGGTGGACGGCGAGCCCGAGCGACTGCCTCAGCTCGAGCTCACGCCCGAGCGCCTCGGCCTCGTCGCCGTCGCGCGCGGCGAGCAGGGTCCCGCACCGCAGGTAGCCGGGATCCACGCCGGAGGCATCACCCAGCTCCTCGACGAAGTCCGGATACACCTCGACGCTCGCCAGCCCGAGCCGCATCAGCGGCAGCTCGGTCGCGATCGTCTCGGAGATCGGCGCGAGCATGCCTGCCGCTACCGCGGAGGTGCCGGCCCCGGGTCTGTCGGCGCGCTCGAGGACGGTCACGCGCAGACCGCGCTGCGCGGCGCGCCACGCGACGGCGAGGCCGACGGCACCGGCGCCTACAACGACGACATCGGATGAGGTTGAGCGATTCGGCAACGTGTGCGACTCCCTGCGCCGGCATTATCCGGTTCAGGTTCAGACGGTCGGCGGGCCCACGCCCGCCCTCTCAGCCCAGTGGTAGGGCTCCCGTTTGGTCAATCCTAGCGCGGGGGTGTGGCCCGCCTGGCTCGCCACCGTGCGCGCCGCGACCTGCCTACGCCGCCACCGTGCGCGCGCTGCGGGCCCCTTCCAGTCCCCAACTCACGATCCGCTCCGGATGGATGCGGATCAGCGGCGTCGGCAACGGGATCGCCTCGGCCCGCCCGCGCACCTCGACACCGCGCGGCCGCCACGGGTCCACACTCGCCAGGTCGTCGATCACGATCGCGGCGCGGCCGCTGCGGGCGACGTCGCGGTACTTCTTGGACCGCTCGAGATCGATGCCGGAGATGTCGATCGTCTCGCGCACCGCGTTGTAGATCCACCCGACCGGAACCACGTGCGGCGTGCCGTCCGCACCGACCGTCGCAAGCCGCCCGAGTTGCCGGCCGCCCGTCATGTACTTCAGCTCGGCTTCGTTGAACACACTCATCGCACCAATGATGAGCGTGGATGTCGCTGGATCCAATCGACAATTGGTCCTAAGACTGGACGACGCCCACCCCGCACCAGGCGCGGGCCTCGAGCGTGAACGGCTCGTCGGGAACAACGGCCCGGCACGCCTCGCGCACGACCTCCCGCCGGTCGTTCGACAGCGCGCGCAGATACTGGCCCGCCGGCCCGACCCCGAGCGTGAACGGCTCCCAGAAGTCGTCGAAGCCGGCGTAGTCGGCGCGGGCGGTGAGCGCCGGGCCGGTCACGTCCTCGAGACCGGCTCGCCTGAAGCGCTCCACGATGTCGCCGGCGGCGGTGCCGACCATCGCCTGCTCGCCTCGGGCGTCCGGGTCGATCTCGCGCACCACCCCCCAGAACAACCGCAGCATCGTCATCCCACCGCCTGCGATGTCCCACATGCAGGTGGCCACAACACCGCCCCGCCGCGTGACGCGCTTCATCTCGCGCACCCCAAGGTCGGGGTCGCGCATGAAGCCGATCACGAGCGACGACAGCGTCACGTCGAACTCTGCATCGGTCCAGGGCAGCGCCTCCGCGACTCCCTCGCGGACGTCGGCACCCGGATTGCGCTCGCGACACGCGGCCGCGAACTGCGGTGCCGGGTCGATCGCCGCGACATTGTCGGCCCCGACCCGAGTCACCAGCTCGCGCGTCAGGCCGCCGGGCCCGCAACCAACGTCGAGGACCCGCATCCCCGCCTTGACGCCGGCGGCGTCGGCGAGCGCGACCGCGAGCGTCGGGACGTACCGCCCCATGAAGCGGTCGTAGTGCTCGGCCGGCGCCGCGAACTGCATCGCTCTAGTCACTCGTCTGAACTCCCACGCGGGCGCCCGGGGCGAGTCCAATCTGGTGCAGGAAGCCGAGGTCGTCGCGCGTCGCCCAATGTTCCCCGATGAGTCCGTCGACGATCCGGAACCAATGCGACTGACTCTGCGCGAACGGCCTGCGGGTGGGCGGCAGTTCCCGTATCGGGCCGGTGTGCACTCCATGCATCAGCGTTCTTACCGCCACCAGATCACGTTCGGCAATCAGCGCCAGGACCTCGTAGCGAAGCTCCGAGAACGCGTGGTTCAGCATCTCGATGGCGGCGGTGAAGGCCTCGGGCCCGCGCACATCTGCGGCCGGTCCGACGGCCTCCCAATTCCGAAAATCCGGGTCCGCGAGGTCCGCCGGATCTTCCGATCCAGGCTGCTCGATGGCGCGAAAGCTGCGCCTGACCAGTTCTCGGCTATCGACTGCTCGCGCTGTGGTTGTCATCTGAGGATGCCCCCTCCGGTGGCTCGTTGATCGCGATGGATCCGACGATCCCGCGCCGGGGAACCGCAGGCAATGGGGGGCGGACCTCATCTCTCCTGCCACACTTGGAATTCGTGACAAATCGCCACGGACGCCTGCGGTCGGCGCGCCTGTACCTGGTGTGCGACGAGCGACCGGACGAGTTCCTCGCCGGCGCGCTCGCCGGCGGCGTCGACCTCATACAGCTGCGCATCAAGAGCGCCGACGACGACGAGATCGTGGCCGCCGGGCGCCGCTTCGCCACCGCCGCGGCCGAGCATGGTGCGCTGTTCATCCTCAACGACCGGCCCGACCTGGTGGAGGCCGCCGGCGCGGACGGCGTCCACGTCGGCCAGGACGATGCCTCGGTGGCGGACGCCCGGACGATCGTCGGCCCCGAGCGCATCATCGGGCTGTCGACCCACAGTCCTTCCCAGATCCACGCCGTGCCCGGCGCGGGCGTCGACTACATCGGCGTCGGCCCGGTCCACGCGACGCCGACCAAGCCTGGGCGGCCAGCGGTCGGGCTCGAGCTGGTCCGCTACGCGGCGGCGCACGCCACCGTCCCGTTCTTCGCGATCGGCGGCATCTCGCCCGCGAACGTGCACGCCGTGCGCGAGGCTGGGGCGACGCGGATCGCGGTCGTCCGAGCGCTGACCGAGGCCGACGACGTGGAGCTCGCCGCGCGGGCCTTGCGCGCCGCGATCACCGGCGAGGTGCACGTTGGCTGAACGTGTCAGCCGCAAGCGCGGACGGCGCCGGCAACCCGCGGCCGCGCCGGTCGCGACCGCGCCACGCCCGCCTCAGGACGACCCGACCGCCGCCACCGAACGGGCGACGACGCGGAGCCGGTCGGAGGCGCGGAACGCGGCGGTCAGGGCCACACTGACCCCGCTTGAGCCCGGCGAGCGGCCCTGGTCGCTCAAGATCGCGGTCCTGATCGCGGCGCTGATCGGCCTCGGCGACCTGATCACGGTGCTCATCACCGGCTCGTTCAAGGTCGGTGGGGCGCGCGCCGGCGCCGGCGGGGTGATCGTGTTCTCGGCGCTGATGCTGGTGTGCGCTGTCGGGATGTGGCAGAAGCGCTACTGGGCGGTGCTGGGCTTCCAGGCGATCCTGGCGTTCGTGGTCCTGTTCTTCTCGCTGCTCGGGCTGCGCGCCGCGAACCTGCTCGCGGTCGTCGCCTCCGTCGTGGTCGTTGGTGGCGGCGGTTGGCTGTTCTACAAGCTCGTCCGGGTCCTCAGCCGGATCCAGATGCCGAAGCACCCAGGTCGCCCTGGTTAACGCCCGCAAGCTCCCTCAACCGATCCCGCTCCCGGGACGTAAGCAGCTGGGGCATGCTTATGTCCCAGGAGTAGGGGATGCGAGCCGAGTTTCGGGCCTTGTACAGGTGGCGGCGCGCACGGCTCTGGTCCAGCACCCTTCTATAGTCTCCGGCCGCGATGCCAGAGTCCTCTTATGACTGCGTTGTGATCGGCTCCGGGCCCGGCGGCTACGTCGCCGCGATCCGCGCTGCCCAGCTCGGCATGAAGACCGCGGTGGTCGAGAAGGACGAGGTCGGCGGCCGCTGCTTGAACTACGCCTGCATCCCCGCCAAGGCCGTGCTCCGCGTCGCGGACGTCCTCAGCGAGATCCGCGAGGCGGACGAGTTCGGGATCAAGGTCCCGGAGCCCGAGGTCGACTTCGCCGGGGTCAGCGCGCGCCGGCAGAAGGTGATCAAGACGCTGACGGGTGGCGTCTCGGGCCTGTTCAAGAAGAACGGGATCGAGCTGATCGAGGGCGAGGGCACGCTTGCCGGCGCCGGCGCGGTCACGGTCGGCGGCAGCCAGATCACCGCCAAGACGATCATCCTCGCCACCGGGTCGGTGAAGAAGCCGATCCCGGGGACGCAGTTCGGAGGGCGAGTCATCGGCACCGAGGAGGCGTGGGCGCTGCAGGAGCTGCCGAAGACGCTTGCGGTGGTGGGCGCCGGCGCGTCGGGCGCCGAGATCGCCTCGGCGTACGCCCGGCTCGGGTCCGAGGTGCTCCTGTACGAGGCGCTCGACCGGGTGCTGCCGACCGAGGACGCCGACATCTCGAAGGTCGTGGAGCGCGGGCTCAAGCGCCAGGGGATGTCGATCCATACGGGCACGTTCGTCGAGAACATCGAGACCACCGAGTCGGTGTGCAAGTTCACGCACGCGGGCGAGCCACGCGAGGTCGAGTGGCTCGTGATCGCCGCGGGCCGGGGCCCCGACATCGAAGCCCTGGGTCTCGAAAAGGTCGGCGTCAAGCTCGGCGAGGGCGGGCTGATCGAGGTCGACGGCGCGATGCGCACGAACGTGCAGGGCGTCTACGCGATCGGCGACCTCGTCCGCGGGCCGGCGCTCGCCCATAAGGCGTCCGACGAGGGCGTGATCGCGGTCGAGGACGCGGCGGGGCTCGAGACGCACCCGATCGAGTACGTCGACATTCCGCGCGCGACCTTCTGCACCCCGAACGTCGGCAGCTTCGGGCTGACCGAAGCGCAAGCCAGCGAGCAGGGCTACGACGTGGTCGTGGGCAAGCTCCAGTACGGGGCGGTCGGGGCGGGCACCGTCTACGGCGACCGCACCGGCCTGGTCAAGATCGTCGGCGAGAAGAAGTACGGCGAGCTGCTCGGCGGGCACATCGTCGGGACCAAGGCCACCGAGCTGATCCAGGAGCTCGTCAACGTGCGGGCGCTCGAGGGCGGCTATCCAGAGGTCGCACGCATCATCCACGGCCATCCGACGTTGTCGGAAGCGGTCATGGAAGCCGGCCGGGCGGCCGACGGCTGGTTGATTCACGGGTAGTGGCTGTACCGCAGCAGCCCGTCTTCTACTACGACCTCGGCAGCCCGCAGTGCTACGTCGTCGGCGAAACGATCATGTCGACGTTGCCGGTGGTGCCGGAATGGGAGCCGGTGCTCGCGTCGCAGCTAGGGCAGCAATTGAGTCGCGACCGCGATGGGGTCGAGCGATTGGCGGCAGCGCTCGGGCTGCAGGCACTGCGATGGCCGAGAAGCTGGCCGCCCGACAGCGCGCAGGCGATGCTCGCCGCCACGTACGCCAAGAAGGTCGGCCGTGGGGTCGCGTTCTCTCTCGCCGCGTTCCGGCAAACCTTTGCCGGCGGCCGCGACATCGGCGACGAGAACACCGTGCTGATCGCGGGCGCCGCATGCGAGATGCACCCGGTGGCGCTGACGAAGGGCATCGGACTCCGATCGACCGCGGACGCACTCACGACCGCGAACGAGCGGGCACGAGCAGCCGGCGTGACGACGCTGCCCGCGATCCAGATGGGCGACCGTACCTATGAAGGCCTCGAGGCGATGGCGCTGGCAGGCGCGCGATGAAGGCCAACCGCCTCTACCACCTGATCGTCTCGCGGGAGGGCCGGGAGCCCGCGTTCCTGTCCGACCCGGATCGGACCGACCGGATCGAGGTCGTCTCGGTTGATGACGGCGAGGTGATTCTGTATTGGGACGTCGAGCCCAAGCAGGCTTCGAAGCTGCTGAAGCTCCTGCGCGTCGACCTCGCGAGCCTCGACGCGGAAGAGTTCTTCGACAAATGGCTCGACGCCGACGCGGAGGATTCCTGATGTCCCCTCGCCAAGCTGCCGAGTTGGCACACCAGCTCCGGCCGGTGATCGGCGACGAGCGTGTGCTGGCCGCCCTGGCGAGCATTCCGCGGGAGCGGTTCGTCCCCGCCGACCAGCGCGACCGCGCGTACGCGAACGTCGCGCTTCCGATCGGCAGCGGTCAGACGATCTCCCAACCGCTCGTTGTCGCACGCATGCTCGAGGCGCTGAAGCTCACCCCCACCGACCGTGTCCTCGATGTCGGGACCGGCTCCGGATATCACGCCGCGCTGCTGTCACTCCTGGTCGACCACGTGTTCACGATCGAGCGCCACCGACAGCTGAGCGTGGACGCCGAGCGGGCGATCCGCGATCTCGGGATCGACAACGTCACGTTCGTGGTCGGGGACGGCTGGGACGGCCTGCCGAGCGCGGCCCCGTTCGACGCCATCAACGTGGCCGCGGCGACCGGCGACGCGGAGCCGTTCGCGCTCGAGCGGCAGCTAGCGGACGGAGGCCGACTCGTCGCCCCGGTCGGGTCTAAGCAGCAGCATCTACTCCTTACCCGGCGGAGCGGCGATCGGCTAATCCGCCGGCAGCTCGAGGCGGTCCAGTTCGTCCCGCTCGTCCGCGGCACCACCGAGTAGCCGAGCGCGCATCACGTCGATCGCGACCGGGCTCGAGTCGACGAGCACGAACCGGCGGCCGAGCTCCCGGCACACCGCGCCGAGCGTCCCCGAGCCCGCGAAAGGATCCAGACACCACCCGCCCGGTCGCGACGACGCCGCCACCATCCGCCTGAGCACGCCCTCGGGCTTCTGGGTCGGATAGCCGGTCTTCTCGCGGCCGTTGGTCGGGACGATCGTGTGAAACCAGACGTCGGTCGGCCGCTTTCCGCGCGCCGCCTTCTCCGCGCTCACGAGACCCGGCGCCATGTACGGCTCGCGCTCGACCGCGTCCGCATCGAACCAATGAGACCCCGTCGTCCGCACGTACACGAGGATCGTGTCGTGCTTGGCGGGCCAGCGCCGCCGCGGCTTCGCGCCGTAGTCATAGCTCCAGATGAGCTCGTTCAAGAACGCATCCCGGCCGAACAGCTCGTCGAGCAACAGCTTGCAGTAGTGAGCCTCGCGATAGTCGATGTGGAAATACAGCGTTCCGTGGGGAGCGAGCAGCGCCCGGGCTCGCGCAAGCCGCGGCTCCAGGAAACCCATGTAATCCCCGAACGAATCGTCGTAGCTCAGCGTCTGCAGCAGCGTCGACCGGTACCGCCGGCCCCCAAAACCCACCCGGTCCCCGTCGATATCCGCCACCACGTTCAAAGACCTCCGTGCCTGGGCGCGACCGGTGTTGAACGGCGGGTCCATGTAGATTAGATCGAACGCCCCCTCGGGGAGCCCGTTGAGAACCGCCACGTTGTTCCCGGCCACGACGATGTCGTCATCGAGCACGAGAGGGTCCGCGGCGGTCTGAAATCGCACGTGCCGGACGGTATCGACGCAGTCGGCGACCGGCGGGTGGGTCCTAATCCGGGCCTCTTACGCCCACCTGACGCCACAAAACGCTACGATCGCTGTTCGGTGTTAACCAAGCACTACCACGCGCTGCGGAATTCTCCGCTCGGCGTGAGAATGGCCAACTCCCCCATTGGCCGCCGGATCACCCAGTCGCCGCTAAGCGCACGCATCACGCGC
>Ga0335073_10006545_pt1 | contig 16369 bp, 17 predicted proteins | sample Lox_Sample_22_FD_207093 | JGI IMG/M metagenome (GOLD analysis project Ga0335073, IMG submission 207093) | Soil microbial communities from Loxahatchee National Wildlife Refuge, Florida, United States - Lox_Sample_2.2 | ecosystem: Environmental > Terrestrial > Soil > Wetlands | place: USA... | reverse complement strand
AGCTGCCAGGTCCCGTGATCGACGATCCTCAGCATCAGCAGGCCTCTCATTATCCTGACATGCGGCTATTGCGTGGAGGATGGCACAGCCGCAGCTTGGCGTCCATAGCGGCGTGCCGCGCCTGCCGAGCGTCAGGACGGATCTCGGCGGGCCGCCAAACGCAATCCCGGCGGCTGCGGCGCCGCTGGCGCATGGTACGGAAGGCCGACAAGATCCAGGACCGTGGCCACGTCACTGCCGGCCTCGGCGAGCAGGGTCAGATTCTGCTGCTGGGCTGTCAGCTGCTCCCTGACCTGGAACAGGGCGCACACGCCAGCGCTGGCTAGCTGACTGACGTCAGTGAGGTCGACGGTCAGTGGCAGGGTGCCGCCGCCGCTGATGGCAAGAAGCTCACGGGTGAACTGCTCAGCCGAGAACACGTCGACGGGGCCGCTGACGGCCACGAGGCTGGCGTTGTCCGTAAGCCCGGCCTCGACCTCGAACGGCTCCTCGCTCAACTGCGCGCCGTCATGAGCGCTTGACCCGGCGCCGAGAATGGCCGGGCGCCGGAACCTGTGCCGCAGCGTGACCATTGTCCCTCTGGTTCCCCTGGGAACACTTGCCACTTGAGGCGGATGACTAATCAGGACGTCGTCGATGAGATGCTCCACGAGCATTAGCCCGTGACCCCGGCTGCTAGCGGTCGCGCGCGGTGGCTGCCAGGTGCCATGGTCGGCGATCCGGCACTCCACATAGCCCTCGTCACGAATCGAGAGATCCAGGCCGATCATGCCGGGCATGCCCGCCGGGTAGGCGTGCTCGACGGAGTTCAGCAGGATCTCGGCCACCGCGAGCTGAAGTGCCGCCCGGTCGTCGGCGATCGGGTCGATCGACTGCATCCACTTGCTCAGCGCGCGCCGCGCAGTGGTGAGCGCGTCCAGGGTTGCAGGCAGCTCGAGCTGCAGCGGTGCCACCGGCTCTGGCAGGCGCTCTGCAGCGAGCGCCGTGACGTCGTCGCCATAGCCGGTCCGGGTGAGGAGCTCAGTGGTGAGCTGACAGACACGCTCGGGAGCGCTGGCCGGCGATCCGACCGGCATCGCGCGGTTGAGCGCCGCGTCAGCCGCAACCTTCGCTAGCTCGGCCATGCCATCGCGCGCCGTGCGGCCCGGTCGCTCCACCAGGCCGTCGCTGTACAGCAGCACAAGCTCAGCAGGCTCCAGCTGGGCCTGCGACAAGACGGGCAGCGAGCCGGTGCCTAACGGGCCGCTCCCGGAAGGGGGCAGGAACCGGGTCCGGCCGTCGCCGGAGATCACCAGCGGCGGCGGGTGCCCGCAGGTGGCGTAGCGCAGCGCGCCGTTCGCGGGATCGAGCGCGACTAACGCCAGCGTCGCGGCATGCAGGCTGGGCGTGCGGGCCGCGAAGGCATCCGTCTCCGCAAGCGCCTCTGCAAGATCGGGATTAGCGGCGAGCCGGTCATTCAGTACCGCGCGGAGCTGCCCCATGGCCGCAGACGCCGTCACGCCGTGGCCGACGACATCGCCGACCACGAGCGCCACGATCCCGTCGGCAAGCACGATGGCGTCGAACCAGTCGCCGCCGGCCGCCTGCTCATGCCCGGCTACCAGGTAGCGGGCCGCCACCCGGGCCTGCGGGAGCACCGGCAGCATCGTGGGCAGCAGCGCCTGCTGAAGCTCGACCACGACGTCCCTGGCTGCCGCGTACCGGCGGTCAGCCTCCGCCGCCCGGCCTAGCGCCTCGGTCCGCTCCTGCACCCGGGCCGTGGTATCGTTCGCCGCGACCACCACTCCTCCCACGGCACCATCGGGCCCATGCCAGGGAGCGCAGACAAAGTCGAGGTAGGTGTCGCGGATCATGCCGCGGCCGCGGCCGACCTGGCACCGCCATTCACGGGCCACATGCGCAGTGCCGCTGGCGTACACCCGATCCAGCACCTCATAGAGCTGCTGACCCGCGAGCTCCGGGAACGCCTCGCGGTTCGTCAGGCCGATGAGCTCGTCACGGCCGAGAAACGCACGACAGGCTGCGTTCGCGGCGATGACCCGGTGGTCCGGACCGCCGAAAGCCAGCACCAGCACGGGCACCGCGTCGAAGATCTCGCGAGCGATCGCCAGGATGTCGCGCAGGTCCGGGCGCTCCTCGGCTACTGTCTCTTCGCTCAACACGTCCTCGTCCGCACGATTTGCATGAACGGCCCATTCGCTGCAGTCGCGCTGGTCCCGATTCTCATCTTCGGGGCATCGTACCGACGGTGCCGGCCTGGCGCGGCCGCTGGCGCAAACTTCACGGAACATACCTTTCTGGAGTTGCCGGCCGCCATGACAGGTTTTTCCGGACGTGCTGGATGCAATGCTGACGGTGAGGAGGCACATGGATCTGGGGCTGACCGGCAAGGTGGCGCTCGTTGTCGCGGCCAGCAAGGGGCTCGGCAGGGGCTGCGCGCTCGCCCTCGCCCGCGAAGGCGCGCACGTCGCTATCTGCGCTCGCTCGGAGGCTGACCTAGCCGCAGCGGCAGCAGACATCCGCGCTGCGACCGGCGCGCAGGTCCTCGCCGTGCCAGGCAGTGTCGCCAGCGCGGCCGACATTCACGCGGTCGCCGCGGCTACCGCTGACCGTTTCGGCGGGATCGACATTCTCGTTAACAACTCCGGCGGGCCGCGGATAGGAAGCTTTCCCGACGTCACTGATGATGACTGGCAGCAGGCATTCGAGCTCGTCACGCTGAACTTCGTGCGCTTCGTCCGCGAGGTTGTGCCATACATGCGCGCCAGGCAGTGGGGCCGGATCATCGGCATCCAGTCGAGCTCAGTGAAGCAGCCGGTCCGGGGCATCGACCTGTCCAATGGCCTCCGGCCGGGTATCGCGGGCCTGATGAAGGCGCTGATGCCGGACCTCGCTAAGGACGGCATCACGATCAACCTGGTGCTGCCGGGGATCTTCCTCACCTCTCGGATCAGTCCCGGCCTCGACGAGAGCGGACCGCCAGACCCTGACCTGCTGGCGCGGCTGAAGCCGCTGGCGGAGACGATCCCGGCGGGGCGCCTGGGCGAGCCGATTGAGCTCGGCGACCTTGTCGCTTTCCTCGCCTCGCAGCGGGCCGGCTACATCACCGGGGCCACGTACCAAATCGACGGCGGCATCATCGCCTCGAACGTCTAGCTGCGGCAGGGACGCCTAGCCCCGGCGCCACCATCGGCGACGCGGGGACGCATCGGCCCGGACTGGAGCGGGCGGTGATGTGCCGGATTGCGATACGGCGGCAGGCGCCTGAGCCTCGCGCCATCTGGCGACCATCGCCTCGGCGTCCACCAGCGCCACGAAGATGGGCGGTCCGATCGGGATCTTGCGCCATTCCACGATCTGGTGGTTCAGCTCGGCGACGGCATCCCGGACTTCCTGCTCTGACCCCAGCTCATGGACCGTGCTGGCGAGCCGGGAAGACTGCTTGCGCAGCCGGAGCGGGGTCGGCAGCAGCTCCTCGGTGGAGATGCCCTCACGGCGCATCCAGCCGATCAGCCACGAGTTCTCGGCGTCTCCCCGGTTCGGCAGCGGCTTGCCGGCGCCAGGCAGGTTGTCGAAGGCACCCCGCTCCTCGGCCTCGCTGATCTGCTGGTCGATCCAGGAGCGGAAGGTCACGTCGTGCGGTTTGCGCTCAGTCATTCTGATGCCAGCCTACGACCGTGCGTGAAAGCTACGGCTATATAGCAGTACCAACCACGCACGGTTCCCGTTCGGAGCCGCTCGGCGCTCAGGGTCTCGCGGCCGCCGGCTAGCGTGAGCGGCGGAAACCGTCCCCGATAACGGACGAAACGGACAGCTGAAGGGAACGGCGTTGGCAGTCGTCGTGCTCATCCTCTGGCTCGCCACCGCTGCGGCGGGACTGACGCTGCTGCGCGCGGGCGGTGCTGCCCGCCGGGCCGCGGCGGCGGCTGCGGTGCAGCCCGTGCCAGCGGACTCGCTGGCTGGGGCAGTCGTGCGTGCTGGCGCCGTTCCGCTGACCGCTGAGGGGATGCCGCCGCCTGGCCCGCATGTGCGCGTGAGCACGCCGCCCGGCGAGCACCCGCTGCTCGAGTTCAGCCATCCGGCCCTGGCAGTGACCGGTATCGCCTGCTGGATGATGTTCACGTTCGTGCACTACCGGCCGCTGGCCTGGATCGCCTTCGCGATACTAGTGGCGACGCTGCTGGCCGGGCTGGCGTGGCTGAGCCGGACGCGACGTTCCGGCGGGCGACCGGGGGGCCAGGGGTGGTCGTTCCCGTCCCGGCTGGTGTGGGTGCATGGCCTGGTCGCGTCGAGCTCGATCGTGCTCACGGTGCTGACCGCCCTGATCGCAAGCCGCGGCTGAGCGTTCGCTCCACCCCTTAAGGTCTGGTTCATGGACCATGTGGCCCGGATCACCGTGCCGGGCGGCACTCTGACCGCCGGGGTCACCGGAGCGGACACCGAGCCGGTGCTGGCGATCCACGGGATCAGCAGTCAGCGCAAGCTGTGGAACTGGCTTCGCGCAGCCGCGCCCGAGCTCAGCCTTATCGCGCCGGACCTGCGCGGGCGCGGCGACAGCTTCGGCGTGGCCGGGGCGTCCTCGATGGGCAGGCACGCCGCTGACATGGTCGCCGTGCTCGACGAACTCGGCATCGACGCCGTGCACGTCTGCGGCATGTCGATGGGCGGGTTCGTCGCGGTTGAGCTGGCCGCTTCTTACCCCGAGCGGGTCCGGAGCCTGATCCTTGTCGACGGCGGCTTCCCGATGCCGGCGCCGCCCGGCATGACACCGGAGAAGCTGCCGCGGGCCTTCAGGGACCGGCTCGCGCGGCTCGACCGCGAGTGGTCCTCGGTAGCGGACTATGCGAGGTTCTTCGTCGCGACGACGGGCCCGCTGCTCGACGCAGCTGACCCGCTGCTGCTGGACTACCTCGCGCATGACCTGGCTGGCGGGCGCGTCAGGCTCAGCGCTGACGCACTCATCGCGGACTCCGCTGACATCTTCTTCGGTACATCGGGCTGGCAGCAGCTGAAGGCGCCGACCAGGCTGCTGGCGGCGCAGTGGGGTCGCGGCCGGGACAGCGAGCCTGCCTACAGCAGCGCAGCGGTGCTGGCCTTCCGCGCCCAGCTTCCGGTGCTGGTCAGCGTTCACGAGCTCGCCGGAGTGGATCACGCGGCCTCGATCATGACCCCGGCCGGCGCGGCAGCGGTCGCTGAGCTGATCAACGAGGCCCTAGCCGACGGGACCGCATTGTGACCGGTGACGCAGCTCTCACCGGCTCCGCCGTCGTGGTCGAGGCGCTGAGCCGGGAACTGCCCGCGAGTCGGCTCGTGACCGACAGTGACGTGCTCGCGGCGATGTCCCACGACGACGCCGAGTGGGCGCCAGTCGGCCCGGCGGCTGCCGGCGTCAGGGTCAGGTCCGAGGCCGAAGTTCAGCACGTCGTGCGAACCTGCGCCGCGCTCGGGGTTCCGCTCGTGCCGCGCGGCGCCGGCACCGGGCTGTCGGGCGGTGCCAACGCGGTCAGCGGCTGCGTCATCCTGGACCTATCCCAGCTGAATCAGGTGCTTGAGATCGACCAGGACAACCTGCTGTGCGTGGTTCAGCCGGGCGCGGTCAACGACGCTGTGAAGGCCGCGGTCGCCGACCAGGGCCTGTGGTACCCGCCCGATCCGGCCAGCGCACCGTGGTCCACGATCGGCGGCAACGTCGCGACGAACGCAGGCGGCCTGTGCTGCCTCAAGTACGGCGTCACTCGTGACTACGTGCTGGGCTTGCGTGCCGTCGTCGGCGGCCCGGCCGGGTACGGCGAGGTCGTGCGCCTGGGCCGGCGCACGACCAAGGGCGTTGCCGGGCTCGATCTCGTCGGGCTATTCGTCGGCTCCGAGGGCACGCTCGGCGTCGTGACAGAGGTCACCCTGCGCCTGCGGCCGGCCCCGGTAGGAACGCCGCGCACCGTCGTCGCGGCCTTCGGTGACCTCGTCGCCGCCGGGATCGCGGTGGCCCAGATCACCAGGCGGGGCCTGACGCCTGCCGTGCTCGAGCTGCTCGACCACCCCTGCCTTGAGGCGGTCGAGAACTGGAAGCATCTCGGCCTCGATGCCGGCGCCGCCGCGCTGTTGCTGGCGAGGGTCGATACGCCGGGGGAGTCAGGCGAGACGGAAGCCGCTGCGATCGCGTCAGCAATGACCGATTCCGGCGCGCTGTGGACTGAGCAGTCCACCGACGACGCCGAGGCGGAGGCGCTGTTCGACGCGAGGCGCCTGGCCTATCCCGCGCTCGAGCGGCTCGGCCCGGTACTCACGGAGGACATCTGCGTGCCCCGCTCGGCAGTCCCGGCGATGCTGGCGACCGTCGCCCGCATCGCGGCCAGGCATGGCGTGCGCATCGCGACCATCGCGCATGCAGGCGACGGCAACCTGCATCCGCTGCTCATCACGCCGCCGGGCGACACGGCGGCCCGGATTGCGGCGCAGGCGGCGTTCGAGGACCTGCTCGATGCCGCGATCGCGGTCGGCGGTACGGTCACGGGCGAGCACGGCGTCGGGATTCTGAAGCGCGACGGCATGCGGCGTGAGCTCGATCCGGGATCACTGGCGCTGCAGGGCGCGGTACGCCGTGCGCTCGATCCGCTCGAGATCTTTAACCCTGGCAAGGGCTAGGACACAGGACAAGGGGCAGTGGCTTGGAAAGCTTCTCCGCACCGCAGGTAGCCGCCGACGATCACGTCCGGGGCCCGGCCGCTGCGCCCGTGACGGTCCTGGAGTACGGCGACTATGAATGCCCGTACTGCCGCGGCGCCTTCCGCGACGTGCGCCTGCTTGTCGACGAGCACCCGGCGGACATCCAGTTCGTCTTCCGGAACTTCCCGATCGCCGAGCTGCACCCGCACGCCGAGCAGGCGGCTGAGGCCGCTGAGGCGGCCGCAGCCCAGGGCAAGTTCTGGGACATGCACGACCTGCTGCTGCAGCCGTACTCGCATCTGGATACCGACTCCCTGGTGACCTACGCGGAGCTGATCGGCCTGGATATCGCACGGTTCAGCCAGGAGGTAGCAGGCCAGGCCTACGCGGCGAAGATCCGCGCTGACATCGCTGAGGGGCTCAGGAACGGCGTGAACGCGACGCCGAAGTTCTATGTCAACGGCCTGCGAGTCGACGGCAAGGTACCGCTGGAGCACCTGGTCGAGCTCGTCGAGGCCGCGGTCGCAGCGACCCGGAGGGCGCCCGCGGCCGAGAGCTAGCGGGATTGGATGCTGGCCGGCGCGCCCCCGGTGATCCCGCGGGCGCCGCAGTGGGTACGAGCCCTCACGTCGCCGAAGCCAGCCAGAAGGGATCCGCGATGGCGCTAATTGTCGCTGATGATGGCTGATGTCCCGCCCGGTTCCCGGACGCTCGGCGGCCGGGACACCCTGGGCCTCCGGCTCGCGCTGAGCTTTCTCGCTGTCGCCCTGGCAGCGGTCGGGTTGCTGGCTGGCCTCATCGTGGCGTTCGCCGCGGCAGAAATCTCGGACCTGGTCAGGACGCAGCGCGACGTCCTTACCAGCGCGGTCGCGGCGGCGGCTGCGGCCACGTGGACGCAGCACCACAGCTGGCAGGGCGCCGATATGTCCCCGCCGTTCGACCTTGCCACGCGGACCGGTGCGGACGCCGAGATCCGCGACGCTGCCGGATCTGTGGTCGCGACCTCACGTGACTTCAGGGCGAATCGGGGCGCGCCGCAGTTCAGCGCACCGGTCATGCTCGGGCGAAGACGGCTCGGAACTGCGGTTGTCCGGTTCGGCAGGTCCGGTTTCGGTGCTGCCGACCAGGCGATGCTGGCGGCGCTGATGCGAGCGGTGATCGCAGCCGCAGGACTGGCGGCGTTGCTGGCGCTGCTCTCCGGGCTCGCGGTATCCCGCCATCTCGCCCGCCCGGTCGCGCACATTATCTCGGTCATCAGGGCCAGAAGCGGCGGTGAGCGAGACGCGCGGGTGGGGGAGCTGCGCGCGCCGGGCGAACTGCGGGAGCTGGGCGCCGCGCTCGATCAGATGGCTGAGCGCCTTGACCGGAATGAGCAGCTACGGCGCGATCTGGTCGCCGATCTGGCGCATGAGCTCCGGACACCGGTCGCGGTGCTGCAGGCCGGTCATGAGGCACTGCTCGACGGGCTCACCGAGCCAACGCCGGCCGAGCTCGGCTCGCTGCGCGATGAGGTACTTCGCCTCGCGCGGATGGTCGACGACCTGCAGACGCTGGCTGCGGCCGACGCTGCCGCGGTCGAGCTGGCCCGGCGTCCGTGTGACCTGGCCGACATCGCCGCCACGGCTGCCGACAGCCTGGCCGCGCAATTCGATGTGGCCGGCCTCGCCCTGGAGCAGCGCCTTCGCCCGGCACCGATCCTGGCCGATGCCCGCTGGCTGCATCAGGTGGTGACGAATCTGCTCACTAACGCGCTGAAGTACTCGCCGCCCGGCGGGACCGTCAGCATCGACTCCGGCCGCACGGACAGCGAGGCGGTCTTGCACGTCACCGACACTGGCCTGGGCATCCCCGCCGAGGACCTGCCCCGCATCTTCGACCGCTTCTGGCGCGGGCAGCAGGCGCTGCGGACCTCGGGGAGCGGCATCGGGCTGGCCATAGCGGCTGAGCTCACGCGCGCCCACGGCGGCACGCTCGCCGCCGCGAGCGAGCCCGGGCGCGGGACCCAGATGACCCTGAGCCTGCCGCTTGCCTGATCTTGCCGCGCTCGTCACTCTGGCTTGCCGGCCGGGCTCACCTCAGGCTGCGTCCGGGGACCGCCGTGGCTGAGGAACGAGGAGGATCAGCGGAGGGCGCTCCTTGCCGGAGCGCGGCCGCGGAAGCCGGATCGGGGTACGCGGTTCGCTGACAGTGGCTCGGTCGGCTGACTCTGCCGCGAGCGCCTGCCTGATCCGGTCCGCCGCTCCTGGCGGCAGTTCGGGAAGCTGCTGTCGGGCTAGCATGGCCGCTACCTCCACCAGGCGCGTCGGCGCCTTCGGTGAGCCGTTGCCGTTGCTCTGCGGGCGGTCCGATCGATATCCGGTGTCCATCTGCGTCTGTCCTTTCGGGGGCTTTCCTTAGGCAACAAGCCAGGGATGAAGGCACCGAACGATCGATGTGAAGATCGCGTGGAGAGGGAGGCCGGGGGAAGGATCAGCGGGCAGTGCAGGGGTGGCAGCGTGACTGGATGTCGCGGCAGAGCGCCTAGCTGGCGGCCGCTTCATCGCGCGCGAAGACGCTTGCGAGGTTTTCCGTGGTGAGCGTCAGGAAGATCGCGTCCGCGTCAACGGTGACCTGCCCGTCGACGCTGATCGTCGCGGACAGGTGGAGCTTGCGGCCCTCGACCCGGTCGAGCCGGGCCGCCACCGTCAGGGGCACGCCGACTGGCGATGGCCGCCGGTACCGAAGCCTGAGCTGCACGGTCATAGCAGGCCGCTCCGGTCTGGCGGCGACGCAGCCCATCGCGTGGTCGATGAGCAGCGCCAGGACGCCGCCGTGGACCAGGCCCGGCCCGCCCTGGAAGACGCGTCCGACAGTGACCTGGCCGGTAACGCCATGCTCGTCCTGCTCGAGCACGAGCTGCGGGGCGGCCGGGTGCGACAATCCGCCGACCAGGCTCATGTGAGATCGGTACGAATTCCGGTCGATCGCCATATCGGCTCGCACAACCGGGCCAGCCAGGCTAGCGGTCACCGAATCGATCGCGGCGGCCGCAGCGCTCAGCTCCGCCGGACTCGCGGCGGTCTGCACCACGACGTCCAGCAGCCGGCGCAGGGCACCCGCGAGAGCCGTCCGTTCCTGGCTGGGGCTCCAGTCGATCTCCGGCTGCGCGACAGCGGGCCCGGCGGCAGGAATCGCCGGTGGTGCTTCTGCTGACCCATGTCCGGACATGGGTCCTGACGTTAGTTTGCGCGTGGCCCGGCCGGCAAGGCGGGCGTCTCGCCGTTATAGTGCGCGTAATGCCCAGATACCTCGCGCTGCTGCGCGGAATCAACGTTGGCGGCCACAACAAGGTCGCGATGGCCGACCTCCGCGATCTTGCCGCCGGGCTCGGCCATTCCGACGTGGCCACCTACATACAAAGCGGCAACCTGGTCTTCAGCGCGGATGAGTCTGATCCGGCCGCGCTGGCCAGCGCCCTCGAGGCGGAGATCGGGGGGCGCCTGGGCGTGCGCCCCGCCGTAGTGGTCATCTCCGCGGGCGACCTGGCCCAGGTGATCGCCGACAACCCGTTCCCCGGCGAGGCGAATCCCAAGTGCCTGCACGCGGTATTCCGGCGGGACGCGGTGGACGCGGCCGGCATCGCTTCTGTGGCTGCCGCCGTCGAGCAGGCCAGGAAAGCGGGCCGCGACGACGACGCTGCCGTAGTGGGGCGCACCCTGTACCTGCACACTCCGAGCGGGCTTGGCCGCAGCGAGCTCGCGGCTCGCCTCCTCAGCTCTAAGACGCAGGCGACCGGTACCGCACGCAACTGGGCGACCGTCACCCGCCTCATGGCGATGCTGGAGGCCGCCGGCTAGTTCTGGCGTGACCACCGGCGAGACTCGCAGCTGAGTCGGCAGGCTGGGAGTTAGCACGAGAGGCCGGCTGGAGATGATGCAGGAATGAGCCCTATTTCGCGCGGTTTTCATGGCCGCCGCCGGGAGCCTGCAGGCGACGCTGGCCGGGTGCCGCCTGGCCAGTACCTGACTGACGACTTTCCTGTGCTGTCGGCCGGCCCTACGCCGCACACGCCGCTAGAGAAGTGGACGTTCTCGATCCGCCAGGGCGGCGACACCAGCAGATCCTGGAGCTGGGCCGACATCCGCGACTTCCCGGAGGAAGACGTCACTGCCGACATTCACTGCGTGACTCGCTGGTCCAAGCTCGACACCCGGTGGCAGGCAGTGTCGATCGACACGCTGCTAGCCCAAGTGGAGCATCAGGCTCGCTACGTGCTCGCGTTCTGCGACGGCGGGTACACCACGAACTTGCCGCTCGCCGACGTGACCGGCGGGCAGGCCTGGCTGGCCTACGGCTACGACGGATCGCCCCTGCCGCCCGAGCACGGCGGTCCGGCCCGGCTGCTAGTTCCGCACCTGTATTTCTGGAAGAGCGCCAAATGGGTGCGCGGCCTGGAATTGCTCGGCGCGGACGAGCCCGGCTTCTGGGAACGGTACGGCTACAACAACTACGGAGATCCATGGCGGGAACAGCGGTACGCGGGCGACTGACCTGGCAGGTCGCCACTGTCGAGTCAGTGCGGCCGGAGACGGCGTCGGTGCGCACTATCGACCTCGGCGTGCCGGACTGGGCCGGCCATCAGGCCGGACAGCACCTTGACATCAGGCTGACCGCAGAAGACGGGTACGTCGCCGAGCGGTCCTACTCGATCGCCTCCGCGCCTGGCGAGCCGGTCATGGTGACGGTCGAGCGGCTCGATGACGGCGAAGTCTCGCCATACCTGACCGAGGAGCTCCGGACGGGTGACGAGATCGAGGTGCGCGGCCCGATTGGCGGGTATTTCGTCTGGGACGGCGAAGACGCGCCGCTGCTACTGGCGGCAGGCGGCTCGGGTGTCGTCCCGTTCCGGTCGATCCTGCGGCACCGGGCGGCGATCGGCAGCGCGGTGCCGGTCCGGCTGCTGTACTCGGCGCGGTCGCTGGCCGACGTCATCTACCGTGCCGAGCTCGAGCACCCCGGCGACGGCGTCGAGGTGATCTACACGCTGACCCGGCAGCAACCCGCTGGCTGGACGGGGCACACGGGCCGGGTGACCCCGGCACTGCTGGCTGAGGTCGCATGGCCGGCAGGCCAGCATCCACTGGCCTTCGTCTGCGGGCCGACGGCCTTCGTCGAGACCGTGGCAGCGGCGTTGGTTAGCGTCGGCTACCCGCCGGACAGAGTGAAGACCGAGCGCTACGGCGGAGCGGGGGCAAGCTGATGACGGCGCCTGATAACACGCAGCACGACGAGGCTCTCGACGGCAACGCGATCGGCGGCCTGCTGCAGGAGATCTTCGGGACCGAGATGACCACCGCGGTGGGCACGTGCGCGAGCTGCGGTGCCACTGCCCAGGTCGCCGAGACGCTGGTCTACCTCAGGGCGCCGGGCACCGTCGTGCGTTGCCGCTCATGCACGGCGATCCTGCTCGTCGTGATCAGGCGTGACGAAATGAACTGCGTCGACCTGCGGGGCCTGGCCGCGCTCGAGGCCGTCTAGCGAGTGCGCGGGCTGCCTAGCCGCCACTTGCCGACAGTTCCTGCCAGGCGCATGTCGCCAGCGGCGCCCACTGCGCGTGGCGGCGCCGGAAGAGCGCCGCGGCCCGGACGCCGCTCCACCGCGCCGGGAGAAACTCCGCAGGCAGGTCCGGATCGGTCCAGGGGAAGCGCCGCCAGGCATGAACAAGCTCGATCGTGCTTGCCAGCGGGTCACGCGCCCGGCTGTCGGCAAACGCCGCGATGAAGTCGCCGTACTGCTGCGCGACAGCGCCCAGATCCCATGCCTGGGCCACCATTGCGGACATCTCGCCACCGACGTGCGAGCCCTGGAAGACCTGCGCCTCGGTAGTCAGCCCGGCCTCCGCCAGTACGCGCTCGACTTCCGCGAGCCGATCGGCATGCGTGCTGATCCAGGCGCCCGGAGCTGGACTTCCGAATCCGGCCCAGGTCAGGCGGCTGCGCAGGAGATGCCGCGCCGCTCGCTCGGACTCAGCGGCCCTGGCGAGGACCAGCAGCCACCTGCCGTCCCAGCCCTGGCGGTGCGCACCGAAGCCGTAGATTCGCTCGGTGCCGTCGGTGAGCAGCCGATCTGCGCTCGGCGTCAGCCGCCACCTGGTCCGCCGCCCGACCTTCTCCGCGGCCAGCCAGCCCTCGGCAGCGGTCCTCATCAGAGCCTGCCGCGTGGCCTTCTCCTCGATGCCGACGCGGCCCATGGTCCCGATGATCGCCGAGGTCCATGCGCGGCCGCCCGCAGGCAGGACGTACTCGCCGAGGATCGTGAACAGGAGGCCGCGCGCGCTGGCTGCGCCCGCGGCATGACGGCGAGACATCGCCGGACTGACGGCCATCGCATCCTGCTGCGCTACGACGGACATGCCCCTCCTGACGCCAAGCAATCTGCTACGTTCCATTGACGTAGATACAGAGTAGTGTAGAACAATAGTGTTGTGCGGGCACGGTTCCCGAGCTTCCTGTGGAGTGATTCCGATGAGCCAGCGAACGGCAGCTCAGGATGCGGCCGCTAGCAGCGCCGCGGCCGATCAGGCTCCGGTCGAGTTCCGGGTGCAGGCCGACCAGTACCAGCACTGGCGGCTCGCGATCGACCCGCCGGTGGCTACGCTGACGCTGGACGTGGCCGAGGACGGCGGGCTGGTCCCCGGCTACGAGCTGAAGCTGAACTCCTACGACCTCGGCGTCGATATCGAGCTCTACGACGCGGTCCAGCGCCTGCGGTTCGAGCATCCCGAGGTCCGGGTCGTCGTGCTGACAAGCGGTAAGGACAAGATCTTCTGCGCCGGCGCGAACATTAAGATGCTGGCCGCGTCCGCGCACGGCTGGAAGGTGAACTTCTGCAAGTTCACTAACGAGACGCGCAACGGCATGGAGGATGCGAGCATCCACTCCGGGCAGACATATCTGGCCGCGCTCAACGGTACGGCGTCCGGCGGCGGCTATGAGCTGGCCCTGGCCTGCGAGCACATCATGCTGGTCGACGACCGGTCATCGGTCGTGTCGCTGCCCGAGCTTCCGCTGCTCGGCGTCCTGCCAGGGACCGGCGGCCTCACCAGGGTCACCGACAAACGGCGGGTGCGGCGGGATCTCGCTGACTATTTCGCGACCAGAGCCGAGGGTGTTGGCGGCCGGAAGGCCGTGCTGTGGCGGCTGGTCGACGAGGTGGTTCCGCGGCCGTCATGGGCGCAGACCGTGGCCGAGCGCGCAGCCGAACTGGCAGCGCGCTCACCGCGCACTAGCGGATCGGGCGAGCCTGGCGTCCAGCTCACGCCGCTGGCCAAAGCACGCAGCGATGGCCGGGAGCGAATCGGCGAGATCAGCTATCGCTGGGTTACGGCACGGCTCGACCGCGAGGCTGGTACGGCCGAGATCACGGTGCGGGGACCAGATACTGACGCTCCGGCGGACGTCGCGCACATGCACGCCCAGGGTGCAGAGTTCTGGCCGCTGGCAATGACGCGCGAGCTCGATGACCTCATCCTGGACCTGCGCACGAACGAGCCGGAGCTCGGGACCTGGGTGCTGCGCACCAGTGGCAGCTCGGACCGCGTGCTCGGCTATGACCAGCTGCTCCTGGGCAGCGGCGGTGACTGGCTGGCCAACGAGATCGTCCACTATTACAAGCGGACGCTGAAGCGCCTCGACGTGACCAGCCGGAGCCTGATCGCGCTCATCGAGCCTGGCAGTTGCTTCGCCGGATCAGTCCTGGAGCTGGCGCTGGTAGCGGACCGCTCGTTCATGCTGGCTGGCGTCCTCGACGATGGCGGAGATACGGGCGAGCCCGTTCCCGCCATGCTTGTGGTGGGAGGGGCGAACCTGGGTGCGCTGCCGATGGGCAACGGGCTCAGCCGTCTGCAGACTCGGTTCTATGGCGATCCGGAAGGCCTGGCGGCGGTGGAGAAGCGGGCTGGTGAGCCGCTGGACGCAGGCGCGGCGGCAGAACTGGGCCTGGTGACATTCGCGCCCGACGACATCGACTGGGACGACGAGATCCGCCTCGCCACCGAGGAGCGGGGAAGCTTCAGCCCGGACGCGCTCACCGGGCTGGAGGCCAATTACCGGTTCGCCGGCCCGGAGACCATGGAGACGAAGATCTTCGGCCGGCTGACTGCGTGGCAGAACTGGATTTTCAACCGCCCGAACGCCTCGGGCCCGGACGGGGCGCTGCGCCGGTACGGCACCGGCCAGCGGGCCGAGTTCGACAGGAAGCGAGTCTGAGCCATGACCACAACGTCACCGGGCGGCACCGGCGCCGACTACACCGAGAAGATCCCGAACAACGTCGGCCTGCATGAGGATCGCCGGCTGCAGCGGGCACTGGAGTCCTGGCAGCCGAATTTCCTGACCTGGTGGCAGGAGATGGGGCCGACGCTGCCGACGCAGGACGTTTACCTGCGGACTGCGGTGAATGTGGGGCGTGAGGGCTGGGCTCACTTCGGCCACGTGGCGATGCGGGACTACCGGTGGGGAATCTTCCTGGCCGAGCGCGAACCTGACCGGCGGATCGGCTTCGGGCAGCACATCGGCGAGCCTGCCTGGCAGCAGGTGCCCGGCGAGTACCGGTCCGAGCTGCGGCGGCTGATCGTGATCCAGGGCGACACCGAGCCCGCCTCGGTCGAGCAGCAGCGCAACCTCGGCGCTACCGCGCCCAGCCTTTATGACCTGCGCAACCTGTTCCAGGTCAATGTCGAGGAAGGCAGGCACCTGTGGGCGATGGTGTACCTGCTGCACGCGTACTTCGGCCGCGATGGCCGGGACGAGGCGGAGGACCTGCTGCGCCGCAATTCCGGCAGCGCGGAAAGCCCGCGAATCCTGGGCGCGTTCAACGAGGAGACGCCGGACTGGCTGTCGTTCTTCATGTTCACCTACTTCACCGACCGCGACGGCAAGTACCAGCTCGGCACCCTGAAGGAGTCGGCGTTTGACCCGCTGTCGCGGACCTGCGAGTTCATGCTCAAGGAAGAGGCGCACCACATGTTCGTCGGCACCACTGGCGTCGACCGGGTGGTGGAGCGGACCGCGCAGCTGATGGTGGAGAACGACACTGACGACGCCGCGGCGGTGGCCGCGCGCGGCGCGATCCCGCTGACCGTGATCCAGAAGTACCTGAACTTCCACTACTCGGTGTCGCTGGACCTGTTCGGCGGGGAGACCTCCACGAACGTCGCCAACTACTACAGCGCCGGGCTCAAGGGCAGGTGGCTTGAGGGCCGGCGCAACGACGATCACAAGCTCGCCGACGATGGCATCTTCGTCGACACGCTGGTGGAGGGCAAGATCGGGCAGGCCGAGGTATCGGCGCTCACCGGCCTGAACACCGACCTTCGCCGGGAGTACACCGCCGACTGCCAGACCGGTGTCAATCGGTGGAACAAGATCCTCGCCGAGGCCGGGCTCCCACAGCGGCTGAAGTTGCCGCACCTCGCTTTCAACCGGAAGGTCGGAGCGTTTTCCGGCATCGAGGCGTCCCCGGACGGGGAGCTGCTGCCGGCTGATGAGTGGGAGGGCCGCCGGGAAGATTGGCTGCCGACCGACGTGGACAAGACATACGTGCGCTCGCTCATGCAGCCGGTGCACGAGCGCGGCAAGATCGCGGCGTGGATCGCGCCGCCGCGTAACGGCATCAACGGGAAGCCGTTCGACTACGAGTACGTGCACCTCGCGTAGCGGCGCTGACC
>Ga0335073_10006544_pt1 | contig 16370 bp, 14 predicted proteins | sample Lox_Sample_22_FD_207093 | JGI IMG/M metagenome (GOLD analysis project Ga0335073, IMG submission 207093) | Soil microbial communities from Loxahatchee National Wildlife Refuge, Florida, United States - Lox_Sample_2.2 | ecosystem: Environmental > Terrestrial > Soil > Wetlands | place: USA... | reverse complement strand
CTTCGCGCCGGCGTCATGTGAGCGCCGCGACCCCGCGCCGCCGGACCGATGCCGCCGCTCGAGTGCGCCTGCTGGTGCTCGACGTCGATGGAGTGTTGACGGATGGGCGCCTCTATTACGGCGCGCGCGGTGAAGCACTGAAGGTATTCCACGTCCGCGACGGCCTGGGCCTGAAGCTGCTTGCAGCCGCCGACATCACGGTGGCTGTCATCTCGGGCCGCCGCTCCGCCATGACGGCAAAACGGTGCCGCGAGCTCGGCGTAAAGCATCTGTTACAAGGCGTCGAGGACAAGCTCGCAGCCTTCCACGCACTGCGGGGGCGGCTCCGTGTGACCCCGAGCGCCTGTGCGTGCGTTGGCGATGATGTGCCCGACGTCCCGCTCATGCGTGAGGTCGGTCTCTCCTTTGCCGTCGCGGACGCGCATCCGCAGGCGCGCAACGCTGCGCACGTGGTGACGCGGCTTCCGGGAGGCAAGGGAGCGGTGCGCGAGGTTTGCGACTATCTGCTGGAGGCGCGTCGGCACGCCGCCGCGGCCAAATGATTTACCGAATCCTCGCCGTCCTGACCATCATCGCGGTGATCGTCGCCTCGATTTTCCTGTCACGTCAGCAGGGCGCGGCTCCGGCGGCAGCGACCGTGCAGGCGAACAGCTGGGACGAAGGTTATTCGGCACAAAATGCGCGCCTGGTGCAGACCGGCACGGATGGGCTGCCGCTCTACACGCTCAATGCGGCCACCATCCGGCAGTTGCCGAACGAGGACCAGGTGCAGCTCACACAGGTGCAGATGAGCTTTCGCGATGCGAACGGCAGCCCCTGGACCGCGACCTCCGACAGCGGGGTGCTCGAGCAGAGCGCGGATCGGGTGCACCTGGCGGGTAATGTGCACATCTCGGGCACCATGGGCAGCACCGCGGGAGACGCACAGATCTTCACCGCCAGGCTGGCGGTCGACCTGCGGACGGATGTCGTGAACACCAAAGATCCGGTGCAGATGCTCTGGTCGGGGCGGCAGCTGAGCTCCACCGGGCTCGTAGCGAACTTGAAGGACCACCGCGTCGAATTAGAATCCGCCGTACATGGCACTTACTGACAGCACTCTCTGCGTTCTCTGCTTGGCGCTCGCCCCGCTGGCTGCGCTTGCCGCCAACGCGCCCGCCGCCCACAGCCCCGCCGCGGCCCCGCTCGGACCGCCCCTGCCCATCAACCCACGGGCGCAGGTTCACCTCGATTGCCAGTCCGGAGGCGTGAACTACAAAACGCAAACGATGGTCTGCAGTAATGTGGTGATCTCCCAAGGCAGCACCCGGGTTCGGGCCGACCATGCGCGCGGCACCGGTGGTCTCAATTTCCAGAACAGCCGCTGGATATTCACCGGCAACGTGCAGATCGAGGCACCGCCGCGCGGCAGCCTGCGCTCCGACCAGGCGACCGTGGAGTTCCGCGACAACCGCATTGCCGGCGCCACGATCAACGGCAATCCAGCGGAATTCCAGCAGCAGCGCGCGGGCGATCTCGGCATGGAGAAGGGTCACGCGGATGAGATCGTGTACGACGTCAGCCAGGGCACCATCCTGCTCAACAAGGACGCGTGGATCTCGGACGGCCACAACGAGATGAGCGCGCCGTCGATCTCCTACAGCATCCGTGAGCAGAAGGTGCTCGCGACCTCCGGCAGCTCGACGCAGGGCGTGCACATCACCATCACGCCGCAATCCGCGCCGAAGCAGGGCTCGCCGCCGCCGCCACCACCGCGGACCAAGGGTGCGGCCAAGCCGCCGCCGGCGCCGCCGAGCAATTCATGACGACCCTGCACGCGAGCGGGCTCGAGAAGAGCTACAAATCCCGCAAGGTCGTCAGCAGTCTCAGCCTCGATGTCTCGAACGGCGAGGTGGTGGGGCTCCTCGGGCCCAACGGCGCCGGCAAGACGACGGCGTTCTACATGATCGTCGGGCTCGTGCCCTGCGATGCCGGCCGGATCCAGCTCGGTGACACGGACCTCACCCTGCTGCCCATGCACCGGCGCGCACAGATGGGCCTGGGCTACCTGCCGCAGGAGGCTTCCGTCTTCCGCAAGCTCTCGGTCGAGGACAACGTGCTCGCAGTCCTGGAAACGCGGCGCGACCTCGAGCGCGCGGCGCGCGAGCAGCGGCTCGAGGAGCTGCTCGAGGAGCTGCGCATCGGTCACGTACGCCGCAGTCTGGGGCTCGCGCTCTCGGGCGGGGAGCGGCGGCGGGTGGAGATTGCGCGGGCGCTCGCCGCCGAGCCGCGCTTCATGCTGCTCGACGAGCCCTTCGCGGGGGTCGATCCGCTCTCGGTGCTGGACATCCAGCGCATCATCCGCGAGCTGACCAGCCGCGGCATCGGGGTGCTGATCACCGACCATAACGTGCGCGAAACCCTCGGGGTTTGCGGGCGCGCCTATATCGTCAACCAGGGGACGGTGATCGCCCAGGGAACTGCGGAAGAAATCCTTGCCAACCCCCAAGTGCGTGAGGTGTACTTGGGTGAGTCGTTCCGGCTCTGAAGGACCCGACTCTTCTGATAAACCGTGCAAGATCAGCGACTTACGTTAGGAAGGCCTGAGGCAGCCTCCGTGCCAGCATGCTGAAACCCTCCCTGCAGCTCAAGCTGGGTCAGCAACTGACGATGACCCCGCAGCTGCAGCAGGCGATCCGGCTCCTGCAGCTGCCCGCCCTCGAGCTGCAAGCGCATATCCGCGAGCTCCTCGAGACCAACGTCATGCTGGAGCCGATGGATGATGGCCATGAGGAAGGCCTCGACACCACGACGCTGGAGCACGCTGCGGCGCCGGAGGCTGCCGAAGCGCCCGAGGAAGGGCCGCGCGAAGCCGCCGTGGAAGTCCTGGATGAGGGTTGGGGAGAGCACAGCGTCGGTCCCGCCGAGACTCCCTGGAGCGGCGATGACGACGATCGGCAGCAGGAGTTCGCCGACTCGGCCGGTCAATCACTGCAGGAATATCTTCTCTGGCAGCTCGAGCTGGTGAAGCTGGCGCCGCGTGAGCTGGCGATTGCGCGCGCCATCGTCGACGCGATCAGTGACGACGGCTACCTGACCGAGCCGCTCCAAGAGATCGCCAACACCCTGCGGCCCGAGATTCAATGCGAGGCCGCGGAGGTGGAAACCGCGCTGGCGGATGTCGTTCAGGCGCTCGATCCGCCGGGCATCGGCGCGCGCTCCGTGGGCGAGTGCATCGAGCTGCAGCTGCGGCAGCTCGACCCGGCGATTCCCGGGTTCAATGCCGCGATCGAAATCGCCCGGCATCATCTCGAGCGCATCGCCGGCCGCGAGCTGGCGGTGGTGAAGCGGGAGCTGCGGGCCACCGACGAGGATCTCGCCAGCGCGCTCGCGCTCGTGCGCTCGTGCCATCCGCGGCCGGGCGCGACGGTGAGCGCGGGTTCGGCGGAGTATGTCGTGCCCGATGTGTTCGTCCGGCGAACCGAGCACGGCTGGGCGGTTGAAATCAACTCGGCCACCATGCCGCGGGTGCGGCTCAACCAGAGCTACGCCAGCCTCATCGGGCGCAACTCGACCCACGCCACCATGCGCGCGCAGTTGCAGGAAGCGCGCTGGCTGTTGAAGAGCCTGGAGATCCGCCACGAGACGCTGATCAAGGTCGCACGCTCGATCGTCGAGCGCCAGACGGCCTTCCTCGAGCACGGCGAAGAGCACATGCGGCCGATGATCCTGAAGGACATCGCCGAGGCCATCGGCATGCACGAGTCGACCATTTCCCGCGTCACCTCCGGCAAGTACATGCACACCCCGCGCGGCGTGTTCGAGCTGCGCTACTTCTTCTCGAGTCATGTCGAAGGCGCCGACGGGTCGGGCACATCCTCGACCGCCATCCGCGCCAAGATCAGAAAGCTCGTCAAGGACGAGGAAGCGGAATCGCCGCTGAGCGACGGCCGCATCGCCGAGCTCCTCTCGGCGGAAGGCATCCCGGTCGCGCGCCGCACCGTCGCGAAATACCGCGAGGCGATGGGCATTCCGCCCTCCAACGAGCGCCGGCGGGCCGGCCTGGGCCAGATGTAATTTGTAAAGTGCACTGAGACACAACACTGAAAAGGAGACGGCTATGCAGCTCAACGTCACCGGCCACCACGTCGAGGTGACCACCTCTCTGCGAAACTATGTGGAGAAGAAGCTCGAGCGCATCGGACGGCATTTCGAGCAGGTCATCGACGTGCATTGCGTCCTGACGGTGGAGAAACTGCGACAGAAGGCCGAGGCGACCCTGCACGTGAGCGGCAACGCGATTCATGCGGATGCAACCGAGGAGAACATGTACGCCGCCATCGATCTCCTGGCCGACAAGCTCGATCGCTGCATCAAGAAGCACAAGGAGAAGGTGACGGACCATCACGCCGTCGAGGGTCGGGCGTTGCGCGCCTGACGGCGCGCCCCGCGAGCGGCCACGGGTAGTAAGGGGGCGGTGGCGCGGTGCGCATCGTAGTCTTAAGCGGTCTCTCGGGCTCCGGCAAGAGCGTGGCTCTGCACATGCTCGAGGACCTGGGTTTCTACTGTATCGATAACATCCCGGCGGCGCTGCTCAAACCCTTCGTCGCCCACGCGGTGCGCGGCCCGGAGCGCACCTACGAGCGCGCCGCGGTCGGGCTGGATGCGCGCAACACCGCGGCGGAGATCGCCACCGTGCCCCAGCTCACCGACGAGCTGCGCCGCAGCGGTATCGAGTGCGAAGTCATCTTCCTGACTGCGACCGACGATGAGCTGCTGCGGCGCTTCGCGGAGACGCGGCGCAAGCATCCCATGAGCCGGCACGATGTCGACCTGCGCGCGGCCATAGCCCTGGAGCGCCAGCTCCTCGAGCCCATCATCTACGCGGCCGATCTCGTCATCGACACATCCCGGCTGGGAGTCCACGCGCTGCGCGAGCTCATCAGGCAGCGCGTGGGCGAGCCGCACGTCGGCCGGCTGTCGCTCACCTTCGAGTCATTCGGCTTCAAACACGGCATTCCCGGGGACGCCGATTTCGTGTTCGACGCCCGCTCCCTTCCCAACCCCTACTGGGAGCCGGCGCTGCGCGGGCTCACGGGGCGCGACGCGGCGGTCATCCGCTTCCTCGAAGGTCAGACCGATGTCGCGGCGCTGGTCGCCGACATCGCACGGTTCATCCGCGCCCGGATTCCGGAATACGTCGCGAGCAATCGCGGCTACCTCACCGTGGCGGTCGGCTGCACCGGCGGGCAGCATCGCTCCGTCTATATCGTCGAGAAACTGGTGGCGCAGTTCCGCGAGCAGTTCCCCACGGTGACTTCGCGCCATACGAGCCTATCCCGTTAGCTAGCCCGAAAGCGATCCGGTAAGCGGCCCCGGACCGTTCCCGGGGTCGCGGGGTGGATCCCTGTCACGGGGCCGCGCTCGCGCAAATCGCCGGGAGCGATTTGCGCCAATAAACCTACGTCGCTTGCGCTACACCGGCGGCGGTCATCAGGGGCGGCAGCCGCTCGCCGCTCATGAAAGCTACCAGCGCCGATCTCGCCTCCATGGCATCCCGGTAGCCGAGCTCGATGAGGGCGCGGGTATAGCCCGCCTCGAACATGAGGTAGCTCGCGAGCTGATATCCTGACACGTCGCGTCCGCCGATGACCCGCAGCAGTGCGCGCAGGCTGCGCGGCATCTCATTCGTGTACCGGCCGGCGACTTCCCGCGGATCGATGCTCGGGGCGAGCATGAGAGTGTCGACGTGCCTCAGGCCCCGCGCGGCGAAGGGCGCCTCCTGAACCAGTTGGTTGATGCGCTCGATCTGCTCCAGGTCGCCGTAGACCTGGTCGGTGAACAGAGTGTCGATCATGTAGCCGAGCACCTCCCCGGGAGTCGGCATCGTGCGGCTGGTGCCGCTGCCGGCGCCCACGCCCGCGGCCCGCCGTGCCTGTACGCCGATGATCAGCAGGCGGTCGGCGCCGAGGTGGATCGCGGGACTCAGCGGATTCAGCTGGCGCATCGCGCCGTCGCCGAAGTATTCCCGGCCGATGCTCATCGGCGGGAACAGCAGCGGGATCGAGCTGCTCGCCATCAGGTGATCGAGAGTCAGCTCCGTGCGTCGGCCCATGCGGTGCGCACGGGTCCACTCGGGGATCGACTCCCGGCCGTCGAAGAAAGCGACCGAGTGTCCGGTGGCGTAGCTGGTCGCGCAGAGCGCGAACCCCTGCAGATGTCCGCGCGCGATGCTGCGGTGAATGCTCGCGCAGTCCACATGCGTCCCCAGGAGCTGCCGCAGCGGACTGTTGTCGAGCAGCGCCTTGGGCGGTGAGAGCACGAGGCCGCCCGAAAGCAGCGCCAGCAGCCAGTGGGTCCCGGCACGCAGCATGTGCGCTGCGTTCACGTGAAAGACCTGGCCGGTGCGAAAGTTCGCCCAGACCCGCTCGAGCCCCGCCACCCCGCGCCGCCAGCGGTGCGCCTCCGCCGCCATGACGCTGGCGGCCACAGCGCCCGCGGAGGTGCCCACGATGACCGGGAACGGATTGCGGGCGCGCGGCAGGAGCTCGGTCAGGGCCAGGAGCACGCCCACCTGGTAGGCCGAGCGCGCGCCGCCGCCGGTCAGGACCAGCCCGACGGTTGGGCGAGGCGGTGGTTTTCTCGCAACATCGACGGGCCCGTCCATCCGCGAATGATGCCACGTCGAAAGCGATCCACTAAGCGACCCAGGGCCGTTCCCTGGGTCGCGGCGTGAATCCTGTCACAAGGCTGGCCGCGCAAATCGCCCGAAGCGATTTGCGCCAATAAACAACCCCTATGCAACTTGCAGGATTTGCATCGAATTTGTCCCACCCTGTACGCCTGAGAGCTCCCCTTTGGTGAGGATGACCAGGTCCTTTCGCTTGACCAGGTCGAGCTCGAGGAGACGCGAGAACAGGGCGCCGTACAGCGCCTCAGTCGAGGCGTTTCGGGTCACGTCGAAGATAACGGGATAGACACCACGGTAAATCGTGACCCGGCGGCGTGTCGGCTCATGCCGTGTAAAAGCATAGATGGGAATGTCGGATCGGATACGCGACATCCACAGTGGCGTCGCCCCCGACTCCGTCAGGGCGACGATGGCGCGCACCTTCAAATGGTTGGCCGCGTACATCACGGCCATCGCGATGGCTTCCTCGGTTCCCTTGAACTGGCCCTCCGTGCGATGGCGCGTGCGGGTGTGAGTGAGTTGGTATTTCTCCGCTCCCTGGATGACCTCCGCCATCGCCTCGACGGCCTTCACCGGATACCGGCCGGTGGCCGTCTCCGCCGACAACATCACGGCGTCCGTACCGTCCATGACGGCGTTGGCCACATCGCTGACCTCGGCGCGTGTCGGCACGGGGTTCTGGATCATCGATTCCATCATCTGGGTGGCGGTGATCACTACCCGGTTGCGGCTGCGGGTCTGGTGAATGATGGTTTTCTGCAGTCCCGTCAGCTCCGCGTAGCCCATCTCGACACCGAGGTCGCCGCGGGCCACCATAACGACGTCAGTGGCGTCGATGATGCCCGACAGGTTGGTGACGGCCTCGTGCCGTTCCACCTTGGCGACGATGCGAACGTCCCCGCCCGCCTGGCGGACGAGCTCGCGGGCCTGCTCGATGTCGGCAGCGTCCCGCGCGAAGGACACCGCGAGGTAGTCGACCTGCTCCACGGCCGCGAAACGGATGTCCTCCCGGTCCTTGTCCGAGATCGCCGGCGCCGATATGCCGCCGCCCTGTCGATTCAGTCCCTTGCGATCCGACAGCTCCCCCCCGACGCGCACGCATGTCTCGATTCGCGTGCCGCTGACCTTCTCCACGCCGAGCACGATCTGACCGTCACCGAGCAGCAGCGTGTCACCCGGACTGACGTCCTTGGGAAGATCCTGGTAGGCGCAGCCCACTTCATCGACCGTGCCCGCCTTCGGGTCGAGCGCCGTGTCGAGGGTGAACGGGCGCCCTTCCTGCAACATCACTCTCCTGTCGCGGAAGCTCTCGATGCGAATTTTCGGTCCGCCCAGATCGAGAAGGACGCCGATGCACTTGTTGGCCTTGTCCGCGGCCTGGCGCACCATTCCGAGCCGGCGCCGGCGATCCTCTACCGTCCCGTGCGAGGCGTTGAGCCGCACGACATCCAGGCCGGCGCGCATCATATCCGTCAAGACAGCGATGTCGTCGGTCGCCGGACCGACGGTCGCCACGATCTTCGTTCGTCTCAACATGGGTCAGCTCCTTGCCCGATCCTCGAGGGCGGCGACGGCCGGCAGCTTCTTGCCCTCGACGAACTCGAGGAAAGCGCCGCCGCCCGTGGAGATGTAGGTAATCCCGTCCTCGACCTTGTACTTCTCGATCGCCGCGAGCGTGTCGCCGCCGCCGGCCAGCGAGAATGCCTTGCTGCGGGCGATCGCGTGTGCAATGGCACGCGTGCCCTCGCCGAACTGCTCGAACTCGAAGACGCCGACCGGACCGTTCCAGATGATGGTGCCCGCGGACTGCAGCATGGCACTCAGGCGCTCGGCGGTGTCCGGACCGATGTCGAGAATCCTCTCTTCCGGCCCAACTTCGTGGATGGACCGCACGTCGGCGTGCGCCGTGGCGGCAAGTTCTTTCGCGACCACGACGTCGGTCGGCAGCGGAATCTCCGCGCCGCGCTCGCGCGCCTGCGTGGTGAGGCGGCGTGCGACGTCGAGCAGCTCCGGCTCGTAGAGCGACTTGCCGACCGCCACCCCGGTCGCGGCCAGGAAGGTGTTGGCGATGCCGCCGCCGACGATCAGCTTGTCCACCTTGGCGAGCAGCGATTCGAGCACCGTGAGCTTGGTCGACACCTTCGAACCCGCGACGATCGCGACCAGCGGCCGGGCGGGCTTCTCGAGCGCGCGCTCCAGGGCATCGAGCTCCCCGACCAGCAGCGGCCCCGCGCAGGCGGTTTTGGCGAATTTCACGACGCCGTGGGTGCTCGCCTCCGCGCGATGCGCGGTACCGAAGGCATCCATGACGAAGACGTCGCAGAGGTCGGCCATCCGGCGGGCGAGCGCCGGATCGTCCTTCTTCTCGCCCTTGTTGAAGCGCACGTTCTCGCACAGCACCGCGCCGCCGGGCTCGCAGTCGAGGCCGTCGAGCCAGTCGCGACGCAGCGGCACCGCCCTGCCCAGCAGCTCCGAGAGGCGCGCCGCCACGGGCTTGAGCGACAGCGCCTCATCCAACTTGCCTTCCTCGGGACGGCCGAGATGCGACAGGATGAAGACTTTGGCGCCCTTGTCCAGGGCATGGCGAATCGTGGGCAGCGCCGCACGGATGCGCGCATCGCTGGTAACGACGCCGTCCTGCACCGGTACGTTGAGATCCTCGCGGATCAGGACCCGCTTGCCGCGCAGGTCCAGATCCGTCATGCGCAGAACCTTCATGATGCCCTGGACCAGGCGAGCGTGGTATCGATCATCCGGTTGGAGAAGCCCCACTCGTTGTCATACCAGGCAAACACCTTGACCAGGGTGCCGTCGATGACCTTCGTCAGCGTGGCGTCGAAGATCGACGAATGCGGATCGTGGTTGAAGTCGCTCGAGACCAGTGGCGCGTCGTTGTAGGCGAGCACGCCCTTGAGCGGGCCGGAGGCCGCGGCCGCCGACATCAGCTTGTTCACTTCCTCCGCCGTGGTGGGACGCTTGGCCGTGAAGGTGAGATCGACCAATGAGACGTTGATGGTCGGCACGCGGATGGAGTAGCCATCGAGCTTGCCCTTCAGCTCCGGAAGCACCAGGCCTACGGCCGCGGCGGCGCCCGTCTTGGTCGGGATCTGCGACATGGTCGCGGAGCGTGCACGGCGCAGGTCGGAGTGATAGACGTCGGTCAGCACCTGGTCGTTGGTGTAGGAATGGATCGTGGTCATGATGCCGTTGACCACGCCGATCCTGTCGTGCAGCACCTTGACCACCGGGACCAGGCAGTTCGTGGTGCAGGAGGCGTTGGAAATAACGGTGAAATCGCTTTTCAGCACATCGTGGTTGACGCCATAGACGATCGTGGCGTCCACATCCTCGCCGCCCGGTGCGGAAATGATGACGCGCTTCGCCCCGCCCTTCAGATGGGCGCCGGCCTTCGCCTTGCTGGTGAAGAGGCCGGTGCTCTCGAAGACATACTCCACGCCGAGGTCGCCCCACGGCAGTTTCGCCGGATCGCGCTCGGCGAGCACCTTGATGCGGTCGCCGTTCACGACCATCGCATCGCCGTCGACTTTCACCTCGCCGTCGAATCTGCCGTGCACGGTGTCATAACGCGTCAGGTGCGCATTGGTCTTGGCATCGCCGAGGTCGTTGAGCGCGACGATTTGCACTTCATTGGTGCGCCGGCTTTCATAGAGTGCGCGCAGGACATTGCGACCGATGCGCCCGTAGCCGTTGATTCCCACCTTGATTGGCATGACCCGATAACCTCATGTGCGACAGCGTAAATGATGCTCAGCCGGCGGACTCTAGCAGCTCGCCAACCTCCTGGCTGACGCGCTCCACGGTGAAGCCGAAGTGCGCGAGCACCGCGGCGCCCTTGCCGGAAGCGCCAAAATGATCGATGCCGATCACCCGGCCCTCGTTGCCGACGTAGCGCCACCAAGATAGCGTGGCGCCCGCCTCCACCGCTAGACGGCGGCGAACCGCGCGCGGCAGCACCGCCTCCCGGTAAGCCTCGTCCTGGGCGTCGAATACCCCGGTCGAAGGCATGGAAACCAGCCTCAGCCGCCTGCCGCCGGCGTTGAGCGCGCTCACCGCCTGGGCGGCGATGCCGACCTCGGACCCGGTGGCGAGTACCAGGCACTCCGGAGTGCCCTGGCAATCGATCAGGACGTATCCGCCGCGGCGGACGTTCGCCTGCTGCTCCGCCGTGCGCGTCTGCTGCGGCAGGGCCTGGCGGCTCAGCACGAGCGCAGTCGGCCCGGCCGTCGCCACGGCTTCCGTCCACGCGACCGCGGTCTCGAAAGCATCGCACGGCCGCCACAGCCGCAGGTTCGGCATGGCCCGAAGGCTGGTCAGGTGCTCGATCGGCTGGTGCGTGGGGCCATCCTCCCCCAGCCCGACCGAGTCGTGAGTATAGACGAGCACCACGTGCGTGTTCATGAGCGCGGCCAGGCGCACGCCGTTACGCGCGTAATCGGAAAACACCAGGAAGGTGCCCCCATACGGCAGGAACCCGCCGTGCAACGCGATTCCGTTCATGACGGCCGTCATGCCGAACTCGCGCACGCCGTAGTGAATGTAGTTGCCGGCCGCTTCCTTCGGGTCGAACTCCTGCGCGGTCTTGAACCTGGTGTTGTTGGAGCCGGTGAGGTCAGCCGAGCCGCCGAGGATCTCGGGCATTCGCGCCGCGATCACGTTGAGCGTGGCCTGGGAAGACTGGCGGGTCGCCTGCGGCGCCTGCTGCGCGAGCCCGGCGGCCAGCGCCTGGGATGCGGTCTCCCGCCAGTCCGCGGGCAGCTCGCCGCGCACGCGGCGCTCGAGCTCACGTGCGAGCTGCGGGTGGGCGCTGCCGTAGCGCGCCAGGAGCTCCCGCCAGCCCGACTCCGCGGCCGCGCCGCTCTCGCGATGGTCCCAGGCGGCGCGCAGCTCGGAGGGAATGACGAAGGGCTCGTAGGGCCAGTCTATCGCCTTGCGGGTAGCCGCGACTTCGTCCGCGCCCAGCGCCTCGCCATGAGCTTCCGCGGTGCCCTGCCTGTGCGGCGCGCCCCAGCCGATGATCGTCCGGCAGCAGATCATGGAAGGACGGGACGTCTGCGCACGGGCAGCGCGGATTGCGGCGCCCACGGCGTCCGCGTCGTGGCCGTCAACAGTCACGACGTGCCAGCCGTAAGCCTCGAAACGCTTCACGGTGTCGTCGGTGAACCAACCCTTCACCTTGCCGTCGATGGAGATCCCGTTGTCGTCGTAGAAAGCGATGAGCTTGCCCAGCTGCAGCGTGCCGGCGAGGGAGCAGGCCTCGTGGGAAATGCCCTCCATCAGACAGCCGTCGCCGCAGAAAACGTACGTGTGGTGATCGATGACCGCGAATCCAGGGCGGTTGAACTGCGTGGCCAGCATGCGCTCCGCCAACGCGAGCCCAACCGCATTGGCGAGTCCCTGGCCGAGCGGACCGGTGGTGGTCTCGATGCCGAGCGCCGGCTCGTGCTCCGGGTGGCCCGCCGTGTGACTGCCGAGCTGGCGGAAATTCTCGATCTCCTGCAGCGACAGCGGATAGCCCGTCAGGTGCAGCAGCGAATACAGCAGCATCGAGCCGTGGCCGTTCGAGAGCAGGAAGCGATCGCGGTCGGGCCACTGCGGATTGCCCGGATTGTGCTTGAGGAAATCGCTCCACAGCACCTGGGCGATGTCCGCCATGCCCATGGGCATGCCGGGGTGCCCGGAATTGGCGCGCTGTACGGCGTCCATCGAAAGAGCGCGGATGCAGTTGGCGAGCTCGCGGCGAGTTGTCATAGGGAAACCCCGGAGAAACGGGCGCGCATTGTCCATCAGACGCCGCCGCTGCTCAATCGTGTTGTGCAGCCCGGCGCGGCGCTGCGCCGCACCCGCAGCATGTCTGCCCGGCTGCGGCGCATCTGCGTCCCGGCGTGTGAGCCGCGCGTCTCAATGCATGAACGGGATTTTCACCCGTGAGCCGGCGGCGGGCGTCGCAACGACCCGACAACGACTTATGTTCGGTTGCGAGGATCACAGTATCGGCGCGACAACGGCGTACTGGCGCAGATTTCCGCAACCTTGCGGGCCCTGCGCGACCCAGTTCACTTCTGACGCATCATGGCTCTCTGTTACGCTCCCGCAATGACATCGAGCGTCGTGCGTCTGACTCATCTCACGGATCCCCATCTCTACGGCGGCGAGCGCGAGCTGCTGCGCGGCATTGCCACGCTGCCTTCACTCGAGGCAACGCTGGCCAACGCGAGGCAGCGCGACTGGCCGCCCGACGCGGTGCTGGTGACCGGCGATCTCGTGCAGGACGATCCCGCGGGTTATGTCCATTTCAGGCGCCTGCTGGGCGAGCTGCGCGTGCCGGTGCTCTGTCTGCCCGGCAACCACGACGAGCCTGAGGCGATGCGTCGCGAGCTGAGCGGCGCGCCGTTCGTGATCGGCGGAGCCGTCGACCTCGGGCTCTGGCGCATCGTGCTGCTCGACAGCACCATTGCGGGATCGGCCGCCGGACGCATGAGCGCCGAGAGCCTGGCAGCGCTGGAGTCGGCTCTCGCCGGCGCCCCGCAGCGGCATGCGCTCGTATGTCTGCACCATCACCCGGTACCCATGGACAGCCGTTGGCTCGACCGTGTCGGGCTGCAGAATGCCGCCGAATTCTTCGACGTCATCGATCGGCACCCGAATGTTCGCGGCATCGTCTGCGGCCACGTGCATCAGAGCTTCGATGCTGTGCGCAAAAGCGTGCGGCTGCTGGCGACACCGTCAACCTGCGCGCAGTTCCTGCCGCGCGCGGAGCAGTTCGCGATCGATCGGCGCCCGCCCGGTTATCGCACGCTCGAGCTCAAGGCTGACGGCTCCATCGTGACCGAGGTTTTCTGGCTCGAAGGCGGTGCCTCGGGAAGCTTCAAGTCCGCCTGCGCCGTCGCCTGATCCAGCCGGCACCAGGCCTCGAACACGACCGCGGCCGAGATCTGCTCCACCCGCTCGAACTCCGGTAGCCCTCCGACCGGCACCACCGGCGAGCCGTTCGAGCTGCGCGGCAGCCAGACCTGCGGTGATTGGATGCCGTAGAGGACGACGAGCGGCAACCCGAGCGCTGCTGCCGCGTGAGCCGGCCCCGAATCCACCGAAATCATGCTGTGGGCCATCTCGCACAGGGCGAAGAGCGGACGCAGCTCCGTGCCGGCGGGAACGACACACGGCAACGCTGCAGCCGCACATATGGTTTCGAGCAGCGGCATTTCGGCCGCGGCACCCCTGAGTACCAGCATTGCCTCCGGCATCCGGTCATGGAGCAGATGCAGCAGCTGCACCCAGCGCTCGATCGGCCAGGCCTTGTCGTCGCGCCCGCGCCAGTTGCGCAGTCTCCTGCGGCCCATGGTGCGGTGATTGCCGGGCTGCACGAGGACCAAGGGCTGGCCGCGAAAACCGCGCGAGCGCAGCCACCGGTCGCGCGCCGCCCGCTCCGCCTCCAGGACGCGCAGGCGGGGCGCCCACGTGCCGCCGCACTCTGGCTCAGGGTAATCGGCAGCGCTCAGCGCGGCAGGCGTCCGCCGCGCGAACCGCAGGATCGCCTCGATCCACGGCAGCTCCGTCCCCGGCGCTTCGTCGATGAAGAGGCAGCGGCGTGGATCGACGCCGCCCGCGCGCAGCAGACGGCGGATTCTGCGCACCTGCGGCGGATGATGCTCGAAGACGTAGACCGGCCCAGGGACGCTGCCGCGTAACGCGCGCAGCACTCCCGGCCAGGCGAGCCCGAACGGGATCGGCGCTTTGCGTGGCAGAGCCCAGCACTGCTTTACCTCGTCCAGGCCGGAGTAGACCCCGGGCGCCCACGCGTCCGCTCCCACGACGTAACAGGGTGCGCCGTAACGCGCGTGTAGCAGCTGGATCGCCGCCGTCAGCATGACCATATCGCCGATACGGCCCAGCTTGATGACGAAGGGATGCAGCGGTTGGCCCGTCATGGCGCGATGGTACCCCGGAACTTCAGGTCGCCAGCATCTCGCGCCAGCGCTGGGCGACCGCCGAGAGGCGGAACCGCGGATCGGGCGCCGTCACGGGTCGGGCACCCGTGCGCCAGCGCCGAATACGATCGACGTAGATATCGAAGAGACCGAGAGCTGCCGCTGCGCGGGCGGGCCGGCGGCGCCAGCCGGCCGGAAACTCGCCGAGCAGCGTCTCATAGAGCCGCTTCCCGGCCGTGACCGGCAGCACCTGCGCCGGGTCCCCCAGGACCTCGAGCGCAGCGCCGCAATCGTGCGTGAGCACCGGCGTCCCGAGCGCCCGTGACTCGGCGAAAACGAGCCCGAAAGTTTCAGGGATGATGAAGTTGGGAAAGAACGTGCAAAGGGCCGTACGGGCCTCCGCGTGGATGCGCTGCTGGGGCTGCGGACCGAGGTATTCGACGCCATCGAGCCGTGGAGCCGCGTCGGGCTTGTAGCCGGGATTGCCGACCACGAGGCGCATGTCGGGCATCGCTCTTCTCACGGCGCCGAACGCATCCAGGGTGAACTTCAGGCCCTTGTTGGGAGACGACAGGAAGACGAGCTTGCGGTCGTCGATCGGCGATCCGTCCGGCTGCAATTCATCATCCACGGGGTTGTAGATGGTGCAGGCGGGGACGCGATCGCTCACGCCCATCCAACTCAATGCCGCCTCGACCGAATGTCTCTGGGTGTCGGAAACGCAGATCACGTTGACGGCAAGGTCGCGCAGCACGCGGGCGTCCGCTGCGATTCTCCTGGCTCGCTTCGAGCGCGGCCGCACCCGATCGTGCAGCCAGAGGTGAACGCGCGCGTTGGGATATAGCTGATGCACGGTCGTCACTGCGCGCGAGTCGCGGTTGACGATCACGTGAGTGACGGCGGGATCGCTCCGCGGCGGCAGATAGCGGCCCCTGGCTTCGGTGCGGTTGTGCTGCACTACGAGCGCTCCAAGGGCATCGGCAACACGCACGACCGTCGCTTCCGTGCCGCCCATCGCCTCGCGCCGCAGCGTCTCGGTGTCGTACGGCCGGCCGCACACGGGATCGAAGAAGAGGGTCGCGCTCATGGCGACGATGATTGCCTATCGGGTATAACACCGCAATGAGACTGCTGTTCGCCGAATCCAGCACCCGCGGCTACGGAACCGAGCAGCACATCGCGGCCCTGGCGACTGCGATGGCGCGGCGGGGACATGACGTGCGCTGTCTCGTGGTCGCCGGCAGCCCGGTGGCGGCTCTGTTGCGGCAGGCGCAGGTCCCCATGGTCGCCGTACGTCCGGGCCGAAGTCGCGGCATTCGCATCGCCACGGGCCTGTTGCGCCTGGCGATGCGGCAGCGCCCGGACTGGATGGTCTCGAACGATCCGCGCTTCTACCGGATGCTCCTGGCCGTGCGCCGCCTGACGGGCGCGCGCGTGGCGCTCTTTCGCCATTGGCACGATGCCCCGGCGAAGCCGCGGACGCGCGAGCTCCTCTCCCACCGGACCGACCGCTTCATACTGGTGTCGCGTTTCCACCGCGAGGAGTACCGCCGGCAGGGCATGAACGTGGAACATGCATCCATTCTTTACAACCCGATCGACACCGAGCGTTTTCGACCCTCGGCTGCCGCGAGGGCGGCCACGAGAGCACGTCTCGGCTACAGCGACTCCGACGTCGTCATCGGTTATGTCGGCAGGATGATCGAGGCGAAAGGCGTCTTCACCCTGTTCGATGCCGCGGAGCGGTTCCT
>Ga0335073_10006542_pt1 | contig 16373 bp, 11 predicted proteins | sample Lox_Sample_22_FD_207093 | JGI IMG/M metagenome (GOLD analysis project Ga0335073, IMG submission 207093) | Soil microbial communities from Loxahatchee National Wildlife Refuge, Florida, United States - Lox_Sample_2.2 | ecosystem: Environmental > Terrestrial > Soil > Wetlands | place: USA... | reverse complement strand
TGTTCGCGGCCGACGCGCTGCTCGCCGTCTACCCGGACGCGCTCGTGATCCAGACGCACCGTGCCCCGCGGACCGCGATCGCGTCGGTGTGCAGCCTCGCCGCGCAGGCTTCCGCGGGCTGGTCGACGACCTTCAGCGGGCCGGTCATCGGCCGGGATCAGCTGGAGCTCTGGGCGCGGGGACTGGAACAGTTCCGGGACGTGCGGGCCAGGCACGACCCGGCCCGGTTCTGCGACGTGGCCTACGACGAGTTCGTGGCCGACCCGGTCGGTACCGTCGAGTCGATCTACGCGCGCTTCGGGCTGAGTCTCAGCGGGCCAGCCGGGGACGCCATGCGGGCTCTCGTGCGCGGGCAGCAGTCCGGCGGCAGCGCCCGGCCTGCGCACCGGTACGCGCTGTCCGACTTCGGGCTCACCGGCGAGCAGGTCGACGAGCGCTTTCACCGGCACGACGGCACAACGGGGCGCTAACGCTCGGGTAACCATTAAGGCCCAGGTCGGCGACCCGGCCTGGATTTCCCGTAACCTGCCACCCAGGGGCAGCAGGTCAGCGCGGGCACGCCAGCCCGGGGAGGGCCGAGATGATCCGCGGGTCATTCCTGGCGCGCCGGGCGAACTCCACGCGCTGGCTGCTCGCCACGATCATGCTGACCGTGCTGGTCACCACGGCGCTGGGTGCTGCGCTGGCCAGTTTCGCCGCGCAGAGCCTGCCGCAGGCCGCGCGCGTCCAGCTGGCCCGGTCGCCGGCCCTGCCCATCGCGATCAGCGGGTCGATGACCACGTCGCAGGTCACCGCGGCATCGCGGATCGTCCGCGCCACGGTCGCCAGCGCCCTGTCCGGCGTGCCCTACCAGCTCGACCAGGCCCTCTGGTCGGACCAGCTCCACCTGGCCGCGCCACGAGGCGGCAAGACCGAACCGCTGGTCGAGGTGGCGGCCCCCGGCCAGATCCAGGCCCGCGCCGTGCTCACCGTCGGCGCCTGGCCCGCCGCGCCGCGCCGCGGTCAGCCGCTCGGCGTCGCGCTGCCGGTCCTCGCCGCCCAGCAGCTGCACGCGCGGCCCGGAACGATCCTGCGGCCCACGGACCAGGTCACGGGCGCCCGGGTCCCGCTGGAGGTCACGGGCCTCTATCGGCCCAGGGATTCCGGCTCCCCGTACTGGGGCATCGATCTCGTCGCGCTGTCCGGGATCAGCATCGTGCCGTCCGACGTCAGCGGTCAGCCGACCGTCGTCAGCTACGGGCCCGCGGTGGCGAGCCCGGCCGCCTTCGGCCCCGGCCGCCTCGCCGTCGCCCAGGTCTCCTGGATCGTCGTGCCGAGCGCGGCCGGGATCCGCGACGGGGATCTCTCCGGCCTGTCCGGAAGAGTGAGCCAGGCGGTCGCGTCGCTGCAGGCCAACACCGGCCTGAACGGGGCCCAGGTCAGTACCGGGCTGCCGCAGCTGCTGAGCGGGCTAGCCACCAACCTGGTGGTCGCCAAGTCGCTACTGGTCATCAGCGCGCTGCAACTAACGCTGCTGGCGGCCGTGGCGCTCGGGCTCGCCGCCCGGCTGCTGGCCAGCCACCGCGAGCAAGAATCCGCGCTGCTCACCGGGCGGGGCGCGACACGGTGGCAGCTGGCCAGGCCGGCGCTGGCGGAGACGGTGCTGCTCGGCGGCGCGGCCGCGGCGGTCGGAGTGCTGGTCGGCACCAGGCTGGCCGCGGTGCTGGTCGCGGCCACCGAGCCGGGCGCGGGCATCAGCCTGTCCGGGATCCCCGCGTCGGCCTGGTGGGTGGCGCTCGCGGTGCTCGCGCTCGCCGCCGCGGTCGCGGTCTGGCCGGCCGTGCGGCCGGTGACGCCGGGAGCCGCCCGGGTCCGCCGCGGCAGGCAGGCCCGGCTGGTCGGCATCGCCCGCGTCGGCGCCGACCTGGCGCTGCTGGCCCTCGCGGTGCTCGCGGTGTGGGAACTGCGCATCTACTCGGCGGTCGCGCATCCCTCGGCCGGCGGGATCGGGATCGACCCGGTCATCGCCATCGCGCCCGCGCTCGCCCTGGCCGCCGCGGCCGTGATCCCGCTGCGCCTGCTCCCGGCGGGGGCGAGGCTGATCGAGCGGGTCGCGGCGCGCGGCCGGCGGCTGGCGGCCGCGCTGGCCGGCTGGGAGATCTCCCGGCGTCCGATCCGGCAGAGCGGTCCGATCCTGCTGGTGATCATCGCTACTGCGGCCGCCACCCTAGCTCTCGCGCAGTACCAGACCTGGCACAGCTCCGCCGCCGACCAGTCGGCGTTTGCGGTCGGCGCTGATCGCCGGGCCGTCCTCCTGGAGCCGCTGCCGCCCGCCGCCGCGGGCGCGATCGCCCGGTCGCCCGGGGTCCGCGCGGTGATGCCGGTGGTCCGGGTGAGCACCGGGACAGCGGGGTCAGGGGCCGAGTTGCTCGCCATTGACGCGCGCACCGCCGCGGCCACGGTGCTGCTGCGCAGCGACCTTTCCCCGTATCCGGCCCGGCAGCTCTGGTCGCGCCTGATCCCGGCGCAGGCGCCGCCCGGCCTGGCCATTCCAGGCCGTCCGGCCGAGCTGGAGATCATGGCCAGCCTGGCCCCCGGATCCGTTGCTACCTCGCCGGGCCAGGCCGCGTTCACCGCGTCGATCCAGGACGCCGACGGCATCGTCTACGAGGTCGGCATGGGCAGCCTGCCCGCCGACGGGCGGGAGCACGCGCTGACCGCCGAGCTGTCCCCGGCCCGCCAGGCGGCCTACCCACTGCGGCTCCTGGGCCTGTCCATCAGCTACAACCTGCCGCCCTACCAGACGTCGGGCGGCGCGTTCCGGCCCGCCCCTGCGGCCCGGCTCGTGATCAGCGGGCTCGCCGCCCGGCCGGGCGGCGAGCCGTTCGCCGGTGGCCGTGCCCTGGCGTCCTGGTCGGTCGCGGTGTCCTCGATCGGGCTCAGCGGCACCGGGGCGCCGACCGATGCGGCGATGGCGGCTTCGGCCGGGTCAGCGCCCGCGCTGGTCAGCTGGCAGCCGACCGGTCGCGCGCAGCAGCTCGGATTCTCGTCCGGCTACAGCCCGTCCGCCGCGGCGCTGGCGGCCAGCTACACCCCGGATGCGGGCTTCGTCGGCCAGGTGGCCATCACCGCCCGGCCCCCGGCGGAGCCCGTTCCGGCCATCGCAACGGCGTCTTTCCTGCAGGCCAGTAACTCCCAGGTCGGCCGGGTCCTGCCGGTGCCCATCGACGGCGTCACGATCCCGCTGCGAATCGTCACCGTCGTGCGCGCGTTCCCGACCGTCGGCGCCGGGGGAGCGCTGATCGTTGACCAGGCGCCGGTGCAGGCCATCTTGGCCAGCCAGTCGGCCTATCCGCTGCCCGCCACCGAGTGGTGGCTGGCGGGCACGAACGGCGCGGTGCCCGCGGCGCTGCGCGGCGCCTCGGTGACCGACTGGGCCAGCCAGACCGCTGCGTTGCTCGGTAACTCGCTGTCGGCCCTGCCCCGGCAGGCCGCGCTGGCGATCGGCCTGGCCGCGATGTTGCTGGCCGTGATCGGGTTTTCGGTCAGTGTCGCGGCCAGCGTGCGGGCCCGGCGAGCCGAGAGCGCGGTGCTGTCCGCGCTGGGCGTGGCCAGGCCGGCCCAGACCGGCCAGCTCTGCCTGGAGCAGCTGATGCTGAGCGTTCCGGCCGCCGCCGCCGGGCTGCTGGCCGGCGTAGGCCTGGCCTGGCTCGTGGTCCCCGCCATCACCCTGACCGCCAGCGCGGGCCGCCCGTTCCCGCCGGTGCTGGTGCAGATCCCGGTGGGCTGGGCGGTCCTGCTGGCCGCCACCGTGGCGGCGTTGCCGGTCCTGGCCGCGGCGGCGAGCACCGTCCGGCGGCCCGACCCGGCCGCAGAACTGCGCGCCGCGGAGGCACCATGACCGCCGGGCCACCGCCGGGCGGCGGCGCGCGAGGTGGCGGTGCGCCGGGCCGTGGCACGCCGGGCCGGCTGCGGTCGCTGCCGCGCCGGGCCGCCGCCGCGATCTGCGGTACCGCCGCCGCGGCCAGCGCGGGACTGGCCGTGCTGGTCTTCGCGGCCGTGCTCGTCTCGATGGCCATTCCCCGGGCCAGCCTGGGCCAGCGCACCCAGGCGCTGCGGCGCAGCCTGGCCACGCTGTCGGCCACGTCCACGGCGGTGCTCGGCAACCTGCCCTACGGCACGTTCGGGGACTACTTCGTCGGCCACCCGTTCACCGCCGGCCAGCTGGACGCCACCCGGACCGAGCTGGCGGCCGGCCTGGCCCGCCAGGGCCTGCCCGTGGCGGCAGCCTCGGCGTGGGTCGGCCTGGCTTCTGGTTTCAGCCAGGTGACCGGCTACGCGCCCCAGGCGATGTCGAGCTTCCCGCCGAGCATGGAGATCCTCTACCGGGACCGGCTGGGCCCCTCCAGTCGCCTGGTCACCGGGCATCTCCCGCGCCACGGCCAGGTCAGCCACGGCCAGGTGGTGCTGCAGATCGCGGTGACCCGCGCCACAGCGGCCCGGTTCGGGCTGCGGCCGGGCTCACGGCTCGGGTTCCCGCCGGATGTCACCCTGGAGGTCACCGGCATCGTGACGCCGGCCGACCCGCAATCCACGTTCTGGGGCGTGGACCCCATCGCGGCCGCGCCCGTGCTGAACACGGCACCGCCGCCGTCGTTGGCGACGTACTGGGTCGGCGCGTGCTTCATCGGCCCGGCCGAGGTCCCGCTGCTGCAATCCAGCGTGCCGACCGGCTCGATGCAGGTGTGGTGGGCGGTTCCGATGGCCACGGCGCGCCTGACGGCCGGGCAGGTCACCGCGGTGGCGGCCAGGCTAAACGGCGCGCTCAGCGTCGGTGGCCTGGTGCAGACCAACGGCCAGCCCACCCAGGTCGCGCTCAGCAGCGGGCTGGCCGCGGCGCTCGGCGCGTTCTCCGCCCAGGACCAGGCCATAGGGGCCGTGCTCAGCCTGCTGTTCGTGAGCCTGGCCGTCATCGGCATCGTCGCCGTGCTGCTCGGCGCCGGCCTGGTGGCGGCCCGCCGGAGCGCCGAGTTCGCGGTGATGCGGGCCCGTGGCGCGTCGCTGCGCCAGATAGCCGGGCGGACCCTGGCGGCCTCGACGGTGCTCGCGCTGCCCGCGGCGGCGGCCGCCGCGGTGCTGGCGATCGCGGTGACGCCCAGCAGCGGCACGCCCGTCGCCTGGTGGCTGGCCGGATGCGTGCTCGCTGCGGCGCTGGCCGGGCCGCCGCTCTTCGCGGTGGGCCAGCACCGCGGCGTCGGCCCGGACCAGGAAGGGCGCACCCGGAGTCCCGGGTCACAGCAGGCCGCGTCACGTCGCATCGTGGCCGCCAGGCGCCTGGTGGCCGAGGCGGGACTGGCGGCCGCGGCGATCGGCGGGATCATCCTGCTCCGGCGGCAAGGCCTCAGCCCGGGCAGCGTCGACCTATACCCGAGCGCAGCGCCGGTGCTGGTGGCGGTCCTGGCCGCGATCGTGGTCGTCCACGGCTACCCGGTCGTGCTCCGGCTGCTGCTGCGGCTGGCCCGGGCCCGGCCGGGGGTCAGCGCCTTCGTCGGGCTCGCGCAGGCCACGCGGGCCTCCCGCAGCGCCATCGTGCCGGTGTTCGCCCTGGTCCTGGCCCTGGCCGTGGTCGTATTCGGCACCATGATCGACGACGCGGTGTACCGCGGGGACGTGTCCGAGTCCTGGCGCGAGGTCGGTGCGGACGCCCTGGTCGACGCGGGCAGCTCACTCCGGCCGCTCAGCCCTGCGGTGCAACGGGAGATCGCGGCTGTGCCGGGCGCGGAGCGCACCGCGACCGTGCTGATCACGTCCGGATCGCTGGCTTCCGGGGCCCGGGTGTCCGTGGCCGTAGTCGGCCCGTCGCGCTACGCCGCGCTGGTCGCGCGCACCCCCGGGCCGGCCTTCCCGGCCGCGAACCTGGCCCGGCGCCCCGCGCAGGCCGGTTCACCGGCCGTGGCGCTGGTGCCAGCGCTCGCGTCGCCGTCCGCGGCCGGGGTGCTGTCGCGGCCTGGCACCAGCCTGACGGTCGGCGGCCAGACGCTCCGGCTCCGGCTGGCCGGCCGGTCGCCCGGTATCCCCGGCGTCGCGAGCGGCGCGTTCCTGGTGCTGCCGACCTGGGTGCTCAGCGGGCCCCAGCCGCCTCCCACGGTCATGCTCGTGGTGGGGCCGCACCTCGACGTCGGCGCGCTGGCGGCCACGGTCCGGCGCGACCTCCCCGGTGCCCAGCTGACCTTCCGCGGTGCCATCCTGGCCGGGCTCGGCAGCGCGCCGCTGCCGGCCGCCGCGCACGCCGCGATCGCCCAGGGCGCCGTAGCGGCGGCCGCGTTCGGCGCGGTGATCCTGCTGATCTGGCTGCTGATGAGCGCGCATTCCCGGGACATGACCCTGGCCCGGCTGGCGACCATGGGACTCGGACGCGGCCAGGCCCGGTGGCTGGTGGTACTGGAGACGCTGCCGCTGGTCCTGGCCGCGGTCGTGGGCGGGGCGGCCAGCGTGTACGTGCTGGCGCCGCTGATCGCGCCGTCGATCAGCCTGTCGGCCTTCACCGGAGCCGGGACTTCCGCAGCCGGCACCGGGATCAGGACCGAGCCGCTGCCGCTGGCGGCGTGCGCCGCGGGCCTGATCCTGCTGTCCGCGGCGGCCCTGGCGGCCCAGTTCCTGATCACACGGCGGCGCAGCGTGGCCAGGGCGTTGCGGGTGACAGAGTGAACGGCGTGGCGAGCGCGTTGCGGGTGATGAGGTGATCAGCGTGGCGAGCGCGTTGCGGGTGATGAGGTGAACAGCGTAGGCAAGAGGGGAGGCGGCCGGTGGTGAGCAGCCAGGCGGCAGCCAGCGCGGGAGGGATCACCGAGCTCGACGCCGAGCGGCAGCGGGAACGGGCGGTGTACGGCGAGGGCGCGCTGATCGTCTGTGACCGGGTGGTCCGGATCTACGCCGGGGACGGCATCGAGGTCCAGGCGCTGCAGGGTCTCGACCTGCTGGTCGCCGAAGGCGAGCTGACCGCCATCATCGGGGCGTCGGGCAGCGGCAAGTCCACGCTCATGAATATCCTGGCTGGGCTCGACCGCCCGACCGCGGGCACGGTCCGGGTCGACGGGCACGATCTCGGCTCGCTGACCGGCCGGGAGCGGCTCGCCTACCGCCGCGGCGTGGTCGGGTTCATCTGGCAGCAGACCTCCCGCAACCTGCTGCCGTACCTGACCGGGCGGCAGAACGTGCTGCTGCCGATGCGACTGGCCGGGGTGGCCCGCCGGGACCGCACCCGGCGGGCGGACGAACTGCTAGATGCGCTCGGGGTGTCACACTGCGCCCAGCGCGTCCCGGAGCAGATGTCCGGCGGCGAGCAGCAGCGGACGACCATCGCCACTGCGCTGGCCAACCAGCCGCGGCTGCTGCTCGCCGACGAGCCAACCGGCGAGCTCGACACCGCCAGCGCCCATGACGTGTTCGCCGCCCTGCAGACGGCCAACACTGAGCTCGGCGCCACGGTCCTGGTCGTGACGCACGATCCTGCGGTATCCGCGCAGGTGCGGCGTACGGTTGCGATCCGAGACGGCCGGACCAGCTCGGAGACTCTTCGTCGTGGCACGTCCGGCGCGCCGGGCCACGCCGCACCCGCCGCGGTGGAGTACGCGGTGCTCGACCGGGCCGGACGGGTCCAGCTGCCCAGCGACATGACTGCCCGGCTCGGCATGCGCGACCGGGTTCGGTTGCAGGGGCAGCCCGACCACATCCAGGTGTGGCCGGACCGGCCACACCCGCCGTCCGCCGGCCCGGAGCCGTCCGCCGGCCCGGACCCATCCATCGGCCCGGACCCGTCCGCCGGCCCGGAGGGGCACTGAGATGGCGGCCTCCGCGGCACCCGCGCCCGCGGCGGGCCCGCTGGTGGCAGTCTGCGACGTGGCCCGGACCTTCGGCCACGGCGCCACGGCGGTCCACGCGCTGCGGGGAGTCTCGTTCAACGTCGCGGTAGGGCACTTCGTCGCGGTGCGCGGACGGTCCGGCTGCGGGAAGACCACCCTGCTCAACATCGTGGGAGGGCTCGATGCCCCGACGAGCGGCACGGTTCAGGTGGCCGGGCGCGATGTCACGGCCATGACCGAGCGCCAGCGACTGGTGCTGCGCCGGTCCACCGTCGCCTTCATCTTCCAGTCGTTCGGCCTCATTCCCACGCTGTCCGCGGCGGAGAACGTCGGCATCCCGCTGCGGATCACCGGCACCGGGCAGCGAGCCCGCGACGAGCGGGTGCGGATGATGCTCAGCGTCGTCGGCTTGGAGGACCACGCCGCGCAGCGGCCGAACGAGCTGTCCGGCGGCGAGCAGCAGCGGGTGGCCATCGCCCGGGCCCTGGCCGGTAGCCCGGAACTGCTGATCGCCGACGAGCCGACCGGCCAGCTGGACTCGGAGACCGGCCGTCAGATCATGCGCCTGCTGCAGACCGTGGTGCGATCCGAGGGCATCACCGCCCTGGTCGCGACCCACGACACCGGAATCGTCGACCTGGCTGATGAGGTACTCACGCTCGAGGACGGCATGATGGGCGCATGATCGAGGCGGTGGTGTTCGACCTGGACGGCGTGCTCATCGACTCCGAGCCGGCGTGGGAGCAAGTAAGGCGGGGGGTGGTGGCCGAGCATGGCGGTCACTGGGCGGCCGACGCCCAGCAGCGGCTGATGGGCATGAGCACGGGGGAGTGGGCCAGGTACCTGAGCGAGGACCTGGGCGTGGGCCTGCCGCCCAGCCGGATCGCGGCGCTGGTCATCGAGCGCATGGCGGCCCGCTACACCGAGCACCTGCCGCTGATGCCGGGCGCGGTCGAGGCCGTCCGCAGGCTGGCCGCGCGCTGGCCGCTGGGGCTGGCGAGCTCGTCGCCGCCGTCGCTGATCGGCACCGTGCTGGACGCCGCGAATCTGCGGGAGTGCTTCGCGGCCATGCTGTCCACCGAGCAGGTGGCCCACGGCAAGCCGGCCCCGGACATCTACCTCGCGGTGTGTGAGCGGCTCGGCCGCCAGCCGCAGACGTGCGCCGCGGTGGAGGACTCAACCAACGGACTGCGGTCGGCCGCCGCGGCGGGGCTGCGTGTGGTCGCGATCCCGCACCCGCGGTATCCGCCGGATCCCGGCGCGCTCAGCGCGGCCGGGCTGGTGCTCACCGGGCTGGATGAGCTGACCCCGGACCGCGTCGCCGCGCTGGGCAGTTAGGGGCCGGCAGTTTCAGGGCCGGTCCGGGCGGCGGCGGCGGGCGTAGGCGATGTTGATGACCGCGATGATCACCCAGACCAGCACGACCAGGAGCACCTGGCTGGAACTCACCGAGCTGGTGGTGGTCATCACCGACCCGTGGAGTGACCCCAAGTCGAGCGTGGCCTTGGGCGTGACGCTGGTGTTGCCGCCGGAATGCAGGACCACGGCCGTGGCGCCGATGCCCAGTCCGACCGAGCCCAGGCCCATGGCCACGTTCGCCCACTGGGTCCGGGCGGGCGGGATGCCCCGCTGGGCCAGCCTGGTGTCCACCTGCTTGTCGATCTCCGAGCTGATCCGCTCGACCAGTCCCTCGGCGACGGCGCCGTCGTACGCATGGCCCAGCTCGGAATGCACGGCCGCCGCGGCGCTGACGTCCTGGTATGCCCGATCATCCACGAAGCCACGATATGTCGCGATCGGGCGGCCGACAATGGGTCAGGACCGCTCAGCTGGCCGGACATCCGGGACATGCGCCCCAGGTGACCCTCGCGGACCGGGCGCCGCCGGCGCCGGCCAGGGCGACGTGCTGGTCCTGTCCTACGGATGGTCTGCCGCCGGCCCGGCGCCGAGGTAGCGCAGTACCGCGAGAACCCGGCGGTTGCCGGTGTCACCGGGATACAGCCCGAGCTTGGTGAAGATCGAGTTGATGTGCTTGCTGACCGCGCTGTCAGTGATCACGAGGGCGGCCGCGATCTCCGCGTTGGAGCGACCCTCGGCCATGAGCGCCAGCACGTGGCGTTCCCGCTCGGTCAGGACGTCCAGCGGGTCGGCGCCCCGGCGGACCAGGAGCTGGGCCACTACTTCCGGGTCCAGCGCCGTGCCGCCCGCCGCGACCCGGCGCAGCGCGTCCAGGAACTCGGCCACGTCCGCTACCCGGTCCTTGAGCAGGTAGCCGACGCTGCTGGTGTTCGCGGACAGCAGGTCGGCGGCGTACCGCTCCTCTACGTACTGTGACAGCACCAGGATCGCGATGCCCGGCCACTGGCCGCGGATCACCAGCGCGGCTCGGATGCCCTCGTCGGTGTGGGTCGGCGGCATGCGGACGTCGGCGATCACCACATCGGGCAGTTCCCGTTCGACCGCAGCCAGCAGCGCGTCGGCATCACCCGCGGTGGCCGCGACCTCAAAGCCGGCGCCTTCCAGCAGCTTGGTGAGGCCCGCCAGCAGCAGTACCGAGTCCTCGCCGATCACCACCCGAAGTCGGCCGGGCCCGGCCGGCTCCGCCTCGCCTGTCACGGGCTCCACGCTACGGGCACCGCGGCCGGGTCGGCCCGCCAACGCGGCGAAGCCGGCCCGGCGCCGGGCTCATCCCGCACCGGCGTCACTCGGCGCGCAGCGCGGTGGCCGGGCGGGCGCGGGCAGCCCAGGTGGCCGGCAGCAGCGCACCGGCGACCGCGATGGCCAGCGCGGCCAGGGACAGGACCGCCAGCCGGGACGGCGGGAAGACCTGCGTAAAACCGGCCGGGACGCCAGTGTGCGCGGTGCCGGCCATGGCGTGCACGGTGGCCGTGTTCAGCGCCACCGCGGCAGGCGCCGCGATCGCCGCGGCCACGATGGCGGGGCCGAGGATCCAGCAGGTCACCATCGTGAGCACCTGACCCGGCCGCATCCCGAGCGCCTTGAAGATCCCCAGGTCGTGGACCCGGTCCCGGGTGGTCATCAGCACGGTGTTGAGCACGCCGAGCCCGGCGGCGACCGCGACCATGAGCGCCAGCAAGGCCACCAGGTCGCTGGCGATCTTGTAGAACTGGCCGCTGTCGATCCGGGAGTCGGCGAACCACGGGCTATTCGGGCCGAGCGCGGCGTTGACCGCCTGAGCGTAGCTGGCGGCGCTAGTCCCTGGGCGCAGCCCGACGTAGTACACGCTCAGGTTCGCGCTGGTAGCGACGCCGGGCAGGGTCTGCGTGCTGGCGTAAAGCTCGGGATCGTTGTCGGGCTGGAATACCTCCCCGGCGATGCGCACGGGCACCTGCGCCGTTCCGGTGTTCACCAGTGCGGTTTCGCCGACCGCGAGGCCGCTCTGGTTGAGGAACGCGGCGTTGACGTCCACCTGCCCCGGCGCGTCATACCAGTGCCCGGAGATGATCCCGTATCCGACCCAGGACGAGTCGCCGCCGAACGCCCATACGTTGACGTTGCCGGACAGGCCGGGAACCGTGACGCCGTCCTGGTAAACCGCTACCTCGTGCCGCGTTCCGGGCTGCGCGCGCAGCGCGGCGGTCACCGCGGCGTTCTGCGCCGGGCCGCCTGGCTGTACCGGGGGTCCCCCTGGACCCTTGCCGCCCTCCTGCAAGATCTGTACCGGGACCGTTCCGGACAGGGTCGCGCTGGCCGCGGCCCGGCTCAGCGAGGAGCTCAGCCCGAACGCGAAGATCACGGCGATGGCCCCGAACGCGACCGCGGCCACTGTCACCGCGGTCCGCGCCGGCCTGGCGAACGGCGCGGCCAGCCCCAGGCCCACCGGGCGAGGCAGGCTGAGCCGGGCGGCCAGCCGGTGCGCGGCATAGCCGCGGCCAGACCGGGGGGCGCGGCCAGAGGCGATCGCCTCGGCGGCGGACAGTCGGCCCGCGCGCAGCGCGGGCCCCAGCGCGGCCAGGCCGGTCAGCACGAGCATCCCGGCCGGCGCGGCCACCGAGGCCCACCACGGCACCTGCTGGCTGCCGACCCCGTAGGCGCCCGACGACTGGTTCAGCACCGGGGCGGCCAGCAGATTGCCCACCACCACCCCGGCCACGCACCCGGCCAGCGCGGGCAGGCCGACCCGGCTCAGGTAGGTCGCCACCACCTGGGCCGGGGACAGCCCGATGCTCTTCAGCACGCCGATCCGGTGATACTGCGCGACCACGGCTCCGCTGACCACGTTGCCGACGATCAGCACCGCCATGGCCAGGCCGATCAGCGCGAACGCCACCACGAACGGCTCCATGATCGCGCCGTTGCCCTCCGAGTCCTGTTCCGCCACGAGCCAGTAGACGGGGGCGGCCACCGCGCCGGCCGGCAGCGCGCGGGCCACCTCCCGCACGTCGGCGCGCAGCTGCGGGTAGCTGCCGGCGCTGGCGAACGAGTACAGCATCTGCTCGCCGGGCGGCGAGCCGGGTCCGCGCAGCTTCGTGATCTCGGCGGGCGTCACCCAGCCCTGGGCGGTATTGGTGACGGAGTTGGCGAAGCCCACCACGGTCAGCGCCGGACTGCCCGGGAGCCCGGTCACGGTGAGCGTGGTGCCGACGGGCACGAACTGTCCCGAGATTCCGTCCAGCACGACCTGGCCTGGCCCGTCCGCCCAGTGCCCCGCGCTCAGCACCAGGTCGTCGAGCGGGCCGCCCGGCGAGGCCCGCCCGGCCAGCCTCAGCGGCCCCCACGGCTGGCCGCCCTGGTCGGCCTGCACCGTGACCTCACCGAACGGCCCGGCAGCGGCCGTCACCCCCGGCAGGGTCCTGGTCGCGGCCAGCTGCCGCGTGGTGGCGCGCGCCGGGCTGGCGGTCAGCGCCACGTCCGCGCCGTGCTGGGCGGCGAACGCCTGCTGGAACGGCCCGTTGCTGGCGGCTAGCAGGGTGAACCCGAGCGTGGCCGAGGCGGTGGCGATCAGCAGCACCAGGCCGATCACGACCGCCTGCACCTTGTGCCGCAGCACCCCGCCCATGGCGGTCCTGATGGCCCCGGCCCAGCTCACGCCGGCACCTCCGCGGCGGCAACCCGTCCGTCCACCAGGTACACGGTGCGGGCCGCGTACCGCTCGGCCAGCGCCGCGTCGTGGGTGACCAGGACCAGGGTCTGCCCGCCGGCGTTGAGCTCTCGCAGCAGCCGCCCGATCTCCTGCCCGGTGGCGGTATCCAGGGCACCGGTCGGCTCGTCGGCCAGCAGCAGTTCCGGGGAGTTCACCAGGGCCCGGGCGATGGCCACCCGCTGCCGCTGCCCGCCGGACAGCCGCGCCGGGTAGTCGTTGCGATGCTCCTCGATGCCCGTCCGCTGCAGCAGCTCGCGGGCCCGCGTCCGGGCCCGGCGCCGGGACGCCCCGGCGAGCTGGGCGGGCAGCAGCACGTTGTCCTCGACGGTGAGATCATCCAGCAGGTTGAAGAACTGGAAGATGATCCCGACGTGCCGGGCCCGGAACCGGGCCAGCGTCCCCTCGCCCAGGGCGTCGATCCGCCGTCCGGCCACCGTCACCGTGCCCTGCGTGGGCCGGTCCAGCCCGGCCAGCAGGTTGAGCAGCGTCGACTTGCCGCTGCCCGACGGTCCCATCACGGCCACCACCTCGCCGGCCGCCACGGTCATGCTCACGTCGGCCAGCGCGGGTACGGCGCCGGCCGGGTAGGTCTTGGTCACGCCGTCGAGCCGGATCACGTCGCCGCCAGCGGCGCGCACGCTGTGCTGAATCATCGGTCCTCTCCGGTAGGGAAGTGCCGGTCGCTACATTTCTCGGTGACCCGGGCGGTCCTGCCATGACCCGGGCGCTGCGGTCCCGGGGACCGCAGCCCAGCATGGCCCCCCCGGGCAGCCGCGCGCAGTGGCGCACAGACCCGAATCGGGGTGCAGCTAGCCCCACCCCGTCAGGTGAACCTCGCTGCATGGCGGGGCCCGTCCGCAGCGCCTACGGTGTAATCCGTGACCACGCTCGCTCCGGCCAGCCACACCGCTGCCCCCCACCGTCGCGTGCCGTGGTCGCCGCGTGCCTGGCGCCAGGCCTTTTACTTGTTCGGGGCCATCCCGGCCCAGCTGGTCGCGCTGATCGTCCCGGTTGTCCTGCTGGTCTGGCTCACCGGCCTCCGTTTTGTCGTCGCGCAGGACGGATACGCCGCCCTGATCTGGGCGGTGTGGAAGTGGCGGTACCTGCCCGCGTGGCTCGTCGCCCTGGTGGTGCTGATCTTGGCGCTGCCGGTGCTGACCGGGATCCACCGCCACCGGCTGCGGGCCACGGCCGAAGTGGAGATACCGCCGCAGCCTGCTCCGTTGAAGAGCCTGAGCGTGCGCGCCATGGTCGCCGCAGCCCGGTCCCGGGCCACCTGGCGTCAGCTCGGCTATCACCTCGTGGCCGGCCCGGCGCTGGCCGTGGCCGGGGTTGTCGTGCTCGGGGTCTGGCTGGCGGGCGTGCTGTACACCCTGGTGTACGTCTACGCCTGGGCCCTCCCGCACTCGGGCCTGCTGTGGCGCGGCCAGTTTGCGGGGGCGTCGGCCAACAGCCTCGCGCGCTGGCTGCTCGGCGTACCGGCGGACGCGTACCTCACCGCTGTCGGGATCGTGCTGCTGATCGCCGCGCCGTGGTTCACCGGGGCGGTCACGGCGCTCGACGCCAGGGCAGCGCGCTCGCTGCTCGGCCCGAGCCGCACCGAAGAACTGGAGCACCGGGTGGAGCACCTCGCGCAGACACGGGCCGGGGTGGTAGACGCGGCCGACGCCGAGCGCCGCCGCCTGGAACGGGACCTGCACGACGGCACCCAGCAGCGGCTGGTGGCCCTGGCCATGAACCTGGGCATGGCCAGGGCCCAGGCCACGACCGCCGACCAGGCGCGCCACGCCATCGCGGAAGCACACGAGGACGCCAAGGCCGCCCTGGTCGAACTGCGGAACCTGATCCGTGGCCTGCACCCGGCGGTGCTCGAGGACCGCGGCCTGGACGCGGCGCTGTCCGGCGTAGCGGCCCGGATGCCGGTCCCGGTCCGGCTGACCGTGGACCTGCCCCGCAGGCCCCCGCCCGTGATCGAGGCGGTCGCCTACTTCGTGGTGTCCGAGGCCCTGACGAACGTCGCCAAGCACGCCCAGGCCAGCCAGGCGGAGGTGTTCGTGCAGCGCTCAGGCGACCGGCTGCACGTCATCATCAGCGACGACGGGGTCGGCGGCGCCGACCCGGCCCGCGGCACCGGCCTGGCCGGGCTGGCCAAGCGCGCCTCTTCGGTCGACGGGACCTTCGAGATCGCCAGCCCGGCCGGCGGCCCGACTCTGCTCACCGTGGACTTGCCGTGCGCCCGGTAGCCGCGCGTGGCCGGCGGGTATGGGCCCTGGCCGGCCTGGCCGTCGCCGCGTCGCTCGCCGTCCCGGGCGGCTGGCTCATCACCTCCGCCGGGGTTGACCGTGGCGCGGGGCCGCAGGACACTGTCACCCGCGCAGTCACCGTGCCGCAGCCGGTCACCACCCTGGACGTGCAGAGCTACGGCGCGCCGGTACAGGTCACGGCCGGACCGGTGCACCGCGTCCAGGTCACCGAGGCGATCACCTACGACCCACAGGACGGCCGGCCGCCTGCCGTGCCGCGGTCCGTGTCCAACGGCATCCTCACGCTGATCGAGCCGGCGTGCGTCTGCAGTGTCGGCTTCATCGTGACCGTCCCGCCCGGTGTGGGCGTGGCCGCGGATACCGGAGGCGGCCCGCTCACCGTCTCCGGGGCTGCCGCCGCGAACCTGAATTCCGGCGGCGGGCCGGTGAGCGCCACGGGGATCAGCGGGCCGCTGGTCGTCACCACGGCCGGTGGCGCGTTGACGCTCAACGGCCTGACCGGGCCGCTGCAAGCCGGCACCGGCGGCGGGCCGCTGCTGGCCCGGGGCATGAACTCTGCGACGGCGACCATCACCACCGGCGGCGGCGACGCGCGGATCGGGTTCACCAAAGCCCCGGATGGCCTGTTCGTCAGTACCGACGGCGGTGCCGCGACGCTGACACTACCCAGTGGCCCGTACGCCCTGACCGCCAGAAGCTTCGGCGGGCCCGAGGCCGTCGGGATCGCTACCGACCCGGCCGCCGGGCGTTCGATCACGGTCACCACCGGCGGTGGGCCGCTGCGGATCGAGTCGGCGAAGGACCAGCACTAGCCGGTGCCTCCCGGACACGCCCGGCTGGAATGTCGGCGTTCGGGCCGCGCTTGTCAGCCCGCTAACAACTTGCCAGCCCGCTAACAAAAGGTTTAGCATTGTGATATCAGATTTTAGAGACGGCGGGAGCGCTGCCACAGGGGCGGCAGGCTGGCCGAGGAGACGGTCGGGTAGGTGGCCGCGACCTCGTCAGCCCGTCGGCGGCGCAGTTGGACGCCCTGGTGGCGGTAGCGGTTCGACACCAACCCCATCAAAATGACAGAAGGTGGGGCCTGAAACTAGCAGGGACGCGGAGATGGTCATGGAAACTCCCGGCGCGGCCAGCGAGCTTCCTCGCTACCAGCCCGGAGCA
>Ga0335073_10006540_pt1 | contig 16376 bp, 17 predicted proteins | sample Lox_Sample_22_FD_207093 | JGI IMG/M metagenome (GOLD analysis project Ga0335073, IMG submission 207093) | Soil microbial communities from Loxahatchee National Wildlife Refuge, Florida, United States - Lox_Sample_2.2 | ecosystem: Environmental > Terrestrial > Soil > Wetlands | place: USA... | reverse complement strand
TCGCTGGCAGAAGCCGTGACCATGGAAAAGTGCTGGAGCTGCCTGCACCCAGCATAGAAGGATGAGGAGGAAGATGCCCGCGCGTTCAATTATTCCAGAGATTCTGGCGAAGCTCGAACCCTATTTGGAGCTGCTGGATCGACAATGGGAATCACAAGCCGAGGGATGCCGAACTCCCACGCTGCCCCAAGATAAGGGTCAGGTGAACGTTCGCGCGATCACCAAGGCGGTGGGGCTACGTCAGTCCCAGGAGCAGCATTTTTTCAAGAAGCCCGAGCTTGCACTGGCGATCAACGAACTGGCCAGAATACAAGGGCTTCGCGGAATCAACAGCCGGGAGTTACAGGACGCCGGGGACAGGGTCCACGCCGCACGGATACAGAGAGTCGTGCAACACAACACCGACCTTTCGCGCTCACTGGCCGAACGCGAAGCTGTAATCGAGCAGCAGCGCCGCGAAATCGAATCGCTACGGGCCCAGCTCGCTCTACTAGAAGAAACGGGGATGGCGATTCGTACCTCCGGAGTACGGTGATGCTCGCCTGTGTTGAAAAACTGATCGCCGAGCGTGATTGGGGTGTGATCCTCTCGGTGCGGGCTGTCGAGCAACCGTGTGAGAAATTCCAGGTCAAAGCACTGACCAAGGTCTTGCTCGGGCGGCCATCAGTCGGAGAGAAGTGGTATTTCGAAGGAGAGTATCTTCAGTCCCCGGAGTACGGCCGGCAACTCGTCGCGCAGTCCGGCTATCGAAAGACGCCCACAGGAAAGCTCATCTGCCGGTATCTGGCTGAGCACGTTCCCGGCGTGGGGCTTGAACGCGCCACGCGGCTTTGGAACGAGTGGAACGTCAATCTCGCGACCGTTATTTCTGACGAGGCCAAGATCCCAGAGATCGCAGCGGTCCTTGCGCCGGATCGGCCCAACCTGGCGGTACGGTTGGCGGCGGCCGTGGTGCGTGCATGGAAGGACTCGGCGTTGGAGTCCAACCTGGTCGACTGGCTCATGCAACGCGGCGTCGAGGATCTGAATATCGTGCGCCGCGTGGCGCGCATTCTCGGCGACTCAGCGATCCAGGCTCTGGCTTCAAATCCTTACATCTTGGTACCGTTGCTCCCGTCTTGGACGAAACTGGATGAATTTGCCCGCCGCGTGATGCAGGAGACCGAAGCCAAGGCACCCGGCGTCGACGTGCGAAGGCTCGTGGGCGCCGTCGATGCTGTGGTGAAGGGCACTCTGGCGGAAGGACATACGGTGCTGACACAAGAGCGCCTCCGAGCCAGCCTGGCAAGATTCCTGGAGTCCTCGAAGGGCTCTAATACCGTAGATGCTGCTATCGCCGCCGGCGAACGAAACGGCGCCATTCTGCCTGTCTCTGGCGGATGGCGGGCGCCGGGCGCGGCGTTACTCGAAGATAATGTGGCGGCGAAGCTGCGCCGGATGATCGATCCCAGTTATCCCAGCCCGGTGCGCATTCCGCCTCCTGATCAGCTAGCACGGCTTTTGGACCGGATGGCAGATCCCTCACGCCCACTGCATGGAGAACAGCGATCGGCCGTGCTCAAGGTGATGGGACACGCGATCGCATGCTTGCAAGGAGGCGCAGGTGTAGGCAAGACGTACATGCTGAAGATCGTGTGTGACCTTTACGAAAACTTCGGCGGCCGCGTTCTGCTTGGGGCTCTCGCCGGTAAAGCCGCTTTGCGTCTGGCCCGTTCCACAGGTCGGGATGCCTTTACACTGGCAAGGATCAACGGGCAACTGGCCGAGCGCGAAAGTATCGAAGGCGCCTTGCACGAGGCTGGGCTGGATGCACCTACCGCGGCAAGATTCTCGGAGCGGCTGAAGTCACTCATAAAGATCGACGACCGGACCCTCGTCTTGTTGGACGAGGCGAGCATGATCGATCTACCGACGCTGCATGCGATCCTCCGGCACATGCCGGAAGGGGCACGACTGCTGCTGACGGGTGACGCAGCGCAGCTTCCACCGATTGGCTTCGGCCTGGTATATCACGCTCTCGTGAGCGACCCGCAGATCACCGCGAGTCTCGCCGTCATTCATAGACAATCGGCGGAAAGTGGCATTCCCGCGGTTAGTGCCGCACTCCGTGAACGCCGAGTGCCGCTGTTCAGCGAGTATCAAGGTGTTGCCGATGGCGTCTCTTTTGTGCCCTGCGAATCCGGGGTAATCGGCGATGCGGTGGAGCGCATCATCTTTCAACTCGGCGGGTACTCCAGCGGAGTGATGGTGGTTTCGCCCACGAAGAAAGGCCCAGGGGGAGTCGACGCCCTGAATGCGCGCCTGCACGAGCAGCTTCGCCCTTCCGACGCCCCGGCGCACGACATCAAGGGATTCAACGCGCAGTACTACACCATCGGAGATCCCGTAATGTGGCTGCGCAACGACTACTCACGCGGATTGTTCAACGGCCAGATCGGCCAGGTTAAATCGATTCCGGATAGCCCCGGGGAGCGATGGCTGGAGGTCTTCTTCGACGGCGAATCATCGCCTAGCACACTTCAACTGGAAGACCTCATGGACCTCACCCTGGCCCATGCGATCACCTGCCACAAGTTGCAGGGCAGTCAGGCGGCGCGCGTCGTGGTGCCGATCTACGAGTCCCGGGTGCTGGACCCTTCTTGGGTCTACACGGCCATTACCCGAGCTGAACGTCAGGTCGTTCTCGTGGGCGACCTGGCAGTGCTGCGCCTGGCTCTCAAAAGGCCCTGGACTTCCGAAAATCGGCGAGTTGGATTCGCATGGCCTCTCTGTATCCACGGCGATGAAAACCTACCCGCCAGATCTTGTTCTGGCTCCTGATGCGGCTGCAAGATCGGCGTGGGACGAGCATGGGAGCAAACGCGAAACCTCTCATGCTCGCCACTCCTTTCATCTTCCTGAAACCAGTTCCTCTATAAGCGGGCCCGCACATCCGTCGCGAAGCTGGCGCGGCCAGGCACCTTGTCAGCCTCGGCTAGCCCTCGGCTAGCCGTGCCTGACGCTGCTGCCGGTACGCCGGGGTCGAATAGGCTTATCGAAGAGTGCGAACTCAAGCCCCGGCCACGGTCCGACATGACTTCTCGCGTATGTTGATTGCTTCCGGACCGACGATCCACTCGGGGCGGTTGGTAAACGCCGCGTTTGCGGGTTCTATCCCGTTCAGCACTACAGGAGGCTTCAGCAACGCATCGGACCAGTGTGCCGGCTCCGTTATCCACTCGTGAAACTGCCGCGCTAAGCGATAGGCATCATTCGCGTCTCTTTGGTCTGCTTCACGCTACTCACAGCAGTGGTCGGGGCCGCTCGACGCGCGGGTGTCGAGGTTGTCGGAGCGTCCCGCTTCGAGGCGGGACCACTGAGCGGTGGGACGTCCGTTGGTACGCATAACTGACTTGTCTTTAAGCCAGCCGGTCGGCGAGTCCTCCCACGTCTCCTGGCGCCCGTAGGCGGTCAAGTCGAGCAACCGGTAGCTGTTATCCATCGCCTCGACGCCGCGGCCAGTAGTCCAGTAGGTTTCGAACACCCTGTCGCCGTGCCGCAGGTAGCACACCATAAGGATCATGCCCACCGGGCGCCCGGTTAACAGAGCATCGAGGGAGGCTTGCGCTGAGTACCAGGGCATCTCCCAGCCCATGAAGTCGCGGTAGCGGACACTCTCTTCGTAGGGTCCCCGGCAAAACGTAGCGTAGGTTACGTCACGGGAATGCAGGTAGGACAGCTCGCGGACCTGCGTCGTGAAGAACGTGCAGCCTTCGCACTGCTCGGCGGCGGGTCGGCCGGTGCCCCACATGAAGTAGTAGGCGATGAGCATCCGGCGTCCCTCAAACGCGTCCAACAGTGTTACCGCCCCATGTTCGCCAATGAGTGGTGTGGCGCCGTCCACCTCGACCATGGGGAGCCGTCGGCGGGCGGCCGCAATGGCGTCGCCTTCTCTTGTGTGAGCCTTCTCTCGAACCCGCAATGCGTCCAGCTCGGCCTGAAACATCGCGCGATCGACGATGTTAGGCGCTGCCGGTTCATCTTTCATCAAGTCAGTCACTGTCTCTCCTTTGCTTCACAGGTTTTGGGTGGAGATGCCGCGCTCATTCGCAGCCGCAAGCCTTCGCCTCTGCCTCGCGCCTTCGGATAGCGGCCCCTGCAGGGTCGGTGATGACATCGACCCACAGCGGGTGAGGCGCGGTCTCGATGTCGTAGTTGTCGTGCCAGTTCCACCACTTGTACGGCGGGGTCTGCGGGTAGCCCTCTGGCGAATCCTCCCAGGTTTCCTGGCGGCCGAGCGCCGTCATATCGAGGTAGCTCCAGGTGGTCCCCATCGCCTCGTCGCCGCGGCTATTGATAAGGTATGTGCGGAATACTTTGCCGCCGTCGCGGATGAATGCATTGTGGCCGTGCCACTGGTCCACGCCGAAGTCCACGTCGAAGCTGTCGGTCATGGTGTACCAGGGTATCTCCCAGCCCATGCGCACCTTCAGGCGCGCGATATCCGCCTGCGGGGCGCGCGAAGCATAGGCGAGCGTCGTGTCGCGGGCATTCAGATGGGACAAATGAGCGACCTGATCTGCGCCGATCGAGCAGCCGCGGCAGGCATGATCGGGCCAACCGAAAACGCCGGGCTCGAAAAAGGCGCGGTAGACAATCAACTGACGGCGTCCCTCAAACAGATCGAGCAGGCTTACCTTGCCGTTGGGTCCGTCGAACTCGTAATTCTTCTCGACCGCCATCCACGGCATCCGCCGGCGTTCGGCGGCCAGCGCGTCACGGGCGTGCATCAACGCCTTCTCTTTCACGAGCAGCTGCCGGCGCGCCGCATCCCACTCCTGCTGCGATACGATCGGCGGTGTCTTCATCGCGAGATGCTCTTCCCCGTGTTCCCTGTCTTTCGCTTTGCTTGTTGCCATCTTATTTCTCCTTTTGAAAATCTGCACTTACGTTTGTCAGTTACGCCGCTGATCAAACGAGCCCGGCGGCTTGTGCGATCAGAAGCAATCCTTCCCCAACCACCACGCATCCAACGGCCCGCGCCACACGCTCCCCGCCCGGCAGGAGACGTTCGGCGCTGATGGCGGCGGTCAGGGCCGCCATCGCTCGCAGATCCATGACTCCGATAACCAGGAGCATCACTGTCAAACCCGCGCAACAGTAGCCGCAGTCGAGTCCAAGGCGCAGGCCGTGCCGCCACGCCGTTCCCGCGTCCGGTGTCAACCCACATCCGTGCACGTGTGCCTCCCGGCAACAGGCTAGGCGATTTGCCTTCCACGTTGTGAACTGGATCGCACCCGCGACTAGGACAACGACGCCGGCCGCAGCTGGCACGGCGCGCGCGAGCGCGGGTTGCCACATTTCGATTGACGCCAGCGCGCCGCCGACCGCGAAAGCAGCCACCCCGAACACGGTCCATACGAAGAAGTAACCGGCGCCCACGAGTGTGGTCAGCCACCCGAGTCGCGTCTCGCCTCTCCTGCCCACAGCGTTCCGGTAGCGCCGCAGCATGGGAACCAGGGACGGCAGCATCATCGCCACCATCATCACTAGCCACATGCCGAGAAATGACGCAGCGGCTGCGGGCCACGTCTGTCCCGGCATCCGCATCCACGCCATGGACATCGTCCAGCCGCCCGGCATCGGCATCCCTCCCATCGCCGACATGGAGCCGCACCAGACGATGGTCACCGTCGCGCTAGCGGCGAAGGCCAGCGCCGAAGCGCCCCAAAACGCCCCCTCGCCCGTTCGATCATAGGCTCCGTCCCGTAGGAATAGCCCGTCCCGCAATTGCGCCGCAGCACCCATGACTTCACCTCAGCCTTTAAGCCTTCCCCTCAGTCCTTGTTATTCGTTGCGCCCCTTGGGCGCGCGGTCGAGCCAGGGGTACTTGCCCCAGATGGCGTCCACTCCGCGCGCATAGGTCGAATAGGTGTGGTAGACGACGCCGTCCTCGATCGCGAACGCGCTCATACCCTCCCGCTCGCGTGTATACGTGGCCACATCCGTTCCGATAGTGGCTGCGTTCGCAGAGGTTCCCCCGATCTGCTTGCCTCCCAAACCCGCTGCCATGACGGGGTCGTCGCGGCGGAAATTGTATTCGGCCCCGTCGCGTAGTTGCTCGCCGGTGAATGAGACGTGGAAGTCGAAATTGAAGTCGCTGCCTGCCGAGGACGCCCAAGGAAACGTCCAGCCCATCCGTTGCTTGTAGGCCTGCAGCTTCGCGAGCGGCCCTCGCGACACCGCCCAAAGCATTACGTCATGCTTGGCCAGGTGGCCGACAATGCCATTGAATCCATCCGCGATCGACGTGCAGGATGGACAGCCCGCTTTGAAGTCGGGTCCGAACATGAAGTGGTAGACCAGAAGCTGCGATCGCTCCTCGAAGAGGTCCGCCAGCGAGGCGTTCCCCTTGTCGGTCTCGAACCGGTATTCCTTATCGATCCGAACCCATGGCAGTTCCCGCCGCCGCCGCGCGACCTCGTCGGTGCGCCGCGTCAGTTCCTTCTCGTCCTTGAGCAGTTCGAGTCTTGCCGCGAGCCACTCTTCGCGGGTACCGGTTTGATGCATCTCCTGTGTCTTCATCGTCATTTCTCCCCTCTTGAGATTTCGGCCTTTCGTCTAGATCCTCGCTCTCCCTTCCTTGCATGGCCCTCTTAGAGAGCCACGCTTTCCGGGACGAATTCCGCGACCTGGCGTTCCATGGCCTTGGCTACGCCGTTGCGCCAGCCAGCGGCGATGGATTGGGACATGGGATCGGGGAAGATCTCATCTTCGCCTTTTTCCAGTCCATCAAAAATGGCTGCGGCGGCGAATTCGGTCGTAGCCTTCGGGATGTCGAAACCACGGTTCATATCGGTATCAACCGGTCCGGTCAAAATGGCATGAACCGTCACACCCTGGCCGGCCAAGAGCGCTCTCAGGGATTGGGTCATGCTGAGCGCGGCGGCCTTCGAGATGGAATAGCCGGCTACCACCGGCAGGGCCGCGAGCGCCACCGTTGAAATGTTGTTCACTATGGCTCCCTTCGACCGCTTCAACAGCGGCAGGAACGCGCGAGTTACATTCAGGGGTCCGAACAGGTTGACCTTCAGATGCTGTTCGATCACCTCGGGATTGCTTAGATCGTCGTAAATGGCGATACCGGCGTTGTTGATGAGGACGTCGAGGCTGCCCACCTGACGGACTGCCTGCTGGATCTGCGCAGCGTTGGTCACGTCCAGCATCAGCGGCGTCACGCGCTCATCGGCAATGTCGAGTGCTCCACGCGTTCCCGCGTAGACTCTCTTCGCTCCGCGTCGAAGCGCTTCATTGACGAGTGCCCGACCGATGCCGCGATTGGCCCCGGTCACCAAAACTGCTTTGCCTGCGATTGTCGTTGTGTTGTTTGTGTACATGTTGTTCTCCCTTTCTGAAATTGACTCTGTATTACGGTTCTGTCTTTACCGGAGAACCGCACCCGATTGCCGTGGGCAGTCGGCCTGATGGTTGAATTTGCCCATTCATTTCCTCTTGCGGTTTGTGTGAAGCGGTTGACCGAACAGAAGGCTGAGATACCGCCTCAAATGCTCAATGTTCTCCCGGATGACGCCGGGACCTTGTTTTGCCTTCGCATAAATGAATGAACCTTGCAGGGCCGCCTGCATGAAAAAGCCGACGCTTTCCGCGCTCCACGTTGCCTTCGGCGCGTAGAGCTTTTTGGCGGCCTCGACATCCTGCGCCAGCTCAGCGACGTGCGCGAACATACCTTGAGCGCACGCCTCGCGGATGTCCGGGTGCGTTGCATAGGTCTCCTGAACCAGCGTGCCGATCAGGCAGGTGTAGTCAGCCAATTCGCCTTGAAGAATTTCTTTGCGAAAGTCCAGATAGCCGAGCAGTCGCTCCAGCGGGTCTTCCTGCTGGTGGTACGGCGCTGCCGCAAATACGTCGCCCCACATCGTTCCCCAGAACGCGATAACGGCGAGCGCCAGTTCGTCCTTGCTCTTGAAGTGATGAAAGAAGCTGCCTTTAGTTACACCCGCTTTGTGGCAGATGTCATCGACCGTCGTAGCCGCGTAGCCTTTGGCCCGGATGACATGCTGGGCTGCGTCCAGGAGCTTGGTTTTCGATTCGTGCCGGGTTTCCGTTGTCATTAATTTCTCCGTACCATCTAGTCGGTATCATACCGAGTGGTAGGTATGGTGTCAAGAGAAAAATCGTCCGCTCCCGCAATGTTTCTTGAGCACCTCGCCGGTGGCCGTTTGTCGCCGGCTTCAACGGGACCGACGAACTCCGGCGAGTTGCTTGATGCTTTGAGCCGAGCGGCAGGCAATGGGCGCGATTGAATGCGAGAAAACCTTGCGGGTGTATATCTTCCAACGAGTGGCAGGCCTTGAAGCGCCGGGTGGAGTGCACCTTCAAAGTCCTCCTTCGACAGACGCAGAATTCCAAAACAGGCGGCGGGAGTCAGGCCAATCAAAACCCGCAGCACGAAACAGTCCCGGCCGATCGGGTCAAGCAGAAGCAGGCGCTGAAGTTGAGGCGGAAGGAGCGAAACCCTGTCGGATCGTGCTCGAAACTGACCGCGTCGCTGATTCGAACACCTCGCGGTCTCTTCCAGCAGAGTGTCACGGCAAATAGCGCTCTGCTCCAACGCCGCGATGCCGTCCAAAACCGCAGCCTCCGCCGCATCCATATTGCCGGTCAGACGAAGGGCGGCGCGGAATGCTTCATTGAGTGAGCAGGACATTCTCCTGTTCGCTGTCATGGTTAACGCTCCTTGATGCTTCGTCAATCCCTAACTCGCGTCAAAAAATACACCGCTACTAACATGAGGGCCGTACCGTTGACCAGCAACATCGCCGGCGCTGAGCCGACTCGCGTGACCAGCCATCCGCTCGCAAGGCTGCCGAGCGGTGCGCCCCCTAGGGACGCGACCAAATAAATAGAGAGGACTCGTCCGCGGAACTCCGGCGGCGCGAGAAGGTGTGCCAGGGAAGTGGTAAGCGAAGAACACATCACCAACAGCGCCCCGCCAGCGAACAGGAACAATGCAGATAGGCAGGAGCTCCGCGACACCCCGAAACCCACAATGATGGCGCCGAATAGCGCGGACAAGACCAGCAGCATGCGTCCCATGCGCTTGTTCTCACCCAGCCAAGCAACGGCTAGCGCGCCTGCGACCGCACCCGCGCCCAAGAACGTCATCAGGTATGCATAGAAGCCGACGTCCCGGTGAAACACATCTCTGGTGATGATGGGAAGAAACGTGAGCAGCGGCGCACCGAGCAACGAAGAAAAGAAGGCAAGGGCCATCACGGCGACCAAGTTCGGCGACTTCCGGACGAAACGTAGGCCGCCCCTGAACTGAGCGACTATGCTTTCGATGGCTATCGGAGGCGCGTGCACATCTCGCAGCACCAAGATCGCTGCGATCACAAACAAAAAGGAAATGCCGTTCAAACCGAAGCACGCGACCATGCCGAACGCCGCGAGGGCTGCACCTGCGACGAAGGGGCCGATAACGCGGGCAAGGTTGAACTGGATGGAATTGAGTGCGATTGCGTTGGGCAAATGTCCTCTACCCACGAGCGCCGGTATGAGCGACTGATACGCGGGCCCGCCAAACGCCCGCGCGCAGCCGGCGATGAACGAGAGCCCGAGCACGTGCGCGACGTGGATGCGACGCGTGTAAATCAATGCCGCCAGCACGAACGCCACGAGCATTTGGATGGTTTGCGACATCAGAATCATGTGACGCCGGTCGCGCCGGTCCGCCACCACTCCGCCAATAATCGTGAAAAGCAGAAGCGGCAACTCGCCGAGAAAACTATCCAACCCTAGAAAGAATCCCGATCGGGACCCCGTTATCGTGACGATCAGCCACACCTGCGCGACCTTTTGCATCCACGTGCCGATGCTGGACGTAAGGGCCCCCATCCAGAGGAGACGGAAGTTGCGGTGTGTCAGAGCTATTGCAATGCGACCAGGAGCGGATCGAATAACGTTTAATAGATCACCAAACCACCTACTGCCTAAACAGAGACGGATTTGCAAAGCCAGCCTTATACCTCCGTGTCCGAACAAGTCGGGTGTTCCTCGCCACGACGAATTCTCCGCGATCAGCAGGCTGCTCATCCGTTCAGTTCCCCTGGTCGGGTCGCGATAACAGCGAAGCGAGCGTCGGCTTCTGGTTTTGGTCGTCCAACGGTTCCGCAAGCACTACATCCGGACTGTCGGAAACCATGCGACATCCTTTAAGGTGTGCCACCTTCGTCGTTTGTGCGGGAGATTTGCGGCCGCCTTCTGAATCAGCATCGTTCCCGCAATCTAATTCTTATCAGATGCTCACTATGTCGTCCAATGAATTCAAGATCGCTCTGTGATAACGTCTGGTTATGGACATGGAATTCTCAGAGCTTCACGCATTTGTGGTTCTGGCCGGCGAACTCCACTTTCGCAAGGCATCTGAGCAGTTGTTTCTATCCCAGCCGGCGCTCAGCAAGAAGATTCAAAGGCTGGAGGAGAAGCTTAAGGGGCCTCTATTCGCGCGTTCGCGTCGGAAAGTGGCCCTGACGCATGCGGGCGAGAAGTTCCTTCCGAGAGCCGCAAAACTGTTGCAGGACGCCGAGGATGCTATGCGCGAAACACAAGCGACCATTGAAGGCCGCGCAGGCACCCTGCGGATCGGCTTCGTAATCGCTTCGGTAACTGACATCCTTCCTCGAACCCTTCTGCGTTTCCGGAAACTGTACCCCGAAGTGGAACTTCAACTACGGGAAACACCTTCTTCTTCACAAGTGTCATCTCTCATCGAAAGTAGGCTGGATGCGGGAATACTGCGGATGCCGGTCACGAACCGCAAACTGATCAGCGTCCCGCTATTTTCCGAGCACTTAGTGTTGGCGACCCCCGCGGATGTGCGATATCGGCCCAAAGAGGGCATCAACGAATTCCGTAACAGCGGTTTTGTTCTTGTGTCACCCTCGGTTTCCGAAACTTTTCATGATCGCGTGTTAAGCCTCTGCCTTCGCGCGGGATTCACTCCCCGGGTGGTTCAGGAAGCAAATGAAATCTTGACGATCCTCCACCTCGTTCGGGCTGGGGTGGGTGTCTCTTTGGTTCCGAGGTCGGCTTTGCGCCTCAAAGTCCCGGGAGTTCGATTTCATGAACTGGGCTGGAAGGAGCCGTTGTGGCGAATCGGTATCGCATGGAATCGGAACTCAGAGAAACTTATCCTGATCTCTCGCTTAGTCAAAGTCGTCCAAGAGTTCGTCGGCGACTTAGAGAGCTAATCTGCCAGTCGCACGGCAGCAGTCCGTAACTGAGGTTGCTTGTTAGAGAGTGCTGCCCCCACCTTACCTATTGCCCGTTCTAGGAATGAAAACGCCCCCTATCAAGGTGATTGAGGCTAGAAGAGAGTTAAAAGGGAAAAGCACTGACTCTCACCACGAATCGATCTCGACGGCGGGATGGGCTTAAAGGTAGTCCTCTCCATCGCGGCCGTAATATGCGACCTTTCGCGCCGTGAGATCGACATCGTATTTTTCGCTGACACAACAGCGTCTACGTTCTCCGCAGCAGACGTGGGAACGGGGACACGCACCGTACCAGACGGACAGCGCACGCTGTCGAACGTGAAACACATCGCTTGGTTGATGATGATGACGACTAAGGAGGACTATGAAGGTCGAAGCATTGGCGCGGGAATTTCGTTATAACGGCGGACTGCGTTTGCCCGATCCGAATCCGAATTTAACCGTGGAGGAGGTGATCAGCCTATACGCCACCACCTACCCTGAAATCACGACCGCGGCCATCGAGGGTCCGGAGATTATAGGAAACAAGCTGGTGTACCAACTGACTCGCGCGATTGGGACCAAGGGCTAGTTTCGGAGGCTTCTGAACCACGTGGTTGACGCTCCGAGACTTGCCCAGCCCATATTCCATTCGCCGGTAGCGCGAAAGGACCACCAGTCGACTCCGCAACTGCGTGAGTTTTCGGGAAGCCTGCATGAAATCCCCCTGCGGATAATTGTTAGGGTCATTCTACCGCCGGATGCCCGGCGAGAACGCCAATGCCGCGCAGTAAAACTCCGATCATCACCTGGAGGCAAAAGCCCGTTTCGTGGGCTTGAGGCAGAACCGCAAGGGAAAGACGATACCGGAGGAATTGTGGTCGGCTTTTGCCGCGGTGGTCCGGAACGAAGGCGTCAGTCGGACTGCGACGGAGTTGCCGTGGAGTGGAATGAACTGAAGTGGCGCATTGCCACCCGGGGCGGGTCGCGGGAATCCATTCAACTACCTGACGGAGTTGCTCCGCCATCCGGCGGAGCTGAAGGTGCATCCGGCAGAGTGGGCGCCGTGGAACTATCGGTCGACGCTGGCCCGGATTGCGACGCCGCAGGCGGCATCGTCTTTTTATAGGATGGTTCGGTCACATGGCCGAAAGCAATAACTTGCGGCCATGCTGGGGTGGCGCTTGGACGCCGGCTGCATACCAGCCTGGCGTAGCTATTCAGGAGAGGCGAACTGGCGTCGATACAATTCCGCATAAAGACCGCGGCGCTCTAAGAGTTCGGCGTGGGTTCCACGCTCGATAATCCTCCCTTCATTCACGACGAGGATTTGATCGGCCTTCAGGATGGTCGAAAGGCGGTGGGCGATCACTAGGGACGTCCGCCCTCTGAGGGCGATTTCCAACGCCGACTGAATGGCGGCCTCAGATTCGGAATCTAGGTGAGCGGTCGCCTCGTCGAGAATGACGATTTCGGGCGACTTCAGAAGCAAGCGCGCAATGGCCAGACGCTGCTTTTCGCCTCCCGAGAAACGATATCCACGGTCCCCGACTAGCGTGTTAAGCCCCTGTGGCAGTGCTTGGATAAGCGGCAGGATCTGCGCCGCGCGTAACGCTTCGGTAAGCTCTAGCTCCGTTGCATCGGGCTTCGCATAGAGTAAATTTGCACGGATCGTATCGTGGAAAAGGTGAGCGTCCTGCGTAACGGCGCCGACGCGTTGATGCAGTGAATCGAGCTTCGCCTTGCGAACGTCGATCCCGCTGATCGAGACTGAACCGTTCTGCACGTCATACAGCCGGGCGACGAGGTGAGTGATGGTGGTCTTTCCCGCGCCCGAAGGGCCGACGAGCGCAACAAGCTGCCCCGGTTCGGCGACGAAAGTTATGTCGCGCAGCACCGTTTTCTCGGGCGTCTTATCGGGCACGGCGATTGATTCCAGCGACGCCAGAGAGACTTCCGAACCTGCCGGGTAACGGAACGAGACTTGATCGAATGAAATCTGCGCCGGACCACTAGGAATGGCGATGGCTTGTGGATGATCTTGAATCATCGGCGGCAGGTCGAGCACTTCGAAGACCCGTTCGAAAGAGAGGAGTGCCGTCATCACGCTGACCTGGACATTGGAAAGCCCTGTCAGCGTGCTGTAGAGGCTGCCCAGATAAGACACGAATGCCACGACGGTGCCGACGTCAAGGCGGCGCTGGACGGCGAGCACGCCACCCCAACCGTATGCGAATGCGGTCGCGAGGGCAACGACGAGCATAGACGAGGTAAAAAAGAGGCGGCCATAGATTGCGCTCTTGACGCCGATTGCAGAGATACGCGCCGCTTTCGCTTCGAATTCTTTGCTATCGTCTTGGGGGCGACCGAAGAGCTTCGCGACATGGGCGCCCGCGACGTTAAACCGTTCGATCATCAGGCTGTTCATCGCCGCCATGAGATTCATGCTCTCGCGCATGATCTGCTGGAGCTTTCGCCCCCAAAAGCGGGCCAAAAAAATGAAAGCTGGAAGCAGGATCAGAGCCGCGAGCGTCATCTGCCAGGAGAGCACGAACATCGCTCCCAGGGTCAAGACAAGGGTCACGCTGTTGCCGACCATGCTGGAGAGAATGTCGGTGAAGGCGCCTTGCGCGCCGCCGACATCCGTGTTCAATCGGCTCACCAAGGCTCCCGTTTGCACGCGGATGAAGAAGGCGAGCGGCATTCGCTGGATATGCTCAAAAAGTTTCGTCCGCAGGGCGAGTACGACGCGCGCGCCGACCGCGGCAGAGAGATAGGACTGCACGAGTCCTAGCGTGCTGCTGAAAAGCCCGAGAACGCCCGCCAGAACCGCGAGCCGGATGATGAGCACGGCGTTGCCTTTCAGGATGCCATTATTAATGATCTGTCGGTAGATCAAGGGATTGACGATGCCGATCGCTGCACTCAGGATGACGGCGAAAAGAAAGGACGCCAGAAGGCCGGCATAGGGAACGGCGAATCGCAGCATGCGCTTCGCTGTCCCCGGCTTCACCGTTTGCTTGGCCACCGATGGGTCCTCCATGAAGGAACGCATCGACCCCATTCCTCCCGCCATTCCCATCGCTATGCTCCCTCGAAGACAGTGCTTTTCACGCCTTCGATTTGGAGGATGACGCGCATCTCCGTTTTGGAGATACGCCAGCCGTGTGGAAAGCGTCGCAGAGCGGCCGTGATGACACCACTGGCTGTGAATGAGCGGTCGAGCATGCTCGCCTCGACGGGGCGATCATTCCAGATATGGATGGCGACCAGGTTGGTCCGAACGGCAGCAGTATCAGCGTCCACGTCGACATCGTGACCGGTGAGAAGGTGCTGTCGAAAGTACAAGTCGTCGAAACGCTTCTCCTCCAAGGCGCAGAAGAACGTGTTGACGACTCGGACGATGAGCGCGTTGTCGAGACATCTGTTGACCTCGGCTTGACCCGCCGTTTCGTTTTTCACTGTCATCTCTCCTTCAGAGGTTAAACTTAGGTTGATGTTGAGCCGTGGTATTTCGCCTAGGCCGTTCCTGCGACGCGACCAGTGTGTCCATGGGGTCAGCTCTTTGTGCCGTCGCTTGTGGAGAGCATCACACGACGCTGCTGCACGAGCAGGATCTGCTCGTCGCGGCCCAGCGCAGCCCAGGTCTGTTGCAGTTTCTCCTTGAGAGCCGCGAACGTCTCGGCGCTCATCTCACGGACCTGCCTGGCGCGCTGCTCCCTCATCTGCGCGAACTGCTCTGCGGTAAACGGATGGTTCAAGGTGTTTGTCTCCTCAATCAATCGCAGGATCTCCGTGATCGACGGCTCGACCGTCTGGTCGAGCGCGTCGAGTATCCCGAGGAGCCGAATCCGCAGTGCGACCGCCTGCCGGATGCGCTCATCGACCACTTCCAGTTGACGGCGCAGCAAATCGCCTAGGCCACCATCCGCACCACCGGACAGGACCGCGCCGATCTCTTCTAGTGAGAATCCGCAGGTTCGCAATGCGATGATGCGTTGAAGCTGAACCACGTCCTTGCTGGTATAGCAGCGGTGCCCTCCTGACGTGCGGCGGGACGGCGACAACAACCCGAGACGGTGGTAGTGATGCAACGTGCGCACGGTGATCCCGGCCTGCTCTGCCAACTCACCGATACGCCAAATCCTGATCTGCTCGCTCATCGGCCCCCTCCTCCAAGTCCACCACGAGTATAAGACCTAACGTTACGTCAGGTTCAAGAGATTTTTTTCACTCGATACGCCGGCGGTTGCCAATATCGCCCAAACAAAAATCATCCACTCTGGAAGAAAACTGCGATAAATCCTGGAGGGCTTGGGGGGCAAAGCCCCTCAAGGAACTACCACCAGAAATGCGGGACATTCCGCACAGATTCCGCCGGGGACAGCCGGAGATATAAAAAAGCAGATCGCCGTCTCTCCAACTCATGTCTGGCAGTTCAAGTGTTTGCCTCGAAGGGAGATGTCCCGCATGCTACATACATACACCGCAGATGCGCCACGGATATCGATCGGTACGAAAGGATAGGCACTTCGGAAGTTCACCCATTGGCGGTTGCCATATTTCGTATGTCGCGTGGCTCGGCGCCCAAAGCGAGCCTTACTACCCGCTCTGGGGTATGCTGCTGGACGGAATGCTTCATTCAAACCGCAGATGCCAATCGCGGCCAGGGGGAGCGCCGAGCCCCCAAAGATGGCGAGAATCAATCTATTGAACTCCCGGAGGCAGAACCGCCCCGGTCCCGAAGCCACTCGAGAAGAGCTCGCTCCTGTTTACGGAACCCGTCGCTCTACCGTGCGGCGTTCCCCACTGTAGTGCCACATCAGGACAATCGCAGTCAGTTTCCAGTCGGCACTTTCTCCGCGTGGTCGATAATCAGAACATCAACCGAACCCTTGCGGCTTTCGAGTTTCAGCCCCATCTGCTGCTCCAACGCCACCATCATTGCGCCGGCGGCATCCATGCGGTCCGCCTGGTTCACGGCCCGAACTGATTCCATGTCGATTCGAATATCGTATCGCCCCTTAAGTTCGGTTGCATCGATAACAGGCCGGTCGAACATGCCACGCCCAAGCTCTGCTGCAAGCTCAGGCATGGAGACTCGTTGAATAGAGAGCGCGC
>Ga0335073_10006539_pt1 | contig 16377 bp, 19 predicted proteins | sample Lox_Sample_22_FD_207093 | JGI IMG/M metagenome (GOLD analysis project Ga0335073, IMG submission 207093) | Soil microbial communities from Loxahatchee National Wildlife Refuge, Florida, United States - Lox_Sample_2.2 | ecosystem: Environmental > Terrestrial > Soil > Wetlands | place: USA... | reverse complement strand
CTTTTCAACATGTCGCCGAAATTCTCGCCCGCGCCCGCAGGCGTCGTCTGCGACATGCCGACCTTGCCGGCATTCACATAGGCATTGACGGCATCTGTGAAATTGATCGCCGGCATGTCGCGATCTCCCTCGAATTATCCGTGCAGCAGGTCGATGGTGCGGCTCACCATCGCCTTCACGGCGTCGATGACGTTGAGATTGGCGTCATAGGTGCGCTGAGCCTCGCGCATATCCAGAAGCTCGGTGATTGGATTGACGTTCGGCGTCAGCACGTAGCCGTCCGGACCCGCCGCCGGATGACCCGGCTCGTATTTCTTGCCGAACGCCGACTGATCCTGGATTGTGCCCGAGACCTTCACGCGCTTGGCGCCGATCGTCTTGTCGAAGACATCGGCGAAGGTCACGAGTTGCCGACGATAGGGTTCGCTGCCCGGCGTCTTGCCCGTGGAGTCCGCGTTCGCGAGATTCTCGGCGATGACCTTGAGGCGCGTGCCTTCGGCGGTCATGGCGGAATAGGCGATGTCGAGCGGCGCGTTGAAATCCATGCCGGCCTCCCCGCCGCTCAGCTCCCGTGCCCAAGCACGGTCTTGACCATGTTCAGATTGGCACGATAGACGGTCGAGACGAGCGCATAGTCGTCGGCCGTCTGCGAGACCTTCATCATCTGATCTTCGAGCGATACGCGATTGCCGTTGATCCCGCTATCGCCCTTCGTCACCGTCTCGTCGGACTGAGTGTTGTCGCGCGTCGACGCGATGTGCCCGGGCTGGGTCGTTGCCAGGGCGACGTGCGAGGTCGACTGCGTCAGCAGCGTGCGGAAATCCTGCGGCTTCAGGTCGTGCGCAACGAATCCCGGCGTGTCGGCGTTGGCGACGTTCTCGGCGATCACGGCCTGCCGGTCGCTGAGCCATGACATGCGCTTGATGAGCGCATCGAACAACGGGATTTGGGCGGATTCCATCGCCGCCATCATCTCCGGACTTCGCCTAATAAAGCGTAAACATCGCAGTTTTGGCGCGAAACCAATCATTAACGATACCGCGCCTAGGATCGCGCCGGTGCTGCAAGGATAGAAAGTCCGAGCTTGGCCTCCCAATCGCCGCCCGAGCGCGCCCAAGAACTTGCCGTGGCGCTCCAATATGAGCCGACGAGCCCGAATGTGCCGCAAATAGTGGCGACCGGGCGCGGCGCCGTTGCGCGGCGCATCCTTGAACTGGCGCGCGCCCACGGCATCGCCATTCGCGAGAACGCTGACCTCGCCGAGATGCTGCGGGTGCTGGCCGTCGACGAGCAAATCCCCGCCGCGGCCTTTTCCATCGTCGCCGAGATCCTGTTCCACGTGCTTCAAGCGGATGGCCGCCTCGCGGCCGGGAAAGAGTTGATGCCATGACACCTGTCGAACGCATCGCCGAGCTGACAAAGGCGCTGGCCGAGGCACGCGCGGCCGCGGTCGACGGCGCCGAGATCGACCTCACGGGTCTCGTCAGTGCCGTCGAAGAGACGATGGAACAGTCACGCGTCGCCCCCCTGGCCGATCGCGCGGCGCTGGTCTCGGGCATGCTTGAGCTTCTGAAAGAACTCGACGCCCTGGTCGCGTCCTTGACCCGCCGCCGCCACGCCGGCGCGCGGCAGCAGGCCGCCTCCGCCTACGGTGCGGCTTCGGATGATGAGATCAAGTCATGATGGGTGGTTATGTCTGGTACTTTTCTGCGCTCCTTCTTGTCGTCGGGGCCATTTTCGGCCTGGCGTGGGTGGCGCGGCGGCTTGGGCTGATGGGTCGGCTCGGCGCGGTCGGCGGCAAGCGCCGGCTCGCCCTTGTCGAGGTGCTGCCGATCGACGCCAAGCGCCGTCTGGTGCTGATGCGCCGTGACGGGATCGAGCATCTCGTGTTGCTTGGCCTTTCCGGCGACGTCGTGATCGAGCGCGGCATCGCCGATCAAGGCCCGCCGAATGATTTCGCCGCCGCGCTCACGGAGTCCCGCGCATGACACGGCGCGCACTTTGTCTCGCGGCGGTTGTGGCGATGGCTTTGATTGTGGCCCCTGCCGCCTGGGCACAGACCGTGACGCTCGATCTCGGCGACAGCGGCTCGTCGACGGGGCATCTGGTTCAGCTTCTGTTGATGCTGACCGTGTTGAGCCTCGCGCCCGCGATCCTCATTACCGTCACGTCCTTCACCCGCATCATCGTCGTGCTGTCGTTCCTCCGGAGCGCGCTCGGCACGCAGCAGACGCCGCCCAACATCGTGCTGGTCAGCCTTGCGCTGTTCCTCACCGGCTTCGTCATGGCGCCGAGCCTGCAGACCGCCTACAACAACGGCATCGCGCCGCTCATCGAGAACAAGATCGACGATACCACCGCATTCGATCGTACGGTGGCGCCGCTCCACGATTTCATGATGGCGCATGTGCGGGAACAGGATCTTCAGCTCTTCACCGGCATGGCCAAGCTCGATCCGCCGGCCGATCCCAAGGACACGTCGCTGCGCGCGCTCATTCCCGCCTTCATGGTGAGCGAGCTGCGTCGTGCTTTCGAGATCGGGTTCCTTCTGTTCCTGCCTTTCCTCATCATCGATATCGTGGTTGCGTCGATCCTCATGTCGATGGGCATGATGATGCTGCCGCCGGTCACCATCTCGCTGCCGTTCAAGCTCATCTTCTTCGTTCTGGTCGATGGCTGGTACCTTGTTGCCGGCAGCCTGGTGCAAAGCTTCGGCACGTGACGGAGAGGTTCTTCGGGAGCGCCGATGCTCTAGACTCGGCGCCATGAGACCGATCCGCGCCGTCCTTGCCCTCCTATTTTTCATCCTCGCGGTCACGCCCGCTCTAGCCCAAGGGACGACCCGCCGCGAAGGACCTCCGCCCGAAACCGGACGGCGCGAGGCGTCGGCTCAACCGCCCGCCGCCGCCCCCCACTCGCTTCTGCCAGCCGATTCGGTGACCAGCCACGAGATCACGCTCGGCGGCCGGAAGCTCTCCTACACAGCCACGGCCGGAACCGTCGCGCTCACGGACAATGGCGAAGAGACGGCCCAGATCTTTTATGTCTCCTTTGTGCTCGCGAATGCCGGCGATCCGCAGCACCGTCCGGTGACCTACCTTTTCAATGGCGGACCGGGCGCGGCGTCGGCTTATCTCGATATCGGTGCGGTCGGTCCGCGGGCCCTGGCGGTCGGCAATGACGGCACGCTGCCAGAATCCGGGGCGCATGTCGTCGACAACCCCGACACGTGGCTTCCCTTCACCGACCTCGTCTTCATCGACCCGGTGGGAACCGGATGGAGCCGCGCAACCGACCCCGACAAAGCGGCCAAGCAATTCTGGGGTGTCGAGCCGGACATTGACGCGCTCTCCAACATCATCCGGCTTATACTGACCAAGACCGACCGGTTGGGCTCGCCGATCTATATCGTGGGCGAGAGCTATGGCGGCTTCCGCGCGGCGAGGCTCGCGCACGACCTCATCGCCGACCGCGGCATCGCGCCCAAGGGCGTGATGATGGTTTCGCCCGTGATCGACTTCAACTTGATGAGTGGCGGACCGCTCGACGTTCTGTCCTGGGCGCTGCGTCTTCCGTCCTACGCCGCGGCGGCTATGGGCGCCAAGGCGCTCGACCCCGGCGCGCTCGACGATGTCGAGCATTTCGCGCTCACGGACTATCTCGAGGCGCTCGCGGCCGGACCGAAGGACGGTCCGGCGGCCGACGCGCTCTACGCCAAGCTCGCCACACTGACCGGTCTGCCGGAAGACACGGTCGCGCATTGGCGCGGCCGCATTCCACTTGAGGCCTATGTGAGCACGGTTCACCAAAGCAACGGCCGCGTGGTCAGTATCTATGACGCAACCGTGAGCGGCCCCGATCCCAATCCACTCAATGAACGTGCCCACGACGATCCGATCCTCGACGGCACGATTGCTCCTTTCACCAGCGCCTTCGTCACTTATGCGCGCAACGAACTCGGCTTCAAGACGGACCTGCCGTTTGTGCTGCTGAGCCACGAGGTGAGCCGGAAATGGGATTGGGGCGGCGACCGCGGCCTCTTCCAGGCTCCGGGATCGAGCGGCGACCTGCGCCGGGCGCTGGCGCTTGACACGCAGCTCAAGATGCTGATCGCGCATGGCGTGGACGATCTCGAGACGCCCTACATGATGAGCCGTTATATCCGCGACCACATGCCGGCGCCGCTCGCCGACCGGGTGACGCTGAAGCTCTATCAGGGCGGCCACATGCTTTATCTGCGCGCCAGCTCGCGCCAACGCCTCCACGATGACGCGGCGGCGTTCTATGGCGCGGCGGAAAACTGAGCCGAGGTCACGCCTTCTCGAGCGCCTGGTCGAGATCGGCCAGGATGTCGTCGATATGCTCGATCCCGACTGCAAGGCGAACATAGCCGTCGGTCACGCCGGTCTGTAGCTGCTCCTCGGGAGAAAGCTGCGAATGTGTCGTCGAAGCCGGATGGATCGCGAGCGAGCGCGCATCACCGATATTGGCGACGTGATAGAACATCGTGAGGGCGTCGATAAATTTGCGCCCGGATTCACGCCTGCCTTTCAGCTCGAACCCGACGAGCGCGCCGGAGCTGCCGCCGAGATAGGCTTGGGCGCGCCGCTTTTGCTCGCCGCCCATCATGCCCGGGAAGATCACCTTGGTGATTTTCGGGTGCTTGGCCAGGTGTGCGGCGACCGCGTCGGCATTGCGGCAATGCTCGCGCATCCGCAGCGGCAATGTCTCCAGGCCCTGGATGAACAGGAACGCATTGAACGGCGACATGGCGGCGCCGATATCGCGCAGCAGCGTGACACGGGCCTTGATGATGTAGGCGATCGGCCCGAGCGGCTTCACCGCCTGGGTCCATACCGCGCCGTGATAGCTGGGATCGGGCGTATTCAGCATCGGGAAGCGGGCGGCATGCTGCTCCCAATCGAAATTGCCGCCATCCACGATGACGCCGCCGATCGAGCTGCCGTGGCCGCCAATATACTTGGTCGTGGAATGCACGACGATGGCGGCGCCATGCTGCAGCGGCCGACACAGCACCGGCGCTGCCGTATTGTCGATGATGAGCGGGACGCCCAACGACCGCCCGATCTTGGCGATCTCGCCGATCGGAAACACCGTGAGCTTGGGGTTGGGCAAAGTCTCGCCGTAATAGCACCGGGTGCGCGCGTCAGTGGCGCGAAGGAAATTCTCCGGCTCGTCGGGGTCGACGAAGCGGCACTCGATCCCCATCGAGCTCATCGTATTCTTGAACAGATTCCAGGTGCCGCCATAGATGTCGGTCGAACAGACGAAATTGTCGCCGGCATGGCAAATGTTCTGAACCGCAAAGAGCGAGGCGGCCTGGCCCGAGCCGACGCCCAATGCCGCAACGCCGCCCTCGAGCGCCGCCACCCGCTCCTCGAGCACGGCTTGGGTCGGATTCATGATGCGGGTGTAGATGTTGCCGAACTCCTTCAGCGCGAACAGATTGCCCGCGTGCTCGGTCGAGTTGAATTGATAGGACGTCGTCTGATAGATCGGCACCGCGACGGCGTTGGTCGTCGGGTCGCTGCGATAGCCGGCATGCAGAACGATCGTCTCGGCATGATGGCTCTTGGTCGGCATGGCATCCCCTCCTGGTCACGCGCCCGCCCATCCTAGACACGATTTGGGAAAACGGGAATCGTGCTGAAAGGGCGAGAGCGTCAGGCAGGGCCTAATTCACGGTCGCCGCCTTTGTTTCGTTGCCGCTCTTGTCGCCGTAGCTCGCCATGAAGCTCTGGAGGTCGCCGATCTGCGCCACCTGGTTCGCGAGGGCGGATGGATCCTTCGCATTGGCGGAAGTCCCTGATCCGGCAAGGACATCGAACGCCTTGGCGTAGCTGGACGCCGCCATGGCCGGCCCATAGGCGGCCCGCAGCTTGGTCAGCCCTGCCTGGTCATCTTCGAGCGTGAGCGCCGCGGCAAGGCTCAGCACGATCCTTCCGGTGTCAGCATCAAGCTTTCCGTCGGTTGGCGGCGTTCCAGCCAGCCGGCCAAGTGTTTCCGCCGCGTTCTTCCAGTCGTGCCCGCGCCAATAGATGTCGGCACGCAATCGATCGGCATCGCGGCTGGGGTCGTTTGCGATCAGCGCCAGAGCATCCTGGGGCTTGCCCAGTTCCGTCATGGCGCGGGCGCGGAGCTGCTGACGCTGACGAACGAGGTCGGCCGGAAGATCGGTGCCGACATCGAGATCGAGGGCCTTGATCGCCGTGTCGGGTTCGTGATCCATGAGACGCAGCAACGCAAGCTGCGTGGCGCCGCGCGCCTTGTCGAGGCCTTGAAGCCGCTCGGTGACCTGCGTATCCAGAAGACCGGCCGCACGGTCAAGCAGATCGACCTGAACCAGCCGATCGACGAGCCGCTTCACGATCGCGTCGCGCCGGTCGCCCACCGGTTCAAGATCGTGGAACTGATCATAAAGCACCAGCGCCTTGAGCGGCGCGAGGTCATCGCCATGCTTGCCCAGGAACAGGTCGGCGAACGCGTCGCTGGTCTCTTTCGCTACGGCCTTGGCTTCCGGCTCGTCGGGGAAATAGGTCACCGCCTCCTGCAACGCGTCGAGGCCGGCGGCCGGATCGCCTTGAGCAAGCTGCATCTCGCCGAGCTTCTTCAGCAGCTCGAACTCGAACCGGTCGCCGCGCCAGAGAAACCGGATCTCGTCAAGCGACTTCACCGTTTCGGCCGGGCTCGCGCGGTTCGCGGCCAGCATGGCAAGCGCCCGCGCATAAAGGGCGCGCGCTCGCGAAGGGGGGTCGTTCATCGCGGCCGTCTCGTGCCATAGCTTCAGCGCATCGTTGAGCTGCCCTGACGCCAGGGCTACCCGGCCTTCGAGAAAGGTCGTCATGGCAAGCTCGGATGGTGTGGGGTGATCCTTCAGCACCATATCGATGAGCGGCCCCGCCATCTGCGGGCGACCGCTTGCCAGCATCGCCCGCACCGCATCCAGCGCAAAGCGGACCCGCAATGCGTGAGGATAAAGCGGCAAAATGCCAACGCCGTCGAGAAAACCCTGGGCCGCGGCCTCGGCATTACCCGTCTCGCCGGCAAGATCGGCACGCCAGAGCTCCGCTTCCTCGTCGCCGTCGAGGGAATGCTGGCCCAATTCGTCGGCCGCGCATTTCAGGTCTTCGACGAGAAGGCACGCCGCGCCCCGCAACGCGTGGAATGAAGGCTGACCCGCGCTTACCGGGTCTTGTTGTGCGATGGTGTCGAGCACCGCGATCGTTTCGGCGGCGAAGAGATGCGCGAAATAGAATTGGGCAAGCGCAAGGCGCGGCGCGGATCGCTGATCGTCCGGAACCGACACGATCGCCCGTTCGAGCGCGGCGCGTTGCTTTGAATAATCCGCATCGCCACTGCCGCGCCAATCCGCGAAATCGAACAGCCGGTGCGCTTGATCGGGCTGATGTCCGACGAGCTGATCGCGTTCGTCCGATAGATCGAGGCCGCCCGGCCGCGACAGTTCCGCGCCGTTCGCGTCGACATGGGTCGACAAATCGTCAACGCGCGGTTGCAGCACGAGGCCTTGGATGCTCGGCAGCGCCTGAAAATCGACGAGTTGCGGGGGAGCATCGATGCCGCGGCCGACTTCGCTCACCGGAATGACGAGCAGCGTGCCGAGGTCCGGATCGTTGAGCCGCACCGGCGCGCCCGCCTGACGGACCCGGAAGGAGACCGACGCCGGCATCGCGGTGGGGTGTGCCTCCATCACGACGGGCGCGTCGGGGCGCGCGGGTTGGGCCGAGAAATCAACGATCCACGCCGTGCCGGAGCGCCGCACGGCGGGCACAAGGCCGGCATGCGCCATGACACGCAGGACCGTCGCGTCCTTTGCCTGCTGCTGCGTGATCGCATCGATCGATTGCTGGCCATGGGCGAGCGGATCGGAGAGATCGAGGGTGGTCGGCATCGAGAACACGATCCAGACCACGCCGCCATGTTGGAATACCGCCGCACCCGTTTCGAGCGGCCAGTCAAACCGCAGGCTGGAAACACTATCGCCGGAGACGAAGTGAACAGCGACACTGGCTGGCGGCGAGGCGGGTTGCGGCGGGGACGCAGGAGGCGCTGCGGGTGGCGAGGATGCCGTGTTTGCGACGTTCGGTGGCGGTCCGGGCGTCGCCGCAGGAGCGGTTTGCGCCGGTACCGCCGGAGCGGCAGCGGCTGCCGGTGGCTTAGGCTGAGCCGTGGGAGATATCGGTAGCGCTGGCGCCGGTTTCGGACGCTCCAGTCCGTGCGCCTCCAACACCACGCCGTCATGCGACCGCGCAAGCCTCAGATGCACGCCCGACGGAATGGTCAGTGCGATCGCGGTGGTTTCCCCCGCCCCGTCGATCGTCGGCGCGAGACCCGGGAGCATCTGACCGAGGGCGCCGGTGTCGATCGATCCAGCCGCATGGAAGGTAAGGCGTGCGGTGCGTCCCTTCTCCTTGAGCCCATACCCGACGCGATGGGGCCAAACGAAATCGACACCTATCATTCCGGGCTTGTCGATCGGGGTGAGGCGCACCGAAGCCAACGCCGGAGGTGGTGTCACGACAGGCGCCGCTTCTTTGGGCTTGGCTTTCGGCTCCGGCGGTGTCGGAGGCGCCTGGCGGGGCGCCGGCGCCGGCGTGAGGTCCACAACAACCGTCTTGTCGTGGATCGTGAAGGCATGGACCGTGACGGGCTGCTTCAGGTGTGCGACCAGAGCCTTGCCGTGATCCTCGATGTCTGCGGACGTGACATAGGCTGCCAATGCGCTTGCCAGGTGCCCCGGATCGGCTTGGAGCGGCCGCGCGAAATGAACGGACAGCGTGTCGTCGCTGATTTGCGTCTGATAGGTAACGGGTGCCGGCCAATCGAGAGCAATACGGCCGAACCCGTCATGTGCGGAAGCGCGGATCGTGACGTCGTCGCCGGCGGCATGGCCGTGCGCCGGCAGGAACGCCGCGATCGTCAGAACGGCCAACCCGCGCCGAATCCCAACCATCCCCTCTCTCCCGGATGATCTATTGCGCCGGCTGCGGCGGCGCAGGCGCGGGTGTCGGCGGCGCCTGGGCGGTCGCCGACTGTGCGTTGCCCTTTGCCGTCAGCGCCAGGGTCACCTCCTTCGCCTTGGTCGGGTCCATCGCCGCAAGGATCGGCGCAGCCTTCAACTCGCGCATCAGCGACAACATCGTAATCACCACCGGCGTATCGAGTTGATTGAGGATGCGCGCCGCCTCCGCCGGCTTCATTTGCTCGTACATATGGGCAAGGCTTTGGACGCGGGCGGTATCCTGCTGGTCCTCCTGCTTGACCGAGCCCTGGATCGATTTCTGCAACGCCTCGAGCTTGGCGATCTTTTCATCGATCCGCTTTTCGGCGGCCTGCATCAGCACATCGCGCTCGTTGAGGTCGGCGGTTCGCTTGTCGAGCTCGATCCGGCGCTGGGAGAGCTGCTGAAGCTCGTCGATCTCTTGCGGCGAAAGCTGGAGCGGATCTGGCACCTTTTCAGCGGCTGGACCGGGCGGCGCGGCGGGAGCCGCGGCAGCGACTTTTGGGGCCGGCGCCGCCGCAGGCGCCGTGCCCTGGGCTTGCGGTGTCGGTTGGGTCGTTGGCGCGGCGGCCGCGGTCTGCGGCGCGGTCGACGGCGTTTGCGCGCTTGCCGCGGCAATGGCGGCGCTTCCGTCGCTCCAAAGGTCGACGAGCTTCACCCCCAGCAGCGCCGAGGTCGCAACCATCACGCTGGGGAGGAGACGCAGGCGCGGCGTCATGATCTAGCGCGATCCAAGAGCACGCAGCAATTCGCGCTCTGCGCGCGAGGGCGCGGTCAGGCGCTGCGCGGCGTCCTCGGCCGCGACCTTTGCCTCCGCCCGAGGCGGAAACTCGAGCCGGCCCTCGCGCTTGCGCTCGACCGGCTCCGAGCCGTCATCGCGGCGCGCCCGGATCGTGCCTTCGAGGCGATCGGCGATCGGTCCGCCGCGCTCGAGCATGTAGCTCAAATCGTCGCGCAGGCTTCGGCCCTGGTCGATCTTTTTCTCGAGGCTCTGCCCGACATCCTCGGCCGCCTCGCGAAGACCGGCGATACCCGCCTCCGCCCGCTGAGCCGCCGCGGTCAGGCCCTGGATCAGCACCTCGAGCTTCGCGCGATCGCCCCGCAGAACGCCCAACCTGCGGTTCAGCACCGCGGCATAGCTGATCGTCGCGACGAGCAAGGCCGCCACGACCGCATCACCAAAGAGGGACAGCATCATCAGGTGGTTCCCTTCTCGATCTTTTCAGAGACCTGGACCGCGATATTGCCGGCGCGGCGGCCCATCTTGCCGATGAACATCTGCAGATCGCCGCACACGAGCCGCACATCGGAATCGACCGTGGCGGTGAGTGGAATGCGCATGCCGACATGCCAATCGAGCACTTCCCGCAACGGCATCTCGACCGTGTCCAGGATCGCCTGGATCGGCACCGTCGTGTGCCACAGCTCGCCGGCGAGATGCGCCTCCCAGATGGAGTCCCGTCCGAATTTCTCGCCGAGGAATCCTTGCAGGAGGATCTCGCGGACCGGCTCGAGCGTCGCATAAGGCAAGAGAACTTCAAGCCTGCCGCCCCGGTCCTCCATGTCGACCCGCAACCGCGCCAGCACGGCGGCGTTGGCCGGACGGCCGATGGTCGCAAAGCGCGGGTTGGTTTCGAGCCGGTCGAACCGGAAGGTCACCGGACTCAGCGGGTCGAACGCGCCCGAGAGATCCGAGAGAACGACCGAGACCAGCCGCTCGACAAGATTGCGCTCGATCGTCGTGTAAGGGCGGCCCTCGATCCGCATCGCAGCGGTGCCGCGGCGTCCGCCCAAAAGCACGTCGACGATGGAATAGATGAGGGCGCTATCGATCGTGAGCAGACCGTAATTATCCCATTCCTCGGCCTTGAATACGCTGAGCATCGCCGGCAGTGGGATCGAGTTGAGATAGTCGCCAAAGCGGATCGACGTGATGCTGTCGATCGACACTTCGACATTGTCGGACGTGAAATTTCTGAGCGACGTCGACATCATGCGCACGAGGCGGTCGAAGACCACCTCGAGCATCGGCAGCCGCTCATAAGAGACGAGCGCCGAGTCGATGATCGCTCGGATGCCGGATTGCTCTTTGCCCGGGCCTTCATCGCCGCCGAATCCCAGAAGGCTGTCGATCTCGTTCTGATCGAGGATGGCGGCAGTGCCGACGCCCTCGTCACCTTGTGGCGCGTCGATGGTGGGAGCCGCCGTGTCGTCTTGAGTCTGGTCTTCGGCCATGGCCCGCGGAATGTCCCTTACTGGACCAGCATTTCCTTGAACAACACGTCGTCCACCTTTACCGGCGAGACAGCGTTGACGCGCGCCAGCATCTCCTCGCGTAGGCGATAGATGCCGGCCGATCCGCGCAAATCCTCGAGCCGCAGCTCGCGCAGGAAGATCTGGCAATTATCGATGATGCGCGGCAACACCGCCTGCAGCTTCATCTGATCTTCCGGGTTCTCGATCTGCAGGCTCACCGAGAGCTTGAGGAAATTGCTCTTCCGGCCCGCGGAATTGAGGTTGACCAGGAAGTCCGGCAAGTCGAAGAAGATGAGCGGCTTCGGCGCGGCCGCGACTTCGGCGGCTGGCTTGCGACCGAGCAGCGAGTCAAACGTGCCGTGGAGATAGAGGAACCCGCCTACGCCGGCGAGCACCACCAGCAAGCCTGGCAGCGCGAATAACAGGATCTTCTTTTTGCCGAACTTCTTGCCGGAAGGCGGCGCATCGGCCGACGGTGCAGCATCGGCTTCCTGATCGAGTGTCGCTTCCGCCATGGCTCCCGCTTTTTTGAGGGCCGCAGCCGCCCGCGGCCAAGTCAGAACGATAGGGCCATCATCGTTAACAAGTCGTTGAGCGGGCAGCTCCAATAGCCATGCTTCGGGTCGGCGCCGCGGCAGGAAATGCCAGGCAAACTCTTCCGCCGATCGGGACATTCGGGCCGTTGGGGATCGGAAAGTAGCGGAACGACGGGGGCTCCGCGCGTGGCACGAACCCTGCATCGTTTCGCGCGAGCGATTTTACCGGGACGCGAGAGACGCCATGGACAGCCCTTCCAGTATCGCCCTTTCCGGCCAGCAGGCCCGCGAGCGCCAAATGGACGTCCTGGCGAACAATCTCGCCAACGTCTCGACCACCGCGTTCAAGGGTCTGCGGATGCTGTTCGCGGAATATCTGTCGGACAAGGGAGGCGGCTCTCCCTCCTCCTACGTCCAGGATATCGGCACGGTCCGGGATTGGAGCCAGGGGCCGCTCACCAAGACCAGCAACCCGCTCGACGTCGCGCTTCAGGGCTCGGGGTTTCTCGAAATCCAGACGGCTCAGGGCATCCGCTACACGCGCGACGGGCGGCTCAAGATCGACGCGCAAGGCCAACTCGTCACGCTCGACGACGATCCCGTGCTCGACCCGACGCAGCAGCCGATCACCGTGCCGCCCAACACGCCAAGCCTGACGATCGGCCAGGACGGCACCATTGGCGGCCGGGCCGGCACGCTTGGCCGGCTGGCGGTCGTGTCGTTCGACGACCTCCAGAGTCTCGCCGCCGAACAGGATGGACTTTACGACACCGACGAAACGCCGACGCCGGCGACCGATACCCAGGTCATGCAGGGCATGGTCGAGGAATCAAACGTGCAGCCCATCACGGAAATGACGCGCCTTATGTCCGTCGCGCACTCGGTCAACATGGACAAAACGTTTCAGGACAACGAGGCCGAGCGCCGGAAATCATCGATCGACCGGCTCGCAAAGGTCGTTTAACAAGGAATATTTCAGATGCGTTCGCTCGAAATCGCCGCGACAGGAATGCTCGCCCAGCAGCTCAATGTCGAGGTCATCTCCAACAACATCGCCAATCTCAACACCACGGCGTTCAAGCGCCAACGGGCGGAATTCCAGGATCTCCTCTACCAGAACGAACGGCGTGTCGGCGCCACCTCGTCGGACACCGGCACCATCGTGCCGGTCGGCGTGCAGATCGGTTCGGGCGTCAAAGCCGCAGCGGTCTACCGTATGTCGGACCAGGGCAATCTGACCAACACCAACAACCCGCTCGACCTCGCCATCGAAGGAGAAGGGTATTTCCAGATCCTGATGCCGGACGGGACCACCGCCTACACGCGCGACGGCTCGTTCCAATTGAGCCCCACGGGCGAGATCGTCACCGCTGACGGCTATGTCGTGCAGCCCGGCATCACTTTGCCGACGAACACCACGGCCGTCACCGTGAATAATAATGGTCAGGTGCTGGCAACCATCGCCGGCCAGCAGACGCCGCAAACGGTGGGTCAGCTCCAGCTCGCCAATTTCCCGAACCAGGCCGGGCTCCAGGCGCTTGGCGGCAACTACCTGCAAGAGACGCCGGCTTCGGGCGCCGCGACCGTCGGCAACCCGGGCACCACGTCCTACGGCACGCTGCAGCAAGGTTATCTCGAGACCTCGAACGTCAACATCGTTACTGAGATCACCAATCTCATCTCGGCGCAACGCGCCTACGAGATGAATTCCAAAGTGATTCAGACCGCGAACGACATGGAATCCACCCTGACGCAGATCCATTGACGCCATGAGCCGCCTTCTCGCCTTCCTCCTCCTCGCACTGACGCTTGCCGCCGCCACTCCCGCCACCGGCCAGACCCTGCGGCCCACCGCCAGCGTCGCGGACAATCTCATCCGACTGGGCGACCTCTTCGCCAACGCGGGGCCGGCTGCCGCCGTCCCGGTGGCGCCAGCGCCCGCCCCGGGAATGCAGATAACCTATGGCGCCGACTGGCTCGCCGCCGCCGCCAGCGAGCACCATCTCGCCTGGTCGCCGAGCTCGCCCTTCGACCAGATCACCGTGACACGCGCGATCCGCACCATCAATGCCGATCAGATCGTCGGCAGGCTGATGGGCGAGATCGCCCAGCGCCAATCGACCGACAATGCCGAGCTCGAGCTCGACAACCCCGGGCTGCATCTCATCGAGGCCGCCGACGCGCCACCTTCTATCGGCATCGATGGTCTGACGATCGATCAGCGCACCGAGCGAATTTCCGCCGTCGTGTTCGCACCCGCCGGCGATCCGGCGGCACCGCGGCAGCGCATTACGGGCCGGCTCATCTATCGCGTCGAGGTGCCGGAGCCGACGCACGCACTCGCCGCCGGCACAATCATCGTCGCGGGTGACCTCGACATGGTGAAGGTGCGTCGCGACCGGATCGACCCGGGCGCCGCCACGGATCCCCAGCAGCTCGTGGGCGAAAGCCCACGGCACACGCTAGCTCCCGGCGAGCCGGTCCGCGTCGCCGATGTCGCTATGCCGCTTCTGGTGCATCGGGCAGACCTCGTGACCATCGACCTCAAGACCGACAATCTCGAGCTCACCTCGCAAGGGACGGCTCTCGAAGACGGCGCCGCGGGCGCGCATGTCCGGATCCAGAACACCAAATCGAACCGCGTGATCGACGCAATCGTCACTGCCCAGGACATGGTCACGGTGCTGCCGCCGGGTGCCGCCAATGCCCAGCTCGCTGCGGAACCCTGATAGGGAGCAGGCACGCACATGGAACGCATGAGCTCAATGCCGCGTCTTGCCTCCGCCATCGCGCTGTCGTTTGCGCTCTGCGGATGCAGCGCCCTCACCCGGATATCGCAGATCGGCACCGTTCCGCCGCTTACGACGATCAAGAACCCCGCGACCGAGCCTGGCTACCAGCCCGTGTCGATGCCGATGCCGACCCCGATCGTCAATCAACGGCGTCCCAACTCGCTGTGGCAGGCGGGAAGCCGCGCCTTCTTCAAGGATCAGCGCGCGAGCCAGGTTGGCGATATCCTGACCGTAGACATCAGCTTCGACGACAAAGCGCAGTTCAACAACGAGACGCAGACCCAGCGTACCACCCAGGAGCAGGACGGGATCACCAACCTGTTCGGCTTTGAGCAGCAGATCCCAAAGATACTGCCCAAAGCAGCCAACCCGTCGAGCCTCGTCAACGTCAACGGCACCACCAACAACGACGGCAAGGCCGAAATCAACCGCGAGGAGCAAGTCACCCTTGAAGTCGCGGCGATGGTGATGCAGGTCCTTCCCAACAACAATCTTGTGGTGCAAGGCCACCAGGAACTCCGCGTCAACGGCGAAGTCCGGGACCTTCAGATCACCGGCGTCCTGCGCCCGCAAGACATCAGCGCGACCAACACGACGACGCTCGACAAGCTTGCGGAGGCGCGCGTGTCCTATGGCGGACGTGGCACCCTCACCAACGATCAGCAGCCCCGCTACGGCGAGCAGCTTCTTGACACCATTGCGCCGTTTTAAGTCCGTCTGATGGAGCTATTCTTCGCGGTGGGTGCGTTCCATGCGCTCGTGACGCTCTTGCGCCTCCACGCTCAAGGTCGCTATCGGCCGGGCTTCGAGCCGCCGCAGGCCAATGGGTTCGTCCGTCTCTTCGCAATAGCCATAGCTGCCGTCTTCGATGCGCGAGAGTGCTTCGTCGATCTTGGAAATGAGCTTGCGTTCGCGGTCGCGCGTCCTGAGCTCGATGCCGCGCTCGGTCTCGAGCGAGGCGCGGTCCGTGAAATCGGGCTCCGAGAGGCTCTCTTCCTTGAGGTGGCTTAGCGTTTCGGACGATTCCGCAAGCAACTCGTCGCGCCAGCGTTGCAGCTTCTGTCGAAAATATTCGAGCTGATAGGGATTCATGAACTGTTCATCGTCGGACGGACGATAATTGGGCGGAAGCGTCGGCCGCATCGCCTACTCCAGAAATACGACCCCTCGAAAACCGCCGCAGTATAAGAATCGTCCCTAGCGCTCGCAAGCGCGGGGATAGGGTCCGATCAGGCCAGGTCGCCAAGCTTCGCGAGTTCAACCGCCGCGCGCAGTTCGATCTCGGCGAGAATTTCGGCAAGCCGCGGATCATGGGTCAAAGGAGCCGCTTCCGCGGCAAGGCGGCCAAGCTCCTCGAGCCGCGAACGCGGGAGCGCCCCGGCCAACAAGGCATGCCTCAGCCCGTCCAGCGCGTCGAGCAGCCTGTCCCCCCGCGCGATCGCCCGCCGTCGGCCGCCTGCTTCATCCGAAATTTCCTGAAGCGCGAGCAGCCCTTCGATCGCCGTGGTCGCCGTCGCCGCCGGAGCCGATACCCGTGCCGCGGATTCAGTGCTCAACGAGGTTGTGAATGCGCGGTCGCCGACACTTCCGCGTTCATCCCGCCGTTGGCTCGCCGGGCGCAGCAGCGGTGTCCCTTCAATTCTCATGACGAAGAGGATCGCAAGATCAGCGTTAAGACGGCATTAACACCACGGCAAAATTTGCCGTGGTGGAATGGTTTGCCGACGGCATTGGGATGGGATGCGGTCGGTTC
>Ga0335073_10006537_pt1 | contig 16380 bp, 16 predicted proteins | sample Lox_Sample_22_FD_207093 | JGI IMG/M metagenome (GOLD analysis project Ga0335073, IMG submission 207093) | Soil microbial communities from Loxahatchee National Wildlife Refuge, Florida, United States - Lox_Sample_2.2 | ecosystem: Environmental > Terrestrial > Soil > Wetlands | place: USA... | reverse complement strand
AGGGTGTGCAGCTCGTCGATGAACAGGATGATGTCGCCGCGGGTGTTGATCTCCTTCAGCACCTTCTTCAGGCGTTCCTCGAAGTCACCGCGGTAGCGGCTGCCGGCGACCAGCGATCCCAGGTCCAGCGTGTAGAGCTGCTTGTCCTTGAGCGTCTCGGGAACCTCGCCGTGCACGATGGCCTGCGCCAGGCCTTCGACGACAGCGGTCTTGCCGACGCCGGGCTCGCCGATCAGCACCGGGTTGTTCTTGGTGCGCCGGGACAGCACCTGCATGACCCGCTCGATTTCCTTCTCGCGGCCGATGACCGGGTCCAGCTTGCCCTCCATCGCGGCGGCCGTGAGGTTACGGCCGAACTGGTCGAGCACCAGCGACGTGGACGGGCTGCCGGTCTCGCCGCCACGACCACCGGTACCGGCCTCGGCGGCTTCCTTGCCCTGGTACCCGCTCAGCAGCTGGATCACCTGCTGGCGCACCCGGGTCAGCTCGGCGCCAAGCTTGACCAGCACCTGCGCGGCCACGCCCTCGCCCTCACGGATGAGGCCCAGCAAAATGTGCTCGGTGCCGATGTAGTTGTGGCCGAGCTGCAGCGCCTCGCGCAGGCTCAGCTCGAGAACCTTCTTGGCACGGGGGGTGAACGGGATGTGACCCGACGGCGCCTGCTGCCCCTGGCCGATGATCTCCTCGACCTGGCTGCGGACACCCTCGAGCGAGATCCCCAGCGACTCCAGCGACTTCGCCGCGACGCCTTCGCCTTCATGGATTAGACCCAACAGGATGTGCTCGGTGCCGATGTAGTTGTGGTTGAGCATCCGGGCCTCTTCTTGCGCCAGGACGACCACCCTGCGGGCACGGTCCGTAAATCGTTCGAACATCGGTGGTTACCTGCTCTCCCTCAACCATTCGGTACTTTGGTCGGCCTGGGTCGGCCACTGCGTACCTGTCGTCCACTGTAATGGTCGGCCTGCCAGCGGTCCTAACGTTGCGGATCCTCACGACAGAGCCGTACCTGGGAAACGAGGAAAACCGCCGAAACGTTTCCGCAAACCGCCGTGGTTTCGCCGCCAGCGAAAGTGACAAAGCATCGGCGCCCGAGCCGTCGGGCCCGGGCGCCGGTCAGTCGCTTCTTTAGGTCGCCGCGTGGAATGCGTCGATGACGTCGGCCGGGATACGGCCGCGAGTCGACACGTTGTGCCCGTTACGGCGGGCCCACTCGCGGATCGCGGCACTCTGCTCACGGTCGATCGCGCCGCGGCCGCGCCCCGAGCCGGAACGCCCACGACGCCGTCCGCCGACGCGGCGGCCGGCCGCCACCCACTGCTTCAGGTCGTTGCGCAGTTTCGCTGCATTCTTGGTCGAAAGATCAATCTCATACGTCACCCCGTCAAGCCCGAATTCGACCGTTTCGTCGGCGGCGCCCGCACCGTCGAAATCATCGACCAAGGTGACGGTCACTTTTTTCGCCATTGGCTTACCCTCACGTTTCTTCCTGTGCTGTTACTCTGCAGTTCGGATAGACTCCCCAGTTACCAATCTGCCATAAGTGCGCAGAATACTCAATCCAGACACAAGACGCATAGTTCAGTTGGAGTGAGGCCGAACAATCGGGAACAAAACTGTATCCCTAATTGACAGGCCGGTCAAAGACATCAACAACCGATCGATACCCATTCCGGTTCCTGTACACGGCGGCATCCCGTACTCCAAGGCGACCAGAAAATCTTCGTCAAGTGCCATCGCCTCGTCGTCACCGGCCGCCGCCGCGCGAGCTTGTTCGACGAATCTCTCGCGCTGCACAACGGGATCGGTTAATTCGGAGTACCCCGTAGCCAGTTCGACTCCACGCAAGTAGAGATCCCACTTCTCGGTTACTCCGGCGATGCTGCGATGCTGTCGGGTCAATGGCGTTGTCTCGACGGGAAAGTCCTTGACAAATGTGGGCGCCGTCAAGCCCCGGCCCACTGTGTGCTCCCACAGTTCCTCGACCAGTTTGCCGTGCCCATAGAAAGACGGGTCGCGGTTCTCCGGAATCTCGACGCCGAGTCGATGCGCTATGGCACGTAGTCGATCGACGCCCGTGTCCGGTGTGATCTCTTCACCGAGGGCCGCCGACAGGGACGGATACATTTGTATCGACGCCCATTCTCCATCTATGTCGTACACACTGCCGCCGGGCAGTGGCAGTTGTCTGGTCCCGATCGCTTCGTCGGCCACCTCTTGAATAAGCTCGCGCGTGACGACTGCCGAATCGTCATAGGTTCCGTAGCTCTGGTAGGTCTCCAGCATGGCGAATTCCGGTGAATGTGTGGAATCGGCACCTTCGTTTCGGAACACCCGATTAAGTTCGAAGACCTTGTCGAAACCACCGACGACGCAGCGCTTGAGGAACAGTTCCGGTGCGATCCTCAGGTAGAGATCGATGTCCAGGGCATTGGAATGTGTGATGAACGGACGCGCCGCCGCGCCACCGGCGAGCGTCTGCAACATAGGAGTCTCGACTTCCAGGAAACCGCGCCGTTCCAGCGCATTCCGTATGGCACGGACAACGGCGATCCGTTGCCGCGCCATCGTGCGCGCCTGCGGGCGAACGATCAGGTCGACATAACGCTGCCGAACCCGCGACTCCTCGCTCATCTCCTTGTGCGCGACGGGCAACGGTCGCAACGATTTGGACGCCATTTGCCAGGAGTCGGCGAGAACGGATAGCTCTCCGCGTCGCGAACTGATCACATTGCCGTGGACGTAGACGATGTCGCCCAGATCGACATCGGCCTTCCAATCGTCGAGGGATTTCTGGCCGACCTTGTCCAGGCTGATCATCACCTGCAGCTGGACGCCGTCGCCGTCCTGCAGTGTCGCAAAACACAGTTTTCCGGAATTGCGCGCGAACATGACCCGGCCCGCGACGCCGACGATGTCGTCGGTCGCCGTGTCGGTCGGCAGGTCAGCGTAGGCGGCCCGGATCTCGGCCAGGGTGTGGGTGCGTCCGACCTCGACCGGGTACGGCTCACGGCCTTCGGCCAACAGTTGAGTGCGCTTGTCCCGACGGATCCGGAGCTGCTCGGGAATGTCTGTGTCGGGTGAACTCACGACGTGCCAGCTTAATTGAACCCGCCAAGAGCACCCGTTGCGGGCCGCTGGCCCCGGCCTCGCAGCGCCCCCCGCCGCACGTCCCTTTACCGCGCCGAGTGTGCTCTGGTTGCGAAAACCAGGCGGCCGCATTTTCGCAGTGGTTACACGCTCGGCGAGAAGGGGACGGGCTGCCGAGTCGACAGCCCTTTTGCCGGGCCCTAGCGCGCCGTCTTCAGCCGGCCGCGCTGGGCGTCCCTGTTGCGCTCGAACACCAGGCGCAGGCCGTGCAGGGTCAAGTGTTGGTCGTAGTGATCGACGGTATGCAATTCGGGCAGCAGCAACGGCGCGGTGTGTCCGGTTGCCACGACCGCGACTTTGTCGCCGAGCTCACCGGAAAAGCCGTCCACGTCCTCGCGGATGCGGCCGACCAAGCCGTCCACCAGCCCGGCGAACCCGAATACCGCGCCCGCCTGCATGCATTCGACGGTGTTCTTGCCGACCACCGAACGAGGGCGGGCCAATTCGACGCGGCGCAGCGCTGCAGAGCGGGCCGCTGCAGCGTCCGACGACACCTGGACCCCGGGCGCGATCGCGCCGCCGAGAAATTCGCCTTTGGCCGAAACCACGTCCACGCAGATCGACGATCCGAAGTCGACGACAATGGCGGCCTTGTTGAACCGGTCGTATGCGGCGAGGCAGTTCACAATCCGGTCGGCGCCCACTTCTTTCGGATTGTCGACCAGCAGCGGAATTCCGGTACGCACGCCGGGCTCGATCAGCACATGCGGCACCGACGGCCAGTACTGGTCGAGCATGACCCGCACCTCGTGCAGCACCGACGGGACCGTCGACAACGCTGTAGCGCCGGTGAGCCGCTCGGAGTCGTCGCCGATCAGCCCGTCGATGGTCAGCGCCAATTCGTCAGCGGTGACCTCGGATTCGGTGCGTATCCGCCACTGCTGCAGGACCTTCGCGTGCTCTTTGGAACCACTCAGCAGCCCGACGACGGTGTGGGTGTTGCGGACGTCGATCGCCAGCAGCACGGCTACCGCACACCGATCCGAGGGTCGAGCAGCTCGGAAGCGTCAGGCGGCACGAAAGCCGGGTCGTGGCCGAGGTCCGCCTGCTTGTTGTGGGCGTCGACGAACACGATCCGCGGCTGATAGACGCGCGCCTCGGCATCCTCCATGGTTCCGTAGGCGATCAGGATCACCAGATCACCAGGGTGGACGAGATGCGCTGCAGCACCATTGATTCCGATCACACCGCTGCCGCGTTCGCCGGTGATCGCGTAGGTGACGAGCCGGGCTCCGTTGTCGATGTCGACGATGGTCACCTGTTCGCCCTCGAGCAGATCCGCGGCGTCCATCAAGTCCGCGTCGATCGTGACCGAACCGACGTAGTGCAGGTCGGCCTGCGTGACGGTGGCGCGGTGGATCTTCGACTTCAGCATTGTTCGTAACATCAGTTTCTCCCAGGTGATTCGGCATATTCGTCCGGCCCGACGGTGCCGGCGATTGTTCTGGCGTCTTCGATTGCTCCGATTTCCAAAGCGATGTTGTCCAGGAGTCGGGTGGTGCCCAGCCGGGCGGCGACCAGCAGCCGGCCCACTCCGCAGACGGGTGCCGGACCGAGGTCGGCGCCGCGCAGTTCCAGGTAGTCGACCACCACCGCGGGCACCGCATCCAGCACGGCACGGGCCGCGTCCAGCGCGGCCGCTGCGCCCGCCGGGGCGGCGGTCCTGCCGGCCAGCAGCGCCGCTGACAGCGCCCCGGCCAGTTCCCGCTGCGCCGGGTCGAGGTAGCGGTTGCGCGACGACATCGCCAGCCCGTCGGCTTCCCGCATCGTCGGCACTCCGATCACCGCGACATCGACGTTCAGGTCGGTGACCATCTGCCGAATCATCACCAGCTGCTGGTAGTCCTTCTCGCCGAAGAAAACCCGGTCGGGACGCACGATCTGCAGCAGCTTCAGCACGACGGTCAGCACGCCGGTGAAATGGGTCGGCCGCGGTCCGCCCTCCAGTTCGGCAGCCAGCGGACCGGGCTGCACGGTGGTACGCAGGCCGTCGGGATACATGGCCGCGGCCGTCGGCGCGAACACCATCTCGACGCCTTCGCCACGAAGCATCGCCAGGTCGGCGTCGAGGGTCCGGGGGTATGCGTCGAGGTCTTCGCCGGCGCCGAACTGCAGCGGGTTGACGAAAATGGACACCACGACCACCGAGCCGGGCACCCGTTTGGCGGCGCGGACGAGCGACAGGTGCCCGTCGTGCAACGCGCCCATGGTGGGCACCAGCATCACCCGACGGCCGGTGTGCCGCAGCGCGCGGCTCACGTCGGTGACATCGCGCGGCTCCGAGTAGACGTTGAGCTCGCCGGGCTTGAACGTGGTTTTCATGCGGTGAGCACCTCGACGACGTCCCCGGGCGCATGAGCGCGCCGGGCGGTGCGCAGGGCGTTCACCCGATACGCCTGGGCCAGTTCCGGGTCGGCCCGCTCCAGCGCGGCCAAATGCCCGGCGACCGCGGCAGCGTCGCCGCGGGCCACCGGACCGGTGAGCGCGGCCTGGCCGCGTTGCAGGGTGTTCTCCAGCGCCGCCCGGGCCAGCGGCCCGACGATGCGTTCGGCGATGCCGCCCGGCTGGTCGTCGACGCTTTGCTGACCGAGCAACTCACTGCCGCGCAGGGCGGCCCGTAACGCCTCGAGCGCGTCGGCCAGGACTGTCACGACGTGGTTGCTCGCATGGGCCAGCGCGGCGTGATAAAGAACACGTGCGTCCTCGCGCACACAGAACGGCTCCCCACCCATCTCCAGCACCAGCGACTGCGCGATCGCGTGCCCGACGTCGTCGGCCGCGGTGATCCCGAAGCAGGTGTCCGGCAATCGGCTGATGTCCTCGTCCGAGCCGGTGAACGTCATTGCGGGGTGAATGGCCAGCGGTATGCAGCGAGGCGTCAGCGGCGCGAGAATCCCCACCCCGTTGGCGCCCGACGTGTGCGCGACGATCGTGCCCGGCCGCACCGCCGAAGTGGCGGCCAAGCCGGACACCAGACCGGCGAGTTCACTGTCGGGAACCGCCAAAAGCAGCAGCTCAGCGCTGGCGGCGACGTCGGGCGGCGGTAGCACCGGGGTATCCGGCAGCCGGCGCTGCGCCCGCAGCAGCGACGCCTGGGAGATCGCGCTGCACGCCACGACGACATGGTCGGCGCGCTCCAGCGCGACACCCAACGCGGTGCCCACCCGGCCGGCCGAGATGATCCCCACCTTCAGGCGAGCCGGACGCAAACCGTCGAACTGCACCATCGCAGCGACCTCACACATTTCTTGGTACGTTCCAGTCCCCTTATTCGGGCGAGCCAAGGGGTACCGGACGGTCAGGAAAGACTGTAGTCGAAAACTGGCCCAGGACCCAGCTCAGCCGCTGCGCCGACGGCGGCGGCCGCCGCCGCTCGGGTCGACCTGTAGTCGGGCGAACAAGTCGGCGACCGACTGACCGCCGGTCTGGGCGGATTCCTCGTCCTCGCCGTCCACCCACGGGTCGCTGCCGCGATGCCTCGGGGCGGGCTCGGGAGGCGGTGCCGGCGCCAGTCGCGGCGGCGGCGGCGCGGGCGGCGGACCGGGCGGAGGGGGTGGTGGCGGTGGGGGTGGTGCGGCCGGCGCGGGTTCGTTCATGCCGACCGGGCCCGCGGCGCCCGACAGGCCCGCGACGCCGAAGTCGCGGTAATCCGCCGAATGGCGCGAACGCGCCCGGCGACCCGATTCGGCGTACGGCGGTATCGGCTCGTCTGGCACGGGCGCCGGGCCAGCAAGGTCGTCCGGACCGGAATGCCGGGCACGCCGCCGCCGGCCCGACGGGGCGGCGGGTGGGGCATCGTCGACGCCGGCCCAGTTGCCGCCGGGCGATCCGGGCGGTAGCCACTGTCCCTCGGCGGCGACCGGCTGCCAGTCCGGCGGCTGCAATTGCGGTTCGGGTTGCGGCGGAGGCGGTGGTGGGGGCGGCGGCGGTGGCTGGCGAGGCTCGAATCTCGGCTCGGGCACCGGCGGCATGGCCTCGTACTGCAGCCTGACGCGATCCCGCGGCGGCGGTGCCGGCCGGGGCGGCGCCATTGGTGCGCCGTCGGCGGGCGGTACCCCTACCTCGGGTACGTCGATGATCGACGCTTCGTCGGGGCGGCCGGCCATGTTGCTCGGGTGGTCGTCGCGGACCACCGACGTCACCCGGTCGCTGGCCACCCAGTCGGTGGGTGGGCTCTCGCCGTTGCGGGTCCAGTCGCCATAACCGCGGGTGGTTTCGGTCTCGAATGTCTGCGGCTTCTCCAGTGCCCGGCGATGCTCGAGGTCGGTGTCGAAGAGGATCTCCAGGCTGGTTCGCAACGAGGCCAGTTCGGCCCGCAGCGCTGCGACGTCGTCGGCGGCCTGGGCACGCAACTCGCTGGCCAGCTCACGGCGCAGCTGGGACTCCACGGTCAACTCGTATTCGCGGCGCGCCGAGATCTCCCGGTCCAGCTGCAGGTCATAGACCAGCTTCAGGTCGCGCACGCGAGATTGGTCCGCGTCGCTTTGACGGCGGTAGAGCACCGACACAAAGGCACCGGCGACTGCGGCCCACAGCGCCAGGATCACAGCGAGCTTGAGGAGTTCCACCCGATTGGTGAAAACCAGAGCGGAACTGGCCCCCATCGCGAGGACCAGCAACGCCGTCAGGAGCACCCACCCCGGCCTGCGGCCGCCGCGCCGGGCCCGGGCGCCGCGGGACAGAACGGTCATGGCCTCTGACTGTACCTGTACGAGGTCAAACCGCGTGTCGCGCTCGTCCGGCGATTCTCACCCGAGCGTGTCGAGCAGTCGGCCTCAGCTCTCCGCGCCCTCGCCGTGCTCGGTGGGATCCTGCGGCGATTTGCAGCAATGCTGCAACCACAGGGCGGCGATCACCAGGGCCAGCGCGCTGACGGCGGCCAGCACCGTGCCGGGAGTGTCGTCGGCGGCGACCCGCAGCACCGACCGACGTGGCAGCAAATACACCAGCACCGCGACCCACCAGCCCAGTACCAGCGCGCCCATCCACGCCGACGCCTTGGCGACCGTCACGCTGCGTGCCACCGAAAGCGGATGCACCCAGCCAGGACCGTCGCCGATCTCGCCGCTGGTGATCTTGGCCCGCACGTAGCGCGCCCAGAGCGCCTCGGCTACGGCCACCACCAGCAGCGAGGACCCCGTCAACAGCGTGATCGGCGGAAACCACCGGTACAGCAGCATCACCAACAGGTAGCCCACCACGGCAGCGCCGACCACCGCGGCGGTCAGGTCACGCCTGCGGGTCGGTCCCATCAGCGCAGCGCCAGTCCGGTCGGCCGAACGCCCTCCCGGTCCGCCGTGCTCAGCTCGCCCAGCAACCGGGCGATGGGCCGCGGTCCCTCGGCGGTCGTCAGTTGCGCGTCCGGGTCGATGTCCAGCCACGGGATCATGACGAAAGCTCGCAGGTGGGCCAGCGGGTGCGGCAGCGTCAGATTGTTGTCGCGTGAGGTCACTTCCACCGGACCGGCCTGGTAACAGGCGATCAGGTCGACGTCGAGGCTGCGCGGACCCCAGCGCTGACCGCGGACCCGCCCCGCCGCCCGCTCGAACTCCTGGGCCCGGCGCAGCCAGGCCTGCCCGTCGCACGCCGGGTCGTCGGCGATCAGCACCGCATTGAGGAACGGCCCCTGATCGACGCCACCCCAAGGGTCCGTCTCGTAGACCGGAGACACCGCCAGTACCGCCGCCTGCGCCTCCCGGAGCCCGTCCACGACCGACTGCAACCGGGTCAGCCGGTCGCCCAGGTTGGAACCGATGGACAGCACCACGCGCGTCATACGGCCCCGCCCGCCGGGATCACCGAACCGCGTCCGCCGCGCCGCGACCGGCGCACCACCACGGCGACGTCGGCGAACTGCTGCGCAATGGGGGCCTGCGGCTTGTGCACCACCACCTCGACGGCATGCACGCGCTGGTCGTCCATGACCTGGTCGGCGATCTCGCCCCCGACCGTTTCGATCAGGTTGCGCGGGGGCCCGGCCACGACGTCGGCGACGAGTTGCGCGAGCGCGCCGTAGTCGTAGGTGTGGGCCAGGTTGTCGCTCGCGGCGGCGTCGGCCAGGTCGATCCACACGGTTACGTCGACGACAAAGTCCTGCCCGCTCGCGCGTTCGTGCTCGAACACTCCGTGCTGGCCATGAACTGTCAAGCCGCGCAATTCGATTCGGTCAGCCATCGCTTCTCTGCTCCCAGGCACCGACGACCTTGAGGGCGTCGACCGTGGCCTGTACGTCGTGCACCCGCACACCCCAGGCCCCGTGCAGGGCGGCCAGTGCCGAAATCACTGCGGTCGCCGTCTCACGCCCGTCAGCCGGGCGCGCGGACCCATCGGGCCCGGCCAACAAGGTACCAAGGAACCGTTTGCGCGAGGCACCCAACAGCACCGGGATACCGGTGGCCACCAATTCTGGCAATGCATGCAGCAGCGCCCAATTGTGTTGTCCCGTCTTGGCGAATCCCAGCCCGGGGTCGACGATCAGCTGTGCCGGATCCACACCCGCGGCGACGGCGTCGTCGACACTGGCGAGCAGCTCGTCACGCACCTCGCCCACCACGTCGCGGTAGTCGGGAACCTCATGCGGACGGTCGGCCGACACCCGCCGCCAGTGCATCAACACCCATCGCACGCCGGCTTCGGCCACCAGCGGCGCCATCGCGGGATCGGCCCGTCCACCGGACACGTCGTTGACCATCAGTGCGCCGCTCTGTAGCGCGGCTCGCGCCACGTCCGCGTGCATGGTGTCGATGCTGACGGTAATACCTTGTGCTGCAAGCTCTTTGACTACAGGCACCACACGGCTCGCCTCAACCCGCGGGTCGATCCGGGTAGCACCGGGCCGGGTGGACTCGCCTCCGACGTCGACGATCCCCGCGCCTTGCGCGGCCAATGCCATGCCGTGCGCAACGGCGTCGCCGGCATCCAGATAACGCCCGCCGTCTGAGAACGAGTCGTCAGTGACGTTCAGAACACCCATAACCTGCACAGGCGCGCCGACTCACTTCCGCAGGATGAGGTCGAGCGCTTCGGCTCGAGACGCGGCGCTGGTTTTGAACTGACCGCGCACGGCCGACGTCGTGGTGACGGCGCCGGGCTTGCGCACGCCGCGCATCGCCATGCACAGGTGCTCGGCCTCGATCACGACGATCACCCCGCGCGGATCGAGCTTCTTCACCAGCGCATCGGCGATCTGGCTGGTGAGTCGCTCCTGCACCTGCGGCCGCTTGGCGTACAGGTCCACCAGCCGGGCGATCTTCGACAGTCCCGTCACCCTGCCGTCATTGCCCGGGATGTAGCCGACATGGGCCACCCCGTGGAACGACACCAGGTGGTGTTCGCAGGTGGAGTACAGCGGGATTTCCTTGACGATCACCATCTCGTCGTGGTCCTCGTCGAACATCGTGTTCAAGACGCTGTCGGGATCGGTGTAGAGCCCGGCGAACATCTCGCGGTAGGCACGCGCGACGCGGGCCGGGGTGTCCTGCAAGCCGTTTCGATCCGGGTCTTCGCCGATCGCGAACAATAACTCGCGGATCGCGGCCTCGGCACGTGACTGGTCGAACACCCGTATGCGGCCAGGCGCGGGACGGGAATCCGGCAGGGCCATCGAATCTCCTCTGTGGTCAGCCGTGGGCCGGCGGGTTGGACCGGCTCACGTCCTCGTCTTGGCCAGAGGACTTTTCGGCATCCTTCGACTCCGGCGCGGGCTGATCCGGGGGCGGATAGGGCGAGTACGACGGTTGGGCCTGGCCCGGGTAGCTGGGCGCCGGCTGCCATTGCGGTGGGGGCGGCGCGGGCGGATACCAGCCCCGCGGCGGCTGCTGCGGCGGCCATCCTGGCGCATGCCATCCCGCCGGGGCGCCGTAGTCGGGCTGGGTCGGGCCGGTGGGCGGCACCCCTTGGCCGCCCTGGCCGTAGCCGGCGGGTGAACCGTTGGCACCGCGGCCGCTGGCTCCTCCATCCGAGGCGCCCGACTGCGCGACCTGCGCCTCAGCAGCTTCGCTGGCGCGCGCGATGGCCGCCTTGAAGGCCGGCTCGGGGACCGGCGGTGGCCACGGCTCGCCGCGCTCGATGGCCAGCTCGCCGGGCGTCTTGATCGGCGGCTTGTCCGACGGGATACGGCCGCCGAAGTCGTCGAACATCGTGAGCCGGGGCCGCTTTTCGACGTCGCCGAAGATCGCCTCCAGCTCGGGGCGGTGCAGGGTTTCCTTTTCCAGCAGCTCGCCGGCCAGCGTGTCGAGCACGTCGCGGTATTCGGTGAGGATCTCCCACGCCTCGGTATGCGCCGCCTCGATGAGCTTGCGGACCTCGTCGTCGATGTCGCGGGCGACCTCGTGCGAGTAGTCGGCCTGATTGCCCATGGTCCGGCCCAGGAACGGGTCGCCGTGTTCGGTGCCGTATTTGACGGCGCCGAGCTTGGAGCTCATGCCGTACTCGGTGACCATCGCGCGGGCGACCTTGGTCGCCTGCTCGATGTCGGAGACCGCGCCGGTCGTCGGCTCGCGGAACACCAGCTCCTCGGCGGCGCGCCCACCCATCGCGAAGACCAGCTGGGCGATCATCTCCGAACGGGTGCGCAGGCCCTTGTCTTCCTCGGGTACCGCGACGGCGTGCCCGCCGGTGCGGCCGCGGGCCAGGATCGTCACCTTGTAGACGGGGTCGATGTCGGGCATCGCCCACGCCGCCAGGGTGTGGCCGCCCTCGTGGTAGGCGGTGATCTTCTTTTCGTGCTCGCTGATGATCCGGCCCTTGCGACGTGGGCCGCCGATCACCCGGTCCACCGCCTCTTCGAGGGCGGGTCCGGTGATGACGGTGCCGTTCTCGCGGGCGGTCAGCAGCGCGGCCTCGTTGATGACGTTGGCCAGGTCGGCGCCGGTCATGCCGACGGTCCGCTTGGCAAGCCCGTCCAGGTCGGCGTCCGGGCCGATCGGCTTGCCCTTGGAGTGCACCTTCAGCACCGCGCGACGGCCCGCGAGGTCGGGGTTGGACACCGGGATCTGCCGGTCGAAACGACCGGGCCTTAACAGGGCCGGGTCGAGGATGTCGGGCCGGTTGGTCGCCGCAATCAGGATCACGCCGGCGCGGTCGCCGAAACCGTCCATCTCGACCAGCAATTGGTTCAGCGTCTGCTCGCGCTCGTCGTGGCCGCCGCCCAGGCCGGCGCCCCTCTGGCGCCCGACCGCGTCGATCTCGTCGACGAAGATGATGCATGGGCTGTTCTGTTTGGCCTGCTCGAAAAGGTCCCGCACGCGGGATGCGCCGACGCCGACGAACATCTCGACAAAGTCGGAGCCTGAGATGGTGAAGAACGGGACGCCGGCCTCGCCGGCCACGGCGCGGGCCAACAGGGTCTTGCCGGTTCCCGGCGGGCCGTAGAGCAGCACGCCCTTGGGGATCTTGGCGCCCAGCGCCTGATACCTGCTGGGGTTCTGCAGGAAGTCCTTGATCTCGTAAAGCTCCTCGACCGCCTCGTCTACGCCGGCGACGTCGGCGAACGTGGTCTTGGGCATGTCCTTGTTCAGCATCTTGGCGCGCGACTTGCCGAAGCCGAAGCCCATCCGGGCGCCGCCCTGCATGCGGGAGAACATCACGAAAAGGCCGACCAGCAACAGCAACGGCAGCACGTAGACCAGCAATTCGCCCAGAATGCTGCCCTCATTGACGACGGTGCTGACTTTGGCGTTCTTCGCCGTGAGTGCGTTGAAAAGGTCGACCGCATATCCGGACGGGTATTTGGTGATGACCTTGTCCGAATTCTCGGTGTCGTTATTGCCCTTTTTCAGGGTCAGCCGCACCTGCTGCTCGCGATCGTCGATCTGCGCGCTCTTGACGTTGTCGCTGGTGATCTGCGACATCGCCACCGAGGTGTCGACGGGCTTGTAACCCCGGGTGTCGTCACTGAAGTAGAAGAACGACCAGCCCAGCAACACCACCACAGCGATCGCGGTGATGGTGCGGATCACGTTTTTGCGGTTCATCGATTATCGGCCGTGAGGCCAGGTCCTTCCCTGATTACAGGTCGCTGGAAAAGTCCAGGTTACCGCCCGTGGCGATCGCAAGCTCCGGCGGAGCCATCCTGCTGAGACAACGTCCAGGGGTTCCCAAGCCGTCACTCGTAGTAGCGGGCCTCGATGATATTGCCGTCCGGGTCGGCGAAGTAGAACGCCTGCGGCGCCCACCCCTGGGCGCCGAAGTTATGGTCTCTGCGCGCTCTGATCTCCACGCCCGCTGCCTCCAGGCGCGCGTCCAGTGCGTCGAACTCGGCCCTCGACAGCGCAAGACACACGTGATTGATCGCATGGCCGCCGACACCGCCTTGGACCATCTCGAGGGGCATCAGGTCGATGAGGGAGTCCGCACACACCCGGACGCTCGGGAACGGCGCCTCCCCAGACTCGAACTCGCTGAGTCGCACCGGGTCGAGACCGACCACCCTGATATAGAAGTCCACGGCCGCCCGCGGATCCTTCGTCCACAGAACTACGTGATCCATCCGCATCAGCAGATGATGTCTTCTCAAGCCGTCCGCCGTTGTGATTTGGTGTGACGATGGGCGTGTCAACCGAACGGTTAGTCGACACCAATGGGGTGCGGTTGCGGGTGATCGAGGCCGGCGAACGAGGCGCACCGGTGGTGGTCCTGGCCCACGGCTTCCCCGAACTCGCGTATTCCTGGCGGCATCAGATCCCGGTGCTCGCCGACGCCGGCTACCACGTGCTGGCTCCGGATCAGCGTGGCTACGGCGGCTCATCGTGCCCCGAGGCGATCGAGGCCTACAACATTCACGAGCTGACTGGTGACCTGGTCGGCCTGCTCGACGATGTCGGCGCCGAGCGCGCCGTCTGGATCGGACACGACTGGGGCGCCATGGTGTTGTGGAACTTGCCGCTGCTGCATCCGGACCGGGTCGCGGCCGTGGCCGCGCTCAGCGTCCCGCCGTTACCCCGCCCGCGGCAGCCACCGATGCAGGCCTTTCGCCGCATATTCGGCGAAAACTTTTTCTACATGCTCTATTTCCAGGAGCCGGGTGTCGCCGACGCCGAACTCAACGGCGACCCCGCTCGCACCATCCGCCGGATGATCGGCGGCTTGCGACCACCGGCCGATGAGGCAGCCGCTTTGCGCTCGGCCTCGCCCGGTCCCGAAGGCTTCATCGACCGGATGCCCGAGCCCGACGGCTTGCCCGACTGGATCAGCCAGGACGAGCTCGCCCACTACATCGCCGAGTTTTCCCGCACCGGATTCACCGGCGGCCTGAACTGGTATCGCAACATGGACCGCAACTGGGAGACCACCCCGGACCTCGCGGGCGCCATGATCACGGTGCCGTGCCTATTCATCGGTGGGACAGCCGATCCGGTGCTGGTGTTCACCCGCACCGACCGCGCCGCGCAGCTTGTCTCCGGCCCCTATCAGCAGGTGATGATCGACGGCGCCGGGCACTGGCTGCAGCAAGAACGACCCGACGAGGTCAACGAAACGCTGCTCGGATTCCTCAAAGGAGTGGAATGGTGACAGGTAGTCCGCTGGGTTTCGGCGTCTTCATCACTCCGTTTCATCCGACCGGCCAATCCCCAACGGTAGCACTGGAATACGACATGGATCGGGTCGTCGCGCTCGATCGTCTGGGGTTCGACGAGGCGTGGTTCGGCGAGCATCACTCCGGTGGTTATGAGCTGATCGCCTGTCCGGAGGTGTTCATCGCGGCCGCCGCCGAGCGGACCAAGCACATCCGATTGGGCACCGGCGTCGTGTCGTTGCCCTATCACCATCCGCTCATGGTGGCCGACCGCTGGGTGCTGCTGGACCACCTGACCCGCGGCCGGGTCATGTTCGGCACCGGTCCCGGCGCGCTGCCGTCGGACGCCTACATGATGGGCATCGACCCGATCGAACAGCGACGGATGATGCAGGAGTCGCTGGAGGCGATCCTCGCGCTGTTCCGCGCCGCACCCGACGAGCGAATCGATCGGCACTCCGACTGGTTCACCCTGCGGGACGCCCAATTGCACATCCGCCCCTACACCTGGCCGTACCCGGAAATCTCCACGGCCGCAATGATTTCCCCGTCGGGGCCCCGGCTGGCCGGAGCACTGGGAACCTCGCTGCTGTCACTGTCGATGTCGGTGCCCGGCGGCTACGCGGCGCTGGAAACCACCTGGGACGTGGTGCGCGAGCAGGCCGCCAAAGCCGGCCGCGGCGAGCCGGACCGCTCCGATTGGCGAGTGCTGTCCATCATGCATGTCGCCGACAGCCGCGATCAGGCGATCGATGACTGCACCTACGGGCTGCTCGATTTCGCGCAGTACTTCGGGGCCGCGGGGTTCGTCCCGCTGGCCAACGCCGTCGAGGGCTCCCAGTCACCGCGCGAATACGTCGAAGACTATGCGGCCAAAGGAAATTGCTGCATCGGTACACCGGACGACGCGATTGCGCACATTGAAGATCTGCTGGAGAGGTCGGGAGGTTTCGGAACGTTGTTGATGCTCGGCCATGACTGGGCTTCACCCGAGGCGACGTACCACTGCTATGACCTGATGGCCCGCAAGGTTATTCCGCATTTCAAGGGACAGCTGGAGGCGCCGCGCTCGTCACACGACTGGGCCAGGGACCGACGCGACCAACTGATCGGCCGCGCTGGGGAAGCCGTTGTGAAAGCCATTACCGAGCATGTCCAGGAACACAAGACGGAGGCCAAGTGATGCGTGCTTCAGTGTTACGTGACGGGCGGATGGTCCCCCGAGACGACGTGCCCGAGCCAGTGCCCGGTCCCGGTCAGGTGCTGGTGGAGGTCCGGGCGTGCGGAATCTGTGGTTCTGATTTGCATTTCGCTTCCCACGGATCGACCGTGCTGGAGATGAGTAATCGGGTCGCTCGCGGTATGGGCGGCATGGAGGTCGCGCTGGACCGCGACGTCTTCATGGGCCACGAATTCAGCGCCGAGATACTCGAAGCCGGCCCGGACACGGAGACCCATCCCGTCGGGACTTTGGTCACGTCGCTGCCGGTGCTGTTGTCCGACAAGGGAATCGACCCGATCGTCTACAGCAACAACACGATCGGCGGCTACTCCGAGCGGATGCTGCTGTCGGCACCTTTATTGTTGCCGATTCCCAATGGCCTCGATCCGAGGCATGCCGCACTGACCGAACCGATGTCGGTGGGCCTGCATGCGGTCAACAAGTCCAACATTCAACCGGGCGAGGCCGCCCTCGTCATCGGTTGCGGGCCGAT